>Ga0315339_1003781_pt1 | contig 10371 bp, 10 predicted proteins | sample ASW17metaG_FD_204514 | JGI IMG/M metagenome (GOLD analysis project Ga0315339, IMG submission 204514) | Ammonia-oxidizing marine archaeal communities from Pacific Ocean, United States - ASW #17 | ecosystem: Environmental > Aquatic > Marine > Oceanic | place: USA: California | collected 2016-12-05
AAATCTGCTACAATACTTGAATAAGCGTGTCCCATGTGGGGTTTTGCAGAAGGATAGTAAATAGGTGTGGTTATGTAAAAATTTTTACCCATTTAATATCTTAGATTTCAGTTCCATAAATAAACTGTCATGATCAAGGTTAAATTTATTTGTATCATTAATTTTACGTATAAATTTTGAGTAAAAATTTATAACATTATTTTTGTATGTTGATTGACTAAAAATTTTTAAAAAATATAGCTCAATAAAATTAAATATACTTAATTTTATATACTCATCTTTTTGGTAGTATTTTTCATTAATTAATAGAGATAAAAAATTACCTAAGCTCAATTCATTCAAGTTAAGATTATTTAATTTTGAAAATTTTATAAGATTAACAAAATCACCAGGGGTATTGTAATAATTAATTAAATCTATATTTAATAAATTTAAAATATTTTCATTTATTAATTTATTGGCAATATAAATAGAATCGTTAAAAGTTAAACTAATTTTATATGTTAAGCATCGTGACTTTAATGTATCTAAAATTTTTTTATTATTATTATGAATTAGTAAAAAAAAAATATTCGCGTTAGGTTCTTCTACTATTTTTAAGAGAGCATTATTAGAGTTAGTGTTAAGATTTTCTAAATTATCAATTATAATTATTCTTGGTAAGTTATTAAAACTAGATTTATTTGAATAATTGATCATTTTTCTAATTTGAGACACTTCAATACTTTTTTTATCATTTATTAAATCAATTAGATGAAAATTAGGATGTGTACCATTTTTTATAAGTTTAAATGATTTATTGTTTATATTTATTTCATTAAATTTTAAATTGTATGGATGATTTTCATTTTTAGAAAAAATATAATTTACAATATGATATGCCATTGTAGATTTACCAGAGCCTTTTGGCCCTGAAAGTAAAATTTTAGTTGGTAATTTTTTTAAATTAATTAAATTTATAATTTCAGAAAAAATTATATCTAAACCAATAAGTTTTGCTTGTAAACTTGGATTTGTATTCATTTAATTAATTCACTTATTTTATTAATAATTATTTTTTTGTTTGTAGAAATATTATGATTTGAATTAATTTTTAGATATTTTTTTTTATTTTTATTTGCAATTTTTAGAAAACCTAGTTGAACTTTTTTATAAAATAGCATTTTAAATTTGTCATATCTATTAAGTTTTTTTCTTGTAGATAATCTTGATTGAATATTTTTTTCACTTACCAAATGTAAAAAAGTGAAATTAACCTTTATTTTTTTTATTAAAAATTGATTAACCGTGTTAATAAAATTGATATCAATATTCATTCCATAATGTTGATAAGCAACAGTTGAATCTATAAATCTATCAATTAAAATTATTTTTTTACCCACGTTTTGTTTGATTATATTCTCTATATTTTCATTTCTAGCGGCAAAATATAACAACAAATCGGTGATCTTATTAAAATTTGATTTATCATTTAATATAAGTTTTCTTATTTTTTCAGAGTTTTTGTTTCCGCCTGGTTCCCTTATTTTAATAAATTTAATACCTTGTTTTTTAAGATAGTATGCTACATTATTACTGTGCAAAGATTTGCCAGAACAGTCTATTCCTTCAAATACAATAATTGGTTTTTTAGACATCACCCCAGATTAAATAATTTATTGATCTTATTAATCTGGAAAAAATATTCAATTTTTTTACATTTTCGAATGCTAATAAATCATGTTCATCGATAATTTCATCTTTGTACGAAATTTTTAATTTTCCAAGAATATCATCTTTATTGATTGGTGCTTTTACAGGTCCGTTATAATTAATGATAACTTTTAAATATTTTTTCCTTGCTTTAGGTATAGTTTTGTAAATATCATTTTTAGTATACACTTTAACCATTCTTTTTTTTCCTAACCAAACTTCTAATTCCGTAAATTCTGTTTCTTTTTTAGATATTTCTACAACATCAAAATTAGTGATGCCCCACATAAGAAGTTTTATTGATTCTTTAGATCTTTCATGTTTTGTTTTAAATCCACTTCCGACTGCAATTAATCTTCTATTGTTTCTAATAATTGATGATGCTAATGAATATTTTTCAACAGATAAAAATCCTGTTTTAATTCCGTCAGCTCCTAAATTTTTATATAATAAAGGATTTCTATTGCCTTGTGTTATTGGATCTCCACCTGTCCTATCCCAAGTAAATTCTTTTTCCTTATAATATTCATAAAATTGAGGATATGTTTTTATTAGATAGTTTGACATTTTCAAAATGTCCCTAACAGTTGAATAATTATCTGGATCGCCAATTCCCGAAGAATTTGAAAAATTTGTATTTTCCATGCCAATTTCTTTTGCTTTAGATGTCATTAAAATTGCAAATTCTTCTTCAGAACCAGCAATACCTTCGGCCAAAGCAACACATGCATCATTGCCAGATACGATAATTATCCCTTTAAGTAAATCTTCTACTGAAACTTCATCTCCTATCATTATAAACATGGAAGAATAACCAGATGTTGATAATCGCCAAGCATTTTCAGAAATTAAAAATTTATCATCAAGACTTAAATCCCCTCTTTCAATTAAATCAAATGCTATAATTGTTGTCATTATCTTTGTCATTGAGGCTGGATAAATTGATTTATCAGCATCTTTTTCAAAAAGAATTTTTCCTGACAAATAATCTTGAAGAATAGCTGTGTCAGTTTTTATATCAAATTCAGCTTTAGCTGGTAAAAAAAGAAATAATCCAATTAGTATTTTTGTTAGATAAAATTTATTTAATTTTAGCATTTTTAATAATTTCAATATTTTCAAATTCCAATGTCCTTATATCATTAAAAGCTTTTTGTAGCGAATTTATGTTATTAAATGGTCCTAAAAAAACTCGATATTTAGTATTAGACAAATTTTGAATCTGAACATTATTTACTAGAGTTTCTTTTTTAATTCTGCCAACCATAGATTTAGCAGTATTTTTAAAATAAAAATCGGCAATTTTAATTATATAGTTAAATTTAATTTTTTTAACTTTTTTTTTCTTTTTTTGAATACTATCATTCAAATTATTAACACTAATAGAATCAATAGGAGCTTTACCAGAAACCTTTTTTTCTTCATCAAATGTTTTTGCTTTTTTAGCAATAAATGAAGAGCTTGCAATTATTTCTTTAATTTCAATATAGGGTTCTAATTCATCAATTTCTAATTCTTGACTAATACGTTGAGATATAACTGAATTATAAAAAAAAGGATATTCTGTCATTTTACCAACTTTAGCAATAATATATTTTGAATTAATTAAGTTAGTTATTTTAACTGTAGAATCTTCTTTTAAATTTTTTTGAAAAATTATTAAGCTCCTATTTTCAATTTTAGCTTTAATTAATTTTTTTTTATAAAGATCATCATTATAGACTAATGCAAAACCTTTGTTTAAAAAATAATTTGTTCTTGTTTTTTTTTCAATATTTTTATCTATATTTATAGGATAGTTTACACAAGAATTTAAAAAAATCAGAAGAACAACGATTAAATGTTTATAATGCATTTTTAAATTCATTTTTAAGAGTACAAACTGCAAGTGCAAATCTCAATGATCTATTCCATTTTAATATTAATTCATAATTTTCAAAAACTAAATAAGCTGGGTACAACTTCTCAGAATTAGGAATTATGTCTTTATCTGGAGTAATTATAGCCGCATCAATATTTGTTGTTATATTTATTTTATCAAAATCTTTTATGTATTTTTTAAAATAAGATATTTTTTTTTTATTTTTTATTTTTTTAGCAGATGTATTTAAATATTTTTTTGGGATATCGCTTTTTAAGTCAATTTTGTAAAAACAAGGTTGGTTATTTTTCCAGCCTATTTTATTTATATAATTGGCTGCAGATGCAAATGAATCGTCTATTTCCTTAAGCTCTATTACCTTATTCGAATTATAATCAATAGCATAATTTTGTATTGTTCTGGGCATAAATTGAAAATTTCCAAAGGCTCCTGCCCATGAACCAAATAATATAGAATGATCTAGTGTTCGATTATCTATTAGTTTTAGAAGTATTAAAAGCTCTTTCGTAAAAAATTCACTTCTTCTTTTATCATAGCTTAAAGTTGCTAATGATGAAACTATATCCATTTTTCCCAAGTATTTACCAAAATTAGTTTCGATTCCCATTAAGGCCAATAAAAGTTCTTTTTGGACTGAAAATTTGTTTTCTATTTTGTTAATAATAAATTTCTTTTCTTTGTAAAGGGATACACCTTTTTTAATTTTAGATTTTGTAACTCTTTTGTTTATATAAGTTTTGGTATCTTCATAAAATTCTGGCTGATATCTGTCATATTTAATAACCTTTGGTAAAAAAATAGCTTTATCCATAACTTTATTAATTGTTTCAATCGATATACCTTCACTCTCAGCTTTTTTTTTAAAAGAAATTAACCATTTATCAAAATTATCATTTGCATTAGCAATAGAGCAAAACATAGTTAAATAAAATAACAAAAAAAATTTAATTATGTTCATAAAGATCCTTTAAATAAATAGATACAGCAATCCAAATTAAAATGAAACTCAAGAACTTATGTATAGAAAAAGTTTCATTATAATAAAAAAAACCAAGTAAAAACTGTCCTGTTGGTGTTATAAAAAAAATCATACCCGAAGGTCCTAAACCTGACAACTCAACTCCTTTAACATATAAAAATAAAGGAATCACAGTCATTGGACCTGCAAGAAATAACAATCCCATTAATGAAGGATTAGACAATGAAAAATCGTTTACATTATTTTGAATAATAAAATAAAGAATTATAATTGCTAATGGAAATATAAATAAGCTTTCTATAAAAAGACCAATATCAGTGTCTACATTAATTTTTTTTCTCAATAAATTATATATGCTCCATAAAAAAGCTACAGCTAATCCAACCCAAGGTAAAGAATCAAAATTAAATAAAAGATATATAGTTGATATAAGAACTAAGCTGATTGAAATAATTCTTTTTTTATTTAATTTTTCCTTAAAAAAAATAAAACCAAAAAAAACACTTATAATAGGAAAAATAAAATACCCAAAGCTAGCATCAATAATTCTATTTGTTGCAACCGCATAAATCCATATAGTCCAATTACCAAAAATTAAAAAACTAGTTATAATTAAAACAAATAATTTTTTTTTATTAATAATAATTTCTTTAAATAAATGCCATTTATTAAAAAATGTAGTTGAGATTAAAAGAATTAAAGTAGTCCAAATACATCTATGAACAACAACTTCAAAAGTCCCTACAAATGCAATGTATTGAAAATAATAAGTTCCAATTACACCCCACCAAAAAGAACCTACAGATGAAGATATTATTCCTTTATTAAAATTTGTCATAATGAAACGTAAAATAATCTTTATATTTCATTAATTTAATATTTGCATAATCTTAATTTATATATATATACAAAAATGTACTGTAATTTTGGTGGGAAACAATGTGTAAATCATTGACTATTCCTGTAACGGTAAGAATTTAGTTCAAGTCCGAGCACTGCCCAGTATAGTCCGCTGTTGAATGACGACCAGGCAAAGTCTAGTTCTACAATGAAAAATTAACATCGGCATTAATTAATTAAATTCCCAAAGATTGGGATTTTAAAAAAGGTTATATGCAGTTGAAAGTTAGTTTTTTTGTAAAATTATTAAAATCAAATTTATCTTTAAGAGAAAGTTCATTCTAAATCATGAATGATGAAATAGATTCACCTTGTATTGATATTTGTACTATAGACCCAAATAGTGGTGAATGTATAGGGTGTGGTCGTACTCTAGATGAAATTAATAACTGGACAAATTTTGATAATTTTAAAAAAAAACAAATTTTAGAAAATTTAAATGCAAGAAATGAAAATATTTAAAAATAAAATATTATTACTGTTAAAAATAATTTCTGTTTTAGTAATTTTTGTACTTTTGTTTAACAAATTATATGCTGAAAATATTCCCATTATTGTTATTTCTGCGGGTAAAACACCTCAATCAAAAAGTACTATTGGTAGTGATGTATCGATAATAAATTCAAATAATATTTCTAAATCAAATGAATATTTTGTTGGAGATATACTGAGTGAAAACTTGATGGGTATGAATTATTTTCAATCAGGTGCTTATGGAACAACTTCAGGAATACAACTAAGAGGTCAACCAAAAAGATACAGTACTGTTTATATAAATGGTATAAAATTATCTGATCCCTCAACTCCTTCTAACGATTACTATTTTGGCAATTTAATGAATAACTCATTTGAATCAATAGAAGTTTTAAAAGGATCTCAATCTACGTTATACGGAAGTGGAGCTATTGCAGGTACAATTAATTTATTCACTAAAAAAGGCAGAGAAGGAAATAATCAAACGTTTGATGTTTCAGAAGGATCTTTTGGCACTAGAAATCTTAATGCTGCTTTTGATGGAACTTTAGATAATTTCGATTATTTTATTAATATAACTAATTTTTCTTCTGATGGTATATCAGCAAGAATTGATGATGATGAAAATGATAGATATAGAAATGATAATTTTGAAGGAAACTTTGGATATCAAATTAATAATAATTTAAGATTTGAGAATTATTTTAATTATGCAGATACTTTTCTTGAATATGATGCTGTTAGTCTAGCTTCAACTGATGATAACAGTACCGATGATCAGCAAACATTACTTAGTAGTAAGTTTATAATTGATAATGGAAATTTAAAAAATACATTTTCATATAATAGAACATATATTTTAAGAGAAGTTGAAACAGGATACACCAGTTCACCAGCATCAAAGGAAATGTTTGAAGGTAGAAGAGAAGCTTTTGGTTTAATCGGTCAATATAATTTCAATCTTGATACTAGAATTGTTTATGGCTTAGATCATGAAATTGATACAGCTGAAAAACGATCATATTATTGGGCTAACGGCGGTGCATCTTCAGTCTACAAAAGTACACCTAAATATATTGAAAAAGAAGAAGATATAAATTCACAATATGTAGATTTACAATTTAGACCAACAGAAAAAATCTATTCTACAATTGGTGTAAGAAGAGATAACCATAGTATAGCTGGTGAATATTATACGCAAAGAGCAACAATGGCATATAAATTAGAAAGTGACTTAACCTTAAAATCTAGTTTAGGAACTGGGATAAGATTCCCTTCTTTAAACGAATATTATTTTGGTGCTACACTTGCTAATTCATCTTCATTAAAGCCTGAGGAAAGTATTAGTTTCGATATAGGAATTGATAAAAATTATCCTAATAGAAATTTAGACTTTAGTACTACATTCTTTATGGTTGAATATGAAAATTATATAGGCGGTTGGGCTTCAAATACAGATAGTGGAAATACTTACGTACAAAAAAATTCTGATGCTAAAAATAAAAGTCACGGGATTGAATTATCTTCTAACTGGAAACCATTAAAAAATATAATGGTTGATCTAGGATATATTAGAACATTTTCTTATGATGGATCAACTTGTGATAATAATGATGATTATTGTGATAATAGTATGAATGTTAGGGTTCCAACATATGCTCTAACATCTGGGATAAGTAAAATTTTTAAAAATAATTTATTTGGAAAAGTTAATTTTAAATATGTTGGTGAAAGAAGAGATTATGGTGGTAGCGATAATGGTTTCAGACAAGTTATGTTAGATGAATATATGGTTATAGATCTTTCAGCTAATTATAATATAGATGATTATAAAATAAACTTTTCACTGAAAAATTTATTTGATGAAGATTACCAAGAAAATTTAAATTATAGTACCCCTGGTAGAAATCTTAATCTTAGAATTAATAGAAAGTTTTAACTTTGGAATTAAAAGTAGTTTATAGAAGAAGTATGAAAATTACTTAATGAAAGCTTCAAAAAATAAGCTCCTTATGGTCAAAATGTTATAAATTTTAGAATATAATATAAATTTAATCAAAAATTGAACTAGAATATTGTTTTATAATATATATATACTTTATGATCTTATGAAAAATTTTTTTTTAAATGAAAGTTTGTTCCCCTTTGTTTTAATTTTATTATTAGCTTTTTCTAGGTTTATACCTCATCCACCAAATTTTACTCCAATAGTAGCAGTGGCGATCATGAGTGGTTATTTTTTTAAAAATATAAACTTATCTTATATCGTATTGTTATTATCAATGTTATTGGTTGATGTATTCATTGGATTTTATAAACATATGATTTTTGTTTATTCATCATTATTTCTAATTACTTTTATTTTCTTTAAAATATCTAACAAAATAAATGCTAAAAATTTGTTCATTTTTGGTTTCTTAGGTACAATAGTATTTTTTTTAATTACAAATTTTGGTGTATGGGCATCGGGAGTACCTTCTCCAATTACGAACTTGCCATATGAAAAGAATTTAAATGGTTTAATAAATTGTTATTTTTTAGCAATTCCTTTTTTTACTAAAACTATGATATCAACTGTATTTTTTTCTTACATAGCATATTTAGCTAATTATTCATTAAAGAGAAGGTTCGCATAATTTTAAGTTTTGTAGGTTTAACCTCTTATTGTACCTCTCAACAAAAAGTTTCTTAAACATAAAATGATAAAAACTAAAACCAAAAATGCAATTAGAAAATTATTTGATAGTAATAGTATTTTTATTTTAATATTAAAAAAAATATTAATTTTTTTAATTATAAAAAAAATTATTGATTTTAAATTATCTACTTTAGTTAAAAATAACTTAACTGAAAGACCCGCTTATCTATACTGTATTTATAATGCTGCTTTGCTAGCAAAAAAATTAGGTCATAAAAAAATTTCAGTAATAGAATTTGGTGTGGCAGGCGGTAATGGTATAATGTTCTTAGAAAAATATTCTGAAAAAATTCTAAAAGAAATAAATGTTAAAATAGAAATTTTTGGTTTTGATTTAAGAGAAGGTCTAAACGAACCAAAAGATTATAGAGACTTACCTTATTGGTTTAAAAAAAGCCTTTATAAAATGGATTATGAAAAACTTAATTCTAAGTTAAAAAATACAAAATTAATTATTGGTGATGTTAAAAATACAATCAAAGATTTTTTTATAAATAATAATCCACCACCAATTGGTGTAATATTAAATGATTTAGACTATTACTCTTCAACTAAAGATTCTTTTGAAATATTTAATCAAAGTGAAGAAAGATTTTTCTTACCAAGAATTTTTTGTTATTTTGATGATGTGATAGGAACTGAAAAAGAAATGTATGGAATAAATAATGGAGAACTCTTAGCAATTGAGGAATTTAATAAAGAAAATGATAATAAAAAAATTAACTTAAATCAAAATTTATTAAATACAAATTTTTATTATAGGTTACAAATTTATTATTTTCATAATTTTATTCATAAAGATTATAATAAATTTATTTACGAAAATGAACAATCAACTACTAATCAATATTTAAAAATAAAATAATTAATTTTAAGCTAACAAACCTAGAGCTAAGATCCTTAAAATTTTTTTAATAATTAAATTAAATTATATTGATATTCTCTAGCTTTAGTAACTTCTTTAGGGAGATTAAGTTTAACATCACTTATCCTAATAACTTCATCTTTTTTAATATTTTTAATGATTTCAGCACCTTCAGTTAAACCAAGTGGTAAAATTTTTTCTTCTTTTGATTTTTTTGATGTTATCAATTTTCCTCTAGAGCAAAAACCACCTTCTCCATCTAATTTTTCACCGATTTTTAAATCTTTTTTTGCATAAGTTGCAACATCTGCATTATATTTTTTTGTAAATCCAGTAGCTTTATTATCCAAAGCGATAGAATATATTGATTGAGCAAGTTCTAATCCAATGTAATGATAAGGTCTCCATATTGCTGAATAGTTTCCAGAAGAATCTGTAACCATCCCATAATCTTTGAAACAGTTTTTTACATATTGATTTTGAGCTTTAATCACAATGTAAACACCCCATCTAAGATCATTCTGTATATCTTTTTTATCCAAATCAATGCTTGAGATAACTTCAACTTGTCCTTCGTATTCTATCAAACCTCCCTCTGATTTTGGAATTAAATTTTTTGCTATATCATAAACTCCAACAGGTGGAAAAGTTAAACCATTACTTGGACATTTTAAATTTGCTGCATTACTTACAGCACACATCTCAATGGCAGATTTGTCTCCACACAAAAAACTGTTAAACATTTTAGGATTCATTCCTGACTCAACTTCAGCTCTTTCTTTGCTTAAACCATAATGTTCCCACACGGTATCTGGTGTAGAATATTCAAATGTTGGATGATATTTTGTTCCCTTTCCAGCACAAACAACAAAAAAACCGTT
>Ga0315339_1003782_pt1 | contig 10371 bp, 9 predicted proteins | sample ASW17metaG_FD_204514 | JGI IMG/M metagenome (GOLD analysis project Ga0315339, IMG submission 204514) | Ammonia-oxidizing marine archaeal communities from Pacific Ocean, United States - ASW #17 | ecosystem: Environmental > Aquatic > Marine > Oceanic | place: USA: California | collected 2016-12-05
TTTCTAACCTATTATTCATTATATTTGTTACTTAAGTTTTCCATCTTCTCTCATTTTAGCTCTAATTTTTGTAGCTGAAATTTTTTGTATCTCATCTGGCATAACTATTTCTTCAATTTTGTAACCAACTCCTCTACCATAACAAATATTTGTTATATTGGGCACTAACATAATCTTAAATCTGCCTTCGTATTTAGGGTTTAATCTTTCTTCAATATTTTTTTTAACTGTTACAAAATCAAAAGGATTATCATCCACTCCTTGTACATCTCTTATTTGAATACAAACCTGACCAGTTTTTTTTATTATTTCCTCAAATAAAGCATAGTGACCAGCATGAAATGGTTGCCATCTTCCTAACATTTGTGCAGTTGGTTTTTTATTATCCCATTCGTATACCATTATTTTAATTCCTTTATAATTTTTGCTGCCCAAACCTTAGCATCCTGTGAAGTTACATGACAATCAAATTTTTCAGGTTTTACAAACATTTGATTTGTGTCTTCGAATCTACCTTCTTTAATAGTATCAACCCAAATAATATAATCGGCAGGAAATAAACTTCTTGCCTCTGGGGTTGGACAAATAAAATCTGCTACTGCATAATGACCTTCAGTTTTTATTTTTTTTGCTAAATCAGCCATTCTTTTTGCTTGCCTTATTCTTCCTTCTTTAGAAAAATCCCAGTCATTAGCAGCCTTTCTTACCTCATCAGCATTAATTCTTTTTGCTTCTATTAAAGGTGCTAATTCTGATGCTAAAGTTGTTTTACCAGAACCGGGCAAACCCATTATTAAAATTATTTTCATTAAAAATTTTCTAACGGATGATGGGACATAAGCTCAAGTCCATTTTCACCAACTAAAAATTGTTGTTCAAGTTTAACACCTTCTTTTCCACCAACTTTTCCAATATAACTTTCAACTGTAATTGTCATATTTTTTTCAAAATGACCTTCTCTTTGACCACCGTCAGTTGGATATCTAATCATTGGCCATTCGTCACATAAACCAATTCCATGAACCATACAAGAATATCTATTTCCATAATACTCATCAGGAAGTATCCATGATTTTTCCGTAAATTCTTTGAATGATATTCCTATTTTAATTAATCTCGAATTATGCTGAATATGTTCAACTGCCATTAGGTATAATTGTTTCTGGTCTTCATTAAACTTATTACCCTCAACAAAAGCTCTAGATATATCAGCACAATATCCATAGGGACCCACCATATCAGTATCAAAAGATACCATTTCACCACTTTGAATTACTTTATTGCTACTTTCCTGCATCCAAGGATTTGTTCTTTGTCCAGATGATAAAATTCTGCATTCAATCCATTCACCACCATGTTCGATATTAGTTTTATGTAATATTGACCAAAGTTCATCTTCGGTCATTCCTGCTTTTAATTCTTTTTTCATTTTATTTACACCAATTTCTGCAACTTCAATTGCTGCTTTCATACATTTTAGTTCTTCTGGTGATTTAATAACTCTAGCTTTTTCAAGAATTAATTTAGCATCTACTACTTCAATACCAGCTTTGTTTAAAGCTGTTACTGCAGGACCGTTTAAAATATCAATTGCAATTTTTTTACTCTTAAAATAAGAATTTGATAAATCTTTAACTTCATTAATCCATTTTTCCAATTGAACACTTGCTTGGTCTCCATTACTAAAATAATCCCATGTTATTGATGGTCTAACCTCATCAATCAAATTTAAATGACCAGATAATCCTTCACAGTTAAAATATTCATAAAGTATCACTGGCCCATTAACAGGCACGAAACAATAACGAGTTAAATTATGCATGTTATAGATGCTCATATTAACTGTGTCTAATGCATATCTAACATTAACTGGATCGAAAAGAATACAAGCTTCAAGATTGTTTTTTTCTAATTCTTTTTTAACTCTATCAAGCCTATAGCTTCTCAGTTTATCAAAGTTAATTTCATCTTCCTTTAATTTTTTTTTTGTAATAAAATTTGGTTTATTTTTTAGCTCTGGTATAATTTTTCTTTTAAATTTCATATCAAACTATATTTTTTGCAACCCACTTGTGAAAATGATGAGTTGGATTATCCATAACTGGTGAAAAATTTCCACCATTATAAAATGGTGAATTCCTTCCCTCTTGCAATCCTTCAATTATACCAACATCCTCTGACTGAACACTTTTCCACAATTTGTAGTTTTGTTTTCTTAAAGATTTATATTTTTTTGAATTAGCAGCTTTTTCACCTACATAATATATTTCCATATGTTCTTTTGTATATTTATGATTAACAGGTTCTAACCAGTAAGCATAATAATGATCTTTATGAATGCCAAGCATTACATTGGGAAATAAAGCTACATATTCAGCGATATTTTTTTTATCTTTTGGCCAGTTTGGAAAACAAGGAAATTTTTCCTTACCTTTTAATCTTGGATTGTAAACTACTGTTCCTTGTCCTGCAAAACGATTTGGTAACCCCTGAATATGATAATGATCTTCAATTTTTGAATATGAATTTAAACCTGGATGAACCCATGGTAAATGATAACTTTCACAATAATTTTCAATTGCAAATTTCCAGTTACATTTTGCATTTATATTAAAATATCCAAAGTCTAACGAATGTGAAATTAATTTTCTATCTTTCTTGGGCCAAAATTTTAACCAACGATCACTTAAAGGTTTAATATAATTTTTAAAATCAATTTCATTACCACTGATATTTATCATAATTAAATCTAGCCATACTGCTGATCTTATTTCTTTTAAACCACTTACCGATCTATCAAATTTATCTGTACTATGTTTATTCATTCCACCTATATGTGGTGTTGCTACTAGTTTTCCGTCTGAATCATAGGACCAGGAATGATAAGGGCATCTAATTATATTTTTAATTTTACAAGGTTTTTGTATAAGCTTGTAACCTCGATGACTACAAACATTATGAAAAACTCTAATTTTTTTTTTTTTATCTCTAAGAATTATAATTGGTAAATCTAATAAATTTAATGGTTTTACGTCTCCTATATTTGGAACTGAACTAGCCACACCTATCACAGTCCATTTATCTTCAAACAATTTTTTACGTTCAATTTTTGTATAAGCTTCACTTGTATAGCATTCATTGGGCAAACCATGAGATTGTTCGATCGAATTATTAACTACATCAAGTTTATTCTTTTCAATAATACTATAAATCTCTGACACTATTTATTTACCTCATATAAACCAAGCCAAGCATTAACATCTTTGCTTGCAATATAATTTGATTTAAAAAATTCTTTTTTTGTCCATAAATTTTTATCTGTTAATTTTTTAATCTTTTTATCAAATCCATATTCTTCATGAATTCCTTCGTTAATAGTAAAACAAATTAAACCTTTGTTTTTTGTAATTCTCAAAAATTCATCTAGGGCGTTTGATTTTACATGACCAAAAGTAAAAGTTCCAACACACATAACTGCATCATAAAAATTGTCTTCAGTTTTAATAGATTGATTTAAATCTATTTTGTCTAACTTTTTATACAAGTCTTTAGGAACTGAATCTAATAAAGTTTGAGATAGATCTGCTCCATGAAAATTATTATATCCAAATTTTTTTAATTCTTTTCCAACAAGACCAGTTCCACATCCTGCATCAAAGATTAGTATATCTTTATTTTTAGCGTATTTTTTAAAGGTATTAACTGTTTCTTTTGGACCAGTATAATCCCAATCAATCATATCTTTATTATATTTATCTTTATTGCCCCACTCATCATAATATTTCATGACTTCATCTTTAGTTTTAAGTTTATATATTGGTATTTTGTTGCCTACATCTTTTTGAGCCATTTAACCTCTCATTTTTTTTCCACTAGGGTCATAAAGTGCCTTTGACTGTACAATAGCACTATAAATATCTCCATTAATTTCGACTTCTATTTTTGATCCATGATTAGCAAAATCAGTTGGAACATAACCCATTGCCATACTTTTTTTCACATGGTGTGCGTATCCCCCTGATGTTATATATCCAATACATTTTCCATTCTTCATAATTGCTTCATCACCTGTTACATCAATATCTTTTGTTTCTATTATCATTGTAACTAATTTTTTTTGGGAACCATCTTGTTTTTCTTTTAATGCCGCTTGTTTTCCCAAAAATTCCTTATTCCAATTAATAAAAAAATCTAACCCTGATTCTATGGCTGTAAAATCTGGTCTAAAATCCAATGTCCATGCTCCCCAATTTTTTTCTAATCTCATAGACATTAAAGCTTTTCCACCAAAAATTTTAAGTCCTAACTTTTTTCCATTATTTTCTATTTCTTCAAATAATTTTATTAGAAACTGAGGTGCTGTATAAATCTCATAACCAAGTTCACCAGTAAATGAAATTCTATTTACAATTGCTGGCACGCCTCCAATAAAAGTTTCTCTGGTATCCCTAAATTTAAATTCTTTATTTGAAAAATCTTCTCTAGCTATTTTTGATATTAATTCTCGTGATTTAGGACCTGATATTGCTAAACCATGATAATCATCTGATCTATTTTTATAAGATACACCAGTTTTTGGTAAATATTTTTCAAACCATCTTCTATGCATCTCTTGGACTACACCTGAACCAAATATCATAAACTTTTCCTCGTTAAGACAAGCAACGGTTAAGTCGCCATAAAGTTTTCCTCTTTCAGTAAGCATTGGGTTTAGTACAATTCTTCCAGGTTTTGGAATTGTTCCAGCTAATATAAAATCTAAAAATTTACGAGCACCAGTTCCTGTGAATTCATGTTTAGAAAAATTTGCAATTTCAGAAACTCCAACTGCAGATCTAACTGCACCAACTTCTACTCCTATATATTCATGGGAACGTGATCTTTTAAAAGTTGGTTCTTCAAAAGCGTCTTTTTTATCTTTTGCAAACCAAAGAGCTTGTTCTAATCCAAAACTATCTCCCATGACAGCGCCTTTATTAATTAATCTATCATATAAAGCTGTTGTTTTTTGTCTTCTTCCTTTTGGCAAAGTTTCATTTGGAAAAGTCATAATAAATCTTCTTTCATAATTTTCTGAAGATTTAATAGTTCCATAATCTGGAGATGCATAATTGCCAAATCTTGCAACATCCATTGCCCAAACATCTAATGAAGGTTCACCATCAATAATCCATTCTGCAATACATTTTCCAACACCTCCAGCTTGACAAAAACCTGCCATTACACCAACAGCAACCCAATAGTTTTTTTTACCAGGCACCGGTCCTATTAATGGACTTCCATCTGGACCAAAAGTAAATGGTCCATTAATAATATTTTTTATACCTGCTCTTTCTAAAGCTGGTATTCTTTTAAATCCTATTTCAAGGCGGTCTTGAATATTATCCAATTTAGGCTCAAGCAATTCATGACCAAAATCTATAGGTGTTTGTTGAACTTGCCAGGGTGTTGATTTAAATTCATAAGTTCCTAGCAACATACCGTGAGCCTCTTGTCTAAAATAAATATTACCTTCAAAATCTGTTCCTATTGGTAGTCTTGGTTCGTTTTCCCTTTCTTTTATTTCAGGAATTGTCTCTGTAATTAAATAGTGATGTTCCATAGGTTGAACTGGTAAATTTATTCCTGCCATTTTACCCACTTCTCTTGCCCATAAACCTCCAGCATTTATTATTATTTCAGCGTTTATGTTTCCTTTTTTTGTAACCACCTCCCAAGATCCATCTTTTTTTTGATTAGTCTCTATAACAGGTGTATGAGTATAGTATTTTGCGCCATAAAATTTTGCTGATTTAGCATAAGCATAAGTTACCCCTGAAGGGTCTACTTCTCCATCAATTGGATCCCATAAAGCGGATATATAATGTTTTGGATCAATTAGTGGATGTTTTCTTTTAACTTCTTCTAATGAGATAAATTCTTGATCAAGACCCATATATCTTGCTTTAGATCTTTCTCGTTTTAAGTAATCATCCCAAATTTCATTAGAAGCTAAATAAAATCCACCACTAGGTTTAAATCCAACTGAATGACCTGATGTTTCTTCAATCTCTTTATACAAATTAATAGTGTAAGCCATTAATTTTGAAATATTTGGATCAGATGAAATTGCGTGAACTGATCCTGCTGCATGCCAAGAAGAACCTGAAGTTAGTTCATTTCTTTCAAGCAAAATGCAATTCTTTAAACCAAATTTAGCAAGATGAAAAAGAATAGAACAACCTACAACTCCACCACCAACAACAACTACCTTTGCATGTTTTTCCATTTACTAAATCTTACAATTCTTTAGCTACTTTAGTGTTTAAATTTTTTAAAGTTGAGTCTGTACCATGCGCATAATGTTTTGACATATCTGGATAATACTTATAAGAAATTGGTTTTCTTCCAAGTGCAACAGCCATTTCTCTTACATGATGAGGTTCAGCTCCACAACAAATTCCTATAAAGTTAATTTTTTTATCTAAGCATTCTTTTGCAAACTCCGCCATTTCAAATCTATTGCAATATTTATTATCTAGTGCAACAGGAAAAGCATTACCTCCAGGTATACAATCACAACCCTCGTCAGTTTGATTTAAAAATCCAGGATCTTTCTCAGTTGTTCTATAAGGCACAGGTAAAGCTGCAACATGACATGAAACTTTTTCTCTTATCTCTGGTAAAAGTTTCATAGTCATTTTTGGTCCTCTAAAACAATTTAATCCAACCACATCTGCACCATTATCTTCTAGAATTTTGCATGCATCTCCTGGTGTATAATCGTCTCTTGTTTTATTATTTCGTTTAATTGAAAAATTACAAACAGCAGTTAATCCTGCTTCTTTTATAACTTTAAGTGCAATTTTCATTTCTTCAAGCCAAGTTATTGTTTCAGCTATTACAAAATCAACGCCAGCTTCTTTTGCCCAAGCAACTTGTTCTTCAAACATTTTTTGACATTCAATATTACTTTTTTTTTCACTTGGATCATAAACATTAGTGTTTGCAAGGTCACCACAAACCATTAAATCCAAATCTTTAAACTCTTGTCTAGAGTCCTTAGCAATTTGCAATGCATTTTTTTGAAGTGGTTCAAGTAAATGTTCTTTTCCAATTATTCTTAATTTTTCACGGTGGCCATAGTATGTAAAAGCTTGAATAACATCTGAACCAGCTCTAATAAACTCTCTATGTAATTGTGAAACTACTTCTGGGTGCTCCAAAACAACTTCTGGTACAAATGATCCAGCTTGTAAATATCCTCTTCTTTCCATTGCAAATAAATATCCTTCTGCACACAAAACAGGTCCTTCATTAAGTCTTGTAATTAAATTTTTTTTCATTTTTTTCTCCTAACTAATTTTTTTAAACTTTTAATTTAATTTAAATTAATTAGTAATTCTGAAAGGAATTTGATTTAAGGTGATAAAAAAATCTATTTAAGTAAAGTAAATAAAAATTTGAATATCCAATTACTAAAAATTTTTTTATAAACCCATACATACTTAAAAAAAAACCTACACTTATTTATAATTGTTGAAAAGGTGTAAATTTTTCTATCTCAGGTTGTTTCTAAACATTTCGAGCTGTTGATTTTTTATCTTCAATATGTTGTGATTAAAAAATACAAACAATAATCAGAAGGAATATATGAATATAAAAAAAATAATACTTTCTGCTTTGCTGGTTTTAGGTATCGGATCTTTTTCTGGTATTGCAAATGCAGAGTGTGGAAAAGTTGTGGTCGCCAACCAAAACTGGGCATCAGCTGAATTAATGGCTGAAGTTGATAAGATTATATTAGAAAAAGGTTATGGTTGTGAAGTAGAACTTATACCTGGTGCAACAATGCCAACATTTACTTCAATGGACGAAAAAGGTGCTCCAGATATGAATCCTGAACAATGGGCAAATGCTGTTTATACACCTTTAATTAAAGCTGTTGAAGAAAAACGTTTAGTAATTGCAAACAAAGCACCTATTACTGGTCTTGGAGAAGGTTGGTGGTTAACTCCTGGAGCTATTAAAAAACATCCTGAATTAAAAGGTATGACTGCAATGGAAATTTTAAAACATCCAGAGTGGTTTCCTTATGCTGAAGATTCTTCAAAAGGAGCTTTTATAGGTTGCCCTGCTGGTTGGGGATGTCAGTTAGCAAACGCAAACTTATACAGAGCTTTTGAAATGGAAAAAAAAGGTTGGGTATTAGTAGACCCAGGTTCTGCAGCAGGTCTAGATGGTTCAATATCAAAAGCTGCTGACTCAGGAAATCCATGGTTCGGTTACTATTGGAATCCTACTTCAATAGTTGGAAAATATGATTTGCAACCAGTTCCTTGGGGAATTGATTTTGCAGGTAGAGATAATTGGGATAATTGTATAACAAAAGCTGAGCAAGATTGTGCAGATCCTAAACCTACTGCTTGGACTAAATCAGAAGTAAATACAATCATCACTTCTAAATTTGCAAAACAGGGTGGAAAAGCTATCGTTAAGTACATTGGGAAACGTACTTACCCTGGTCCTGTAATGAATGGAATGCTAGTTTGGATGGCGGATAATCAAGCCGGTGGTTCTGATGCAGCAATTGAGTTTTTAAGCAAACATGAAGATGTTTGGGGTAAATGGGTATCTTCTAAGGTTGCTAAAAAAATTAAAGCTGGTCTATAAAAAAAATAAATTATTTAACGAGCCTATTTAGTAGGCTCGTTATTAATTGAATTAATAAAAAATAAATGGAATTCTTAAATAAATTTCCTGTAATGGAAAGAACTTCTCTTATGGAGTTAAAGAAAGGAATTGATTTAAGTTTTAGACAATTTTCTCGTAAATATGGTGATGGTATAGAAAATTTTTTTGATCCATTATTGTTCTTTTTAATAAAGTTAGAAAAATTATTACTAAGCACTCCGTGGCCAATAATAATATTAATAATAGGTATTTTAGCTTGGATTGGATCAAGAAGCTGGGTATTGGTTATTGGTAGCACGTTATCATTTTTGGCTATTGGTTATTTTGGAATGTGGAAAGATTGCATGGCTACAGTTGCAATAATAAGTGTATGCACCACTGTTTGTATAGCCATAGGAATTCCAATAGGGATCATAATGTCAAAATCAAATAGAGCTGAAAAAACAATACTTCCAATTTTAGACATGATGCAAACTATACCAAGTTTTGTTTATTTAATACCAATTTTAATGCTTTTAGGTATTGGTAAAGTTCCTGGTTTAATTGCAGTCTGCATCTATGCTGTTCCACCTGTTATAAGATTAACAAATTTAGGTATAAGAGAAGTTGATAAAGAAACATTAGAAGCAAGTGAAGCTTTTGGAGCTACTACTTTTCAAAAATTAAAATCTGTACAAATACCACTATCGCTTCCAACCATTTTTGCTGGGGTTAATCAAACAATTATGATGGCTTTAGCAATGGTTGTTATAGCTTCAATGATAGGAGTAAAAGGTTTAGGTGTTCCAATATTAAGAGCTATATCAAACCAATATTTGGCATTGGGACTTATGAATGGATTAGCTATTGTAGCGTTAGCTATAATATTTGATAGAATTACCCAAGAATATGGTCGTAGAATTCAAAAACATCGAGGACAAAAAAAATAAAATAGATTAAATCTAAATGCGATTTTTCTAGACAGATTTCTCAAAATAAATAAAGTCCTCAAATGAATTTTTCATTAGAAATTAGTCCATACACTAATCTAGAAACCTTGCCTCAAGTAAAGAATGTCTATATTTCTTTATTACCTGGAGGAGACTATCTAAAAACAGCTGAAAAAGCTGGAGAATTATTCAAAAAAGGTTTTAATCCCGTACCACACTTTCCTGCTAGGTCTATAACTGACGAAAAACAGCTAAAAGACTATGTTTCTCGTTGTAAAGATTCTGGGGTAAAACAAGCTTTAGTAATTGGAGGTAGTCGAGAACCTGTGGGAAATTTTGATAGCTCCATTCAGCTTTTGGAGACAGGATATTTTGAGGGGTTTAAGATAGGAATTGCTGGACATCCTGAGGGGAGTCCTGATATATCCGATTCAAATTTAGAAAAAGCTATGAAAGATAAAAAGCCTTACGCTGACTATATAGTAACTCAATGGTTATTAGATCCACAGCCAATTATAGATTTTATTTCTAAACAATCAATACCAGTGCATGTAGGAATTACTGGGCCAATGAAAATAGCTAGCTTAATAAAGTTTGCTAATATTGTTGGGACAAAAAATTCCATTAATTTTCTTAAATCTAATTTTAGTAAGGCATTAGATTTATTAAAACCTAAAGACCCTAATGAATTAATTGGAAAAGTGAAAGAGTTTACAGATAACTTCCACATTTATACATTCGGCGGCTTGAAGGAAACTAACAAGTGGTT
>Ga0315339_1003783_pt1 | contig 10371 bp, 7 predicted proteins | sample ASW17metaG_FD_204514 | JGI IMG/M metagenome (GOLD analysis project Ga0315339, IMG submission 204514) | Ammonia-oxidizing marine archaeal communities from Pacific Ocean, United States - ASW #17 | ecosystem: Environmental > Aquatic > Marine > Oceanic | place: USA: California | collected 2016-12-05
TAGCTCTTAATCACATGCCATTTACTCGTTTTCTGGCAGACGAAACCGGACACCTATTTTTGGAAGTGTATGCTAACCCGGAAGCGCCTGTGCCTGATTATTCCCAAATGCATCACCTTCAGTATCACTTGGCTTTCTCAGTCTCAGATGCAGGTATCGAGAAAGATCGTCTGTTGACTGCCGGTTGCAGTTACGTTGAAGAGCGCAATCCTGCAGAAAACATCCGTCTCATTATGTTGCGTGACCCGTTTGGAATGCCCCTTCAGTTGTGTCAGCGCGCCACAAAGATGTCATAAGTGTTATTATAAAAGAATAAAGTAAGGGTCTAAGCTTTTGGACTATGGCTCGATCTGGACCCGGCAATGCACCTGTGACAAAGTGGTGATAATCTAGGACCCCTCGCTTTTCTAAAAGAGTGGAAGAAATTTCTGTGCCACACTTGATATATGAGCTAGGCTGCCCACTCATTTTTAAGAATTCTTATTAGATAACGATCCCATTACCCACTATGACGCCTAAGGTTCCATTTTCCAACAAACTCTCTAGACGCGAAGTCATTGCCACTGGCGGTGCCCTCTTAACCGGACTGTGTGCTGCCCCATTGGCACAGGCTATTCAGCCTGTGGTTCGTTTGAGTAAAGCACCTTTGAAGCTAAGCCTCGCTGCTTATTCCAGACGCAGGTCTTTGCCCGATACGAGGAAAGATCCAAATGCAGTAGGTAAAATGGATCTGTTTGGTTTTATTGATTACGCTTCAACCCTTGGAATCGATGCAGTCGAATTAACGGGTTATTTTATGCCATACCCGCTGACGACCGCGACTCTAAATGAAATGAAGCGACGTGCTCACATACATGGACTTGGCATAAGTGGCGGAGCCATTGGTAATAATTTCACGCATGATCCTGCTAGTGACGAAGGACGTCGCCAAATGAAGTATACGCGAACCTGGATCGATCATTATTCAGTTTTGGGGGCACCCGTTATCCGTGTGTTTGGTGGAAGACCAGTCGGAGATGTCAGCGAAGCAAAAGCGGTTAAAAATATCATTTCTAATTTGAAAATTGCTTGTGATTACGCCGGAGAAAAAGGAGTGATTCTTGGAATTGAGAACCATGACTTCTTGATCGATATTGATCGATTGATGCCGATTGTCGATGTCGTCGAATCCCCGTGGTTTGGAGTTAACTTTGATTCCGGTAATATTGCACCGACCAACGATCCGTATCGTGAGCTCGCCCGCATAGCTCCTTACACGGTGAATGCACAGATAAAAGTCGATATACCAGTGAATGGGAAAAAGAGGCCGGCTGATCTTGGACGGGTAATAGGTATATTACGTAAGGCCAATTATCGAGGCTACATCACTCTCGAGTATGAGGGTGAAGCAGATCCAGTTAAAGCTATCCCCAAGTATTTGGCCGAGCTGCGAAAATTAATTGCTTAGCATTTTTTCGATACCAACCCTTCCTATGAACACTGAATGGCGTTTTAACGAATCGATAATCATTCGGACACGCGCTGCCTGGTTGTAGTGATCACCCACAGTGTAGCGCCGTCTTTTGCTGGAGACTTCAAAGTATAAATGGGTCGATTTCGCTCGTTTTTGGCGTTTGGGTATGCATAGATTGGCGATCATTAAGTATATTTTAGTCACCCCATCTTAACCCTAAGTATGTCGAATAATTTAAGTGACCTGACCAGCCGTAAAGGAATTGAAGAAAATCTCTTCAACAAACTCGGTGAAGCCGGAGCCAATGGAGACGGAACGCCATCTTTGGAAGAGCTAGATCGCTTGGCCGATGAATTCCTCATTGGGAAGGCGAATGCCTATGGGACCGCTACTTTTTATGATTTCCTGAAACCGGAAAATAAAGGGAATAAAGTCTATGTCTGTAACGGATCGGCCTGCTTGTGTGCCGGAACTCAGGATGGTTTGATTTCGGACCTAAAAGGGAAGTTCAAGGAGGAAGAGATCGGGCACATGACTTGTCTGGGGCGTTGCCATGAAAACGGTGCGTTTCACTACGATGGCAAGAATTATAGCGCATTGGACAGTGAGGGTTTCGAATCGGTATTTAAAGGCGATGGTGAAAACCAGGATGAATATGCTGTAGGTGCTCATGGCCAGGCAGTGCTGACTGCTCCTTTTGAAGGTATGGAGGTCTACGCGGATTTGTTGAAGGCCACTCTAGCCAAAGATTCCGCCGACGTTCTTGAAGAGGTGAAAACCGCGGGCGTTCGTGGCCGAGGGGGAGCCGGATTTCCAATGGGGGTGAAATGGGAATTCGCCCGCAATGCGGAGAGCGACCTGAAGTTTATAATTTGCAATGCCGATGAAGGCGATCCTGGGGCCTACTCGGACCGATATCTACTGGAGCAACGTCCGCATGCCGTTCTGTTTGGAATGATTATTGGCGGCTACTGTATGAAGGCAGAGTGGGGCGTTCTTTACATTCGAGCCGAGTATCCGGAATCCTTTCCGATCATCGAAGCTGCCATCGAAGATTTTCGCAGTTCGGGACTTTTAGGTCAGGATATCAACGGAAGCGGATTCAATTTCGACTTCAAGATCGTGCCTGGGCAAGGCTCCTACATTTGTGGTGAGGAAACAGCTTTGATCAGCAGTATCGAAGGGCAACGCCCTGAAGTGCGGGTGCGTCCACCCTTTCCGGCACAGAAAGGTTTGTTTAATAAACCGACCATCGTGAACAATGTGGAAACCCTGGCGGTCGTGCCATACGTTATCAAAAATGGTGGCGCTGCTTATGCGGCTCTGGGAACTGAGAAGTCCAATGGAACCAAACTGGTAAGCCTGGACAGTTATTTTAATCGACCTGGCATATACGAAGTAGAAATGGGCACACCACTCTCCACGGTAGTGAACGATCTTGGAGGTGGATTCAAAGAACCAGTTAAAGCGGTACATATTGGTGGCCCTTTGGGCGGAATGGTGCCGGCCAGTAAGATTGACGAGCTTACAATTGATTTCGAATCGTTCGCCAACGGTGGGTTTTTACTGGGACATGCATCCGTGGTTTGTATTCCGGAGTCGTTTCCCATCATGACTTACCTCGTAGAACTAATGGATTTCGCAGCGGTTGAAAGTTGCGGTAAATGCTTTCCCTGTCGTCTGGGAACCAAGCGTGCCCACGAAATGCTCGAATCAGCGAACACGAGTAGTTACAGGATCGATACAGATCTATTCGATGATCTCTTGCATACTTTAACTGAGGGTTCGCTCTGTGCGCACGGAGGTGGTATACCGCTCCCGGTGCGAAACGCTTTGCAATATTTTGAGGAAGAATTAGAACCCTATTTTTCTAAGGAGGTGAGTCATGTCTAAAGTAGCTTATATAAACAACAAACCTCAGGAGATCGTTCTTGGTGAAACGATCATTTCACTAGCACGAAGAGCGCTTGGTCAGGATTCTATTCCAACTTTATGTGATGCACCGAATCTCGACCCCTTTGGATCCTGCCGGGTTTGTAGTGTGGATGTGGCGTTGGAAGAAAATGGTCCGACCAAGGTATTTGCATCCTGCCATACACCCGTGGCCGAGGGGCAATTTATTTACACCGACTCACCGAATATTCAGCGTCTACGAAAGAACATTATTGAGTTGGTTCTGACCGATCATCCATTGGACTGTTTGACGTGTGAGGTAAATGGGAATTGCGAGCTACAGACCGTAGCAGCGCAAGTAGGTATCACCGATGTCCGTTATCCGGATGGTGAAACTCATCTCGATAAAAAGAAGGATCTGAGTCATCCCTACATGACCTCCGACCTCAGCAAGTGCATCAACTGCTACCGTTGTGTGCGCGCCTGTGACGAAGTTCAGGGTGAGTTTGTATTGAGTATGTCAGGACGCGGATTTGATAGCCATATTATCAAGGGTTTCGACGAAAGTTTTGAAGATAGTCCTTGTGTGAGTTGTGGTGCCTGTTCTCAAGCTTGTCCTACGGCGGCCATCTCCGACGTGTTTAAATCCAAGTCGATCGCTAACACTCAAAAGACTCGAACGGTTTGCAACTACTGTGGAGTAGGTTGTAACCTCGAAGTTGCCACAGCGGGTGGTGAAATTAAGGGAATTCAAGCGCCTTATGATGCCGAAGTGAATCAAGGCCATACTTGTTTGAAGGGTCGCTATGCTTTTAAATTTTATGATCATCCGGATCGAATTACTTCTCCAATGATCAAGAGAGATGGCGAATTTGAAGAAGTCTCCTGGGATGAAGTATATGATCACATCGCGACGAAGTTTAGTTACTTCCGTGACGAATTTGGTCCCGATTCAATGGCTGGTATTTCTTCTGCGCGTTGCACGAACGAAGAAAATTACCTGATGCAGAAGTTCTTCCGCGTGGTTGTGGGTACGAACAACATCGATGGTTGTGCCCGTGTTTGCCATTCGCCAACTGCTTTGGGTATGCAAAAGACGTTTGGAATCGGTGCTGCCACAAATTCTGTCGAGGACATCAAGTTCACTGAAGCCATCATGGTGATCGGGGCGAATCCAACCGAAGGACATCCGGTAACCGGAGCGAAACTAAAGCAATTCGCCATGACGGGTAAGACCTCGATTGTGATTGATCCACGTCGGACCGAACTTGCGCGCTATGCCAGGTATCACATACAGCTTAGGCCCGGTACCAATGTCGCGGTCTTGAACATGATGTTATATTACATCGTCAAAGAAGGATTGGCGGATCAGGACTTTATTACAGCTCGCACCGAGGGTTATGAGGATTTTTGCGAAGAACTTCTGAAGTTGGATGTGTCTGAAATGGAAGCCGTTAGTGGAGTGGACCGTGAGTTGGTTCGTGAAGCGGCCATTGCCTATGCAACGGCTGAGCGTGCAATGAGTTTCCACGGCCTGGGAGTCACGGAACATTCACAAGGTACGTTTACCGTTATGCAGATTGCCGACCTCGCGTTGATCACTGGCAATATTGGTCGACCCGGTGTAGGCGTTAATCCTTTGCGTGGTCAAAACAACGTTCAGGGCATGGCTGATATGGGTGCGCAACCTTACCAGGGTCCTGGCTACCTGGATGTGTCCGATCCGGATATCATTAAGCATTACGAAGAATTTTATGGTGTAGATATGCCGACCGAAATCGGGTGGAAAATTCCACAGATGTACGACGCTGCGTTGGTAGGTAAGTTAAAAGCAGTGTGGGTCATTGGTGAGGATATGGTTCAGACCGATCCGAACAGCAATCATGTGAGAAAAGCTTTGGGTGCACTTGAGATGTTGGTGGTTCAGGAGATTTTTATGACACCGACCGCCCAGATGGCCGACGTGGTTCTTCCTGGGGCCTCTTTCCTTGAGAAGAGTGGCACGTTCACCAACGGCGAACGCCGAATTCAACGAGTCAACCAAGTAGTAGAGCCGATTGAAGGTTCCAAGCCAGACGGGCAAATTGTAGTAGAGCTCATGAATCATATGGGCTACCAGCAGGGTGAATACGATCCCGCGGTATTGCTTGAAGAAATTTCAGGTATTGTTCCCTTCTTTGCCGGGGTAAAGTGGGATGAGCTGGGTGACAATGGCAAACAATGGCCGGTGGCTGTGGATGGTCAGGATACGCCAATCTTGCACACCGACACCTTCAAACGCGGCAAAGGATTATTTGTTTTTAATCACTTTAAGGAAACGGAAGAAGTAGTAGCGAATGCAGAAAAGTTTCCCTATATACTAACGACGAATCGGAACCTGGAGCATTACAACTGTGGTGCTCAGACTCGCCGAACTGCTAATGTTGAATTAGTTTCGGAGGACGTGATTTTTATTCATCCCGAGGATGCGGAAGAGCATGGTATCCAAGATACGGATATGGTTTGTGTTGAATCCGATCGTGGGAAGGTCGACATCAAAGCCAAGGTGTCTGACGAAATTAAAAAAGGCGTTCTTAGCACTACGTTCCATTTTCCAGAAATAATGGTCAACGACCTGACCTCCAGTATTTCAGATTCCATCGCCATGTGCCCTGAATATAAGGTGGTCAGCGTCAGAATCCGAAAAGCACGTAAGGTAGGAACGCGGGCTTAAGCCAAAAGAATCTAAATACTGTCTGGTCGAAACCTATTTCGCCCATTCAGTTCCACGGGCCGGTCTAGGGACTGGAATTACGTCCACGTATAGAATACACTCTGCGTCCGGACCGTAAGGTCCTTGAAACAATTCGTTTCCATCTGAATCTATGGCCAGGGAACAGTCGACGCACTTTCTGCCTTTCCAGGGACCATCGTTGATCCAGCCCACGTTGCTGGCTCCAAAGATGGCGGTAGAGAATTCTTTTGCCACGGGGATGTAGGATTCACGCCACACTCCTCCGTAAGGATCGGCTTCGTTGTCATGGTCTGCCGGGCGTGCCCAAGCGCAGGGGGATAGGATTACATCGGCGCCCATGTAGCAAAGTGAGCGAGCAATGACCTGGTCCTTGGCGAAACCATCCGCACAGATCATCAAACCAAAAGTTCCGTATTCTGTATCGACGACATTGAGACGGTCACCCTGCGCATAGTACTCATGACCGATGGAAAGTTCATTAAGTTTTCTGTGTTTCACAGCGTGCGAGATGTTGTCCTCTTTTTCTCCACCTCTGACGTGCATTTGCACCATCCCCAATTTAAATAGTTTAGGCATCGAAATTAGACGTCCAGCAACCATCGAGCCTTATCAGAAATGCGATCGAGCGTTTCTTGGCGAATCAATTCTTGCTGTGGAGTTTGCTGAGGTTGGTCTCTTGCACAGAAGTAACTGTGGATGGCACGGCGTGACTGATTAGTGTTATTTGTCGTTCCGCCATGCCATAGGTGAGAATTGAAAATGACGACGGTTCCGGCGGGTGCTTCGAGAATGATTTCATCGGAGTGCGGTGCCTCAGGATCGTCCATGGCGTCCTCGGGTACCTGGCCGCACAGGTGTGATTTAGGAACGAGTCGTGTCGCTCCGTTTGCGATCGAGAAATCATCGAGCAACCAAATTGAGTTGCAGACTTTGAATTCGCCGGGACCCACTGCTTCTTTCCAATCGACGTGCAATTTCTGTAAACCCATGCCTGGTCTGGCCGCTCGGTAATTAAGGGAAGAGAGTTTAACTTCGAATCCTACCACATGATAAACAGCCTCGAGCAATTTCGGATGCGTATAAATCATATCAAACATCTTCCCTTTGTTAACCAGGTTTGCCAGGCGATCGGCTCCGGCTTCTTTAGGATGCTTTATGTGCTTCGAGTCAAAAAGCTCAAACCCTCCCTCCTCGCCTTCTTCTATCACCAGTTCATGAATACGTGACCTTAGGACTTCGAGGTCCTCGTCGTTGAGTAATTTACCGAGCGATAAATAACCTAGGTTATCGAGAGATTCAGTTTCCGATTCTGTAAGCATAACAAGTCCCTTTCAGGTGTATTCATTGATGGGAATTAACAGTCAGACAAACGGTTAACTCAAATCTATTTTGAAATTCTGGAAATTCCTTGAAGGGTAAGCCCAAACGTTTCATAAACTCTCAGAAGCGGTGAGGTAGTTTCTCATATATCGCTCTACCAGCGGGTTGGCATTGAGTGTAAGAGTCGGCTTTCCTGCGGGCCGTGTAAAACGACCTGCTTTGCAGATGAAGGTATTTCTGAGGGTTTGTATTTTTTCAAAGACCCACAAGGGTGAACGCTTCTCACTGGTAGCACGCATTCGCTCCCAGATACGCATCTGCAGCTCACGGTTGAGATTGTGAGCCATGATCGCACAGATCATGTAGCATTGATTGGCCGCCCATCGGCGGCAGGGAACATAGCTGAGCGCTCCCTGGCTTTTGAGTTCGGCGAACACGTTCTCCTGTTGTCCGCGATCTTCCAGGAAACGGACCGCCTTTCTGATGGAGCAACGTTTGTTGGTAATCACGCATTTATAGTCGTATTCAAAATCCTGAGGTTCGAACAGATCCAACTGAAGAGCTCCCTTGATTTGCCTGGGATTTACCGTTCTTACGAACAGAAAGCGTGCCTGGTTGGTCCACGACTTGGGTTTCCACTGTTTCTCAAACGCGCTGCTTGGTCTCTTGCCTCCGATACGCGACCACCAGTAGCGATGCTCGATGAAGCCCTTGAGTTCACAAAAGCGTTCGAAGGGTACGCTGATGGCGTAGTGGACCTTGAGCTGCTTGAGTATCCCGACCATTGCCTCACTGAAAAAAGCACCATCCATACGCACCTCAATACGAGCTCCAGGCAACACAGTCCTGACCGATTCTACACAGTGCTGCACAAAGGCCATCGCTCCGTTGGAGTCGTGCACGTTGCCACTGCGATGCAACGCATCCAGAATCTGTCCGCTTTGGGCTACAGTGCAAAATAATGGGTAGTAACTGCGCATGCCTTTCTTTTTATTGTAACCGGCCGCCACCCCCTCGGCCTTGCGTGCGGTCGATATTACATTGCCGTCAAAGTCCAGAGTCACCGTGGCAAGCCTCTCAGTGCCAAGCCGCTGCAAAACCAGATCCCGGCTCTGTTCGCGCAGGCCAGATACGCTGCGATCATCGCAGCGATCCAGCAAGCGGCTCATCGTGGGAACACTGGGCAGCGCCCGTACCCCCAATGCCCGCTTTACCATAGGATCTTCGCGGTATAAATCGACCTCGCGTAGTTTACGCATGCCGATCAAGGCATGCACAATCAGCAGCCGGAACAACAGGGAATAACTCGCGTGGGCCTTCACTCCGCTTCCAGGCGAACACCCAGAGAGTTTTGAGGAAAGATTCAATTCGGCGAACAGCTTTTGAAAGATCACCAGTCCGCTGAACGAACTGAGATCCTGTTTCTCGAATCGAAGCAAAGGAATGGAAGATTTTCTTGTTATAAACAGGTGTTTTGCTAACTTCACTTTTAGTGGCTTTTTGGTTGGTTCTTTTTTTGGTGTAGATACCGTTATAAAGAACTGACAATCAGTCACTTGCAATGTTATATCCAATTTATGGATACGTTTTTATGAAACTATGAGGTAAGCTAACCAGAGCCGCTTTGCATCCCGGTATCAGAATTTCCGATGAACCCTATTCACGAATGCGTTGGCTTCCGGCAGGTTGGTAACTTCACCCTTAGCTGTGTCCCATTCGATGGTTCGACCGGGATAACGACCAGCGATAACACCTAGCAAGACGCCTTCGACCATCTTCCCCGAGTAATCAAAATTTGCGGCGGGTACGGTGTCGTTTCCGAATATGGCGTCGATCCATTGGCCGTAGTGATTAACAACTGGAGCGATGTCTGGCTTCACTAGCTTGTCGTAAATTGACTCTGGGAAAAAACGCGGACCTGCAACGTAGCCAAGGAGCATTCGTCCTTCTTCACCGATGAACATGGCGCCCTGTTGCGGTAGTTCCTGCTCACCGGGCAAGGCGAGGTCGGGGCCGTCGGGAGGTGACATGGCTCCATCGATCCAGGTCCATTCAAAATGCTTTGTGGTGTATGGGGTTTCTTTGAATCCGTAGCGTACCGATGATTGAGTAGGAAGACTGAAGTTGTTCGGTTCCCGGCAGCTTGCTTCGGCCCAGATGGGAGGTTCTAAATCAAGAGAGTCGAATGGAGTATCAAAGATATGCACACCCATGTCGCCAAGAGTTCCGCAACCATAATCGATATTCCGGCGCCACTGGCCCGGGTGGTATTTGCCTTCGAGGAAAGCGCGTACCGGAGCGGTTCCTAGCCAGAGATTCCAGTCGAGGTTATCAGGGACGACATCTTCACCCGGATATGGATCGCCGTCGTGTCCCCAATCTTTGTGAGACCAGACATAGACTTTTTCTGCTTTGCCAATCACTCCCTCGCGTATGAATCGGATAGCCATCCTGTAAGCAGCCTTGGCTTTATTCTGGATACCCATCTGGGTGACCAACTTATTGCTCCGCGCCACTTCCATTAGGTGGCGAGCTTCGGAGATATTATTCGTCAGTGGCTTTTGCGTATAGACGTGTTTACCGAGTTGCATGGCAGCCAAGGTAGCCGGGTAATGGGTGTGGTCGGGAGTGGAAATCGAAACAGCGTCAATTTTGTCTCCCAACTCACTGAGCATCTCACGGTAGTCCTGAAACTTTTTTGCGGAGGGGAAGTTGAAAGGTTCAGGGTTTTGATTCTTTCTAAGCGGATTTATTCCATCCAAGTGCAGCAAGTCCACATCGCAAAGACCAATGACTTCTGTCCGTGGGTCCTCAGCGATTTGAGTGACATCTGTCCTTCCTTTTCCCGCCGTTCCAATGTGTGCGGTGCAAAGCCTGCTGTTAGGAGAGTTCGAAAGGAGACCCGAGGGCAGAATATAAAACCCTGCAAGAGCGGAGTTGGCTTTGATGAAATTTCGACGGCTTAGGTTCA
>Ga0315339_1003784_pt1 | contig 10370 bp, 8 predicted proteins | sample ASW17metaG_FD_204514 | JGI IMG/M metagenome (GOLD analysis project Ga0315339, IMG submission 204514) | Ammonia-oxidizing marine archaeal communities from Pacific Ocean, United States - ASW #17 | ecosystem: Environmental > Aquatic > Marine > Oceanic | place: USA: California | collected 2016-12-05
ACGAGCGTCCGTCGAGCATGACATCGCTCACTCGACCGCACCACCTTCGTTCTTAGAACTCACGATCCGTTCGAATTCCTCGCGCGCCAGGGTGAGATCCTCGTCTGTCCAGAAGTCCTCTAGCTCCACCCCAAGCCCATCCGCCAGACGGTTCACGTAGTTGTAGTAGGAGACGACTTGGCAGATATCCAGGATGCCCGTGTCGTCGAACCCGACCGCGCGCAACGCGTCGCCATCGCGCACGTCTACCGCACGCGGACGCGCCGTGAGCTTCACCGCATAGTCGAGCATCGCCCGATCCTGTTGGCTGAGCTCGGCCGTCCTGTAGTCCCGCGCCAACGCGCGCGGAATATCGGCCGAACCCAGCAGCGTACGGAGTCCCGCCCCGTGATGGTTGATTCAATAGAAACAATCGTTGGCTGCGGATACCGTGACCGCGAGCATCTCTCGTTGGATCCGAGTCAGCGGCGAGTGCCCTCGCATGAGGTGGCTGTACAGCACCGCGTGATCGCGCATCGAGGCCGGATTCAGGGAGTGGATGCGGAGGATGTTGTCGATTCCGCCCGAGTCCTCGCCGTACTTCTGGTAGAGTTCGGCGAGGAGGCCCGTAGCCTCGTCGTAGGGCACATAGGGGATGTGGGCCATGCTCGTCCAGTGCGCGCGTTGCATGTGTGCGGGCACGGAAGATGTTCGGGAAAGCCCTGACCGGGCAAGACGTTACCACATTCCGACAGATGTTTATTCTGCTTGCGCCCGGTCGCAAGACGGGGCCACATTCGGCAGATAGACCCCTCACCCTGCCCCCCACGTCCCTGCGTGCATCTTGGACTACTACCAGCCGACCGCAAAGCAGTGGGAGGACGACCTGAACGACCTTCGGGTTCGCCTCCTCGGCGCGCTGGTGCTCGTGTCCATCGTAACGGCCATCGGGACCATCGGCTTTCACTACTTCGACCCGTCTGCCGGCTGGGTTCGCGCGTTTTTCATGACGGCCATCACGCTCACGACCGTCGGGTATGGGCACGAGGTACAGCTCGAGAGCAACGGCGCGCTCGTCTTCACGGCGGGCTTGATCCTGGTAGGAATGGGCTGCGTGCTGTACTTCGTTTCCACCGGGACGGCGTTCGTTCTCGAAGGCCAACTCGGCCACGTATTCCGGAGAAGGCGCATGCAACGAGAGCTCGCGGACCTGGCTGGGCATCTCATCGTCTGCGGCTCCGGCGCCACCGCGCTGTATGCCGCTTCCGAACTGAAGTCCGTCGAACACGACGTCGTGCTCGTCGTCGAGAGTGAAGACGCGGCGGCAACGGCGCGCGCTGAGGTGTCGGACGTGCCGATTGTCCTGGGTGATCCGACGGACGACGATGTCCTCATCGCGGCAGGCGCGGAGCGGGCCATGGGCATGGTCGCCTGCACGGATTCGGACAACGAGAACGTGGTGGTGACCCTCACGGCCCGGCAGATCAATCCCAACCTGAGGATCGTTTCGCGGGTCCAGGACATCGACCACGAGGCCAAGATGCGGAAGGTTGGAGCCGACGCAGTGGTGTCCCCGAACTTCATCGGTGGCCTGCGCCTCGCGTCCGAGTTGATCCGACCGACCGTGGTGACATTCCTGGACACGATGCTGCGGGACCATGACCTCAACCTGCGCATCGACGAAGTCGCAGTGCCGAGCGACTCCCCCGCGGTGGGCAAGCCTCTGAACGCTCTCAGGCTCGAGAAGATGCCGCAAATCCTGCTTCTCGCGACAAGGACGCCCGACGGGAGGTGGCGATACAACCCGCTGCGCACGGAGCTGGTCACCGCCCATTTGGTACTCATCTTCCTCGGCGCACCCAACGACACGCGCGCGCTGTGCCGGCAACTGGGCGGAGTCATGTTGTCGCCGACGCCCAAAGAGGTCTGACCGATACGGTTGCTCGCGTTCTTCCAGGGGGCTCAGTCGGGCGTCGAGGCGGCCGGCCATGAGAGTGCCGTCATCTCTCTTGTCGGAGCCTACGTCGGACTGATGGTCGTCGCGGCCGTCTTGAGCGCAGTCGCGAAACGGATCAAGGTCCCATTCACGGTTGCCCTCGTGGTCGGGGGCGCGCTGCTCGCCGCTCTCGCTGACCGCGTCGAATTTCTGGCCCCCATCGGTTCGCTCGAGATCACCCCCGAGGCAGTGTTCTTCGTTTTCCTGCCCACCTTGATCTTCCAGTCGGCGTTCCACCTCGATGCACGGGCGTTGCGTGAGAACCTCGCTCCGACGCTGACGCTCGCGGTCCCGGGGCTGCTCATTTCCACAGCCGTGATCGGCGGTATCATGTACGTGGTCGGCGGGTGGATGGAGCTGGATCTTTCCTGGTCCGAGGCTCTGCTCCTGGGGTCGATCCTCTCCGCGACCGACCCCGTGGCGGTCATCTCTCTGTTCGGCCAACTCGGGGCGCCCAAGCGCCTCACGGTACTCGTGGAGGGCGAGAGCCTGTTCAACGACGCGACCGCCATCGTGCTGTCGCGGATGATCCTGGGCGTGATGGCGGCTGGCACCGTGTCGGGTGACACCCTCGCTCTGGGGGCCGTACAGTTCCTGACTGTCTTCTTCGGTGGACTCATGGTCGGTTGGGCTCTGGCGGCGATGGCCGGCATGATCATTGGCGCGGTCGAATCCGACGCGTTCATCGAGATCACCATCACGACAATCCTGGCGTACCTGTCGTTTTACCTCGCCGAGCACAGCTGGCACCTCAGTGGGGTGATGGCGGTGGTGGGAGCGGGCATGCTCATGGGCGGCTGGGGGAGAGCCAAGATTTCGCCCTCGATCGCCGGATACCTGGAGCACTTCTGGGACTACCTCGCGGAGGTAGCGAACGCCCTGCTCTTCCTGTTGGTTGGCCTGACCATCACGGCTGGGGCGCTCTTCGACTCGATGCCCATCCTGTTCTGGGTCGTGTTGGCGATGCTGCTCTCGCGCGGCCTGGTCATCTTCTCACTGGTGCCCCTGGTCGGCAAGCTGCCTGGTTCGGATCCCATCGACCGCCGGTACCAAACCGTGATGTACTGGGGCGGGCTGCGCGGGGGCATCGCACTCGCGATCGCGCTGGCGCTTCCCGAGACGGTGGAGCACAAACAACTCTTCATTACCCTGGCGACGGGCGCTGTTCTCTTCACGTTGCTCGTCCAGGGGCTCACCATCGAGCGTCTGGTGAAGTACTTCGGCCTGGACGTGCCGCCGCTCTCCGACCGCGTAGCGCGCATCGAAGGCCTCATCGCCGCCAAGATCCGGACGCGGGACGAGGTCCCGGTGCTCCTGGCCGGTGGTCTGTTCAGTCCGCGAGTCGCCGAAGAGATGAAGAGCCGAGCACAAACCAGCATGCAGGAACTGCACGCGCAGCTCGCCGTGCTGCGCGACCAAGAACTCAATACGCAGGAGGAGCGGCGACTCCTCTACCTGCGCTGCTTCGGAGCGGAGAAGACTCTGTACTATCAGATGTTCTCCAAGGGGCATCTGAGCGAACGCACGTACCGGAATCTCACGCACTCGATCGAGCTGCAAACCGAGGGCATCCGCCACGAAGGCCGGCTCCCCGAGTTCACGCTCCATCCGCCGTCGGGTGAGCACTTCGAGACGGTCATCAATCGCATGCTCGAGAAATTCCCAGGGCTCTCCGTGTTGGTGGAGAAGCTGCGCGCGAGCAGGGCCTCTCGGGACTATGAAGTGTCGTGGGCCCGCTTTCGCGGGGATTCAGGAGTGTTGGAGGACCTGCAGGGCCTCACCGAGACCGAGGAATGGCGGGAGGACATCGTCGAAGAGGTGCGCGCCCTCTACGAGTACTGGAACGAGAGTGCTCGCAGCCGACTGGACCAAACCGCAGAGCTCTTCCCTGAATTCGTCTCTGCGACGCAGGATCGGCTCGTCGACCGACTGGCTCTGCACGCCGAGCAGGAAGCGATCGAAGAGAAATCGAACGCCGGCATCATCCCGCACGGGGTGGTGGATGTGATGCTCGAGGAGATGGCCGTCGAGCTCAAGGCGCTGCGCGCCACCCAAGCGACCAAGCTCGCCATCGATCCGCGGGAGCTGCTCAAGAAGGTCCCGTTCTTCGAGGGGGTTCCGCGCGACGAGTTCGATTTGGTGGCCGAACACTTGAAGCAACGCACCGCACCTGCGGCCGACGCTATCGTGAAACAGGGCGACGGGGGCTCGTCATTGTTCCTCGTGGCCCGCGGAGTCGTGCGCGTGACTCGACAGGACGGCGGCATCGGCCGCGACATCGCTACCCTGATGGCAGGCGACTTCTTCGGCGAAATGACGCTGCTGCACGGTGGCACGCGCACAGCGACCTGCAGGGCCGTGACACCATGCGCCCTCTACGAACTGCGCCGGGAGGATCTCGAGTCCGTCCTGGCGCACTCCCCAATGATGCGTGAGGCGCTCGAACAGGCGGATCGGTCCCGAAGGGATGAGCTACGGCAGGGCGGCTCGAGCGTCGGGAGCCCCGAAGCCTAGACGACCACCCGCGGTAGCGTCTGCCCCAGATGCATGAGCACGTCGTACACGCTGTTGCCGGTGCGTCGAGCGACCTCGTTGGGGTGAATGGCCGGGTCGTCCGGCCCCACCAACGTCGCGACGTCACCTACCGTGACAGTAGCTTCGTCGCCCAGCGCGACGATGGTGTGGCTCGCGCTGACGGCGCCCACCACGGCGTAGAGACGGCCGCCGATGAGGACCTCGCATCCGTCCACCGCGCGTCGTGGGTACCCATCGGCGTGACCCACGGGAAGGGTCGCCGTCCATGTCGGGCGGTCGGCGACCCAGTTTCGGCCATAGCTGACGCTGTCGCCTACCCTCATGAGCTCCACCCTCGCCACACGAGCCTTCAGGCTGAACGCAGGCGTGAGCGCGGCCGACGACGGGTCCGCGCCGGAGGGATAGGCGCCAAAGAGCCCCAGCCCGGGCCGCACCATGTCGAGGTGAGCCTCGGGGCGAAGGAAGACGCCGTGGGATGAGGCCGCGTGAAGCAGCCCGACATCGAAGCGGCTTTCGCGCGCCGAGAAGGCCAGCCTCTGGAATCGCGCCAGTTGTTCACCGTCGAAGTCGTCCTCCTCCGTGAACCCCATGAACGTGCCCTCGACTCGTACTGGCGCGGCTTGCAGTTCGCGCATCCACGCGAGTCCCCGATGCGCGGGAACGCCCAGGCGGCCCATGCCCGTGTCCACATATATGTGAACGGGAATCCGCTTGTGGAACGCATCCGCCAGCGCGGCGATGCGCAAGGGATCGGAGGGCTGGAAGACGGAGAGGCGGACGTCCGCTGCCACGAGTTCACTCGCTTCAGGCCGGGTCGTAGCGCCCGTATGCAGCACGGGCATCTCGATTCCGGCATGGCGAAGCGCCAGAGCGGCACTCACCTTCACGACCGCAAATCCCGCGAGTGACGGATGACCGTCCAGTGCCCGGGCGACCTCCACGGTGCCCAGGCCGTATCCGTTGTTCTTGATTACGGCGAGAACCGGACGCCCACCCGCGAGCGTCCCCAGAGAGGTAGCGTTGGCCCGCAGCGCCCTCCCATCGACCTCGATCCATGGGTCCAGCCCGGTCGGCGCAGTCCGGGTTTGGGCGGCATCCAGGGCCGCTCCCTCGGGCTTGGGGAGCGTGCCCCACCCGGCCGCGGCGACCGCGGTGGACAGAAACCTGCGACGTGTCGGAGCCATACGCCAAACTACGGCCAGCGGTCGGGTAAACGCCATCGGGCCACCCATCGTCCCAGGGGCAGCAGGGACAGAAGGACGACACATGGGGAGGACAGGTGAGCGATTGCAAGCGACCCCCGGAGTATCTGCTCGAAGCGGACCCCGGGCAGCTCCGCGGATGCGGCGACGGCAAAGTCAGCCGGCACGTGTGGGAATGCGAGCGGTGCGCCAACGCGGCAAACAAGGTCTTGGAGCGTATGGCCAGTCTCGACGCGGCCCTCTCCACCGACGACGAACAAAGTACTTCCCTGAGGCCGCTACGGATGGCACTTTTGAGGAAATGCAATCTTGGTCCCCCAAAGCCACGGGAAAGAATTGATGTCCGCAGAGCCGTCAGTCAGCCGTCGAGATTCTGCTGAACAGCGCCGCGCCCATGAGCGTCGCGCACAGCGCCGCACGAACGAAGACCGCCGGTCGGCCACGCGCCGCACGACGAGCGTGGCGGTCGCAGATGACCGCAGGAGGCCGCCGCAGCGCCGCGCGATTCACCGTCGCAACGATAGCGATCGCCGCGATGTAGACGCTCGGCGTCTCTAGGTACGGCGCGAAGAAGTGGAGCGGCGAGCGAGCATCGTCGCCTAGCCGATTCGCCCCGAGACCGCGAGCAGTCTGGGGCTCCGACGCCACCACGACGCCAGGCCTCTTTGCCTTAGCGTACGACCCTGCCGCGGGAATCGATTTGGAGCGGCGGTGGCATGAGAAGCTCACGCAGCTGGATGAGCCGGTCGGCCTCAGGTCTCCGATGAGGATCTCTTCCCAGCGCGATGAGGACCACCCATACGATGAGGGTGCCAACCGTCGTGGCGCTCGCTCCCATCGTGGCGGGCTGATCCTTCAAGAGCTTCCAGATCAGTTTGTCATCGTCACTGAAAATGCGCCGGAGGCTGTCGGCAACGAGCAGGCCGACGACAAAGTCCGGAAGGACATCAAGAGAATCGGCATCCTAGTCCTACCCCCACTCTCGGGGCGCGCGCCCGCGCCCCTCCCCCAGTCACATGCGTGAGTTTGGCTGAGACGCCATCGCGTGGCCAGTGCGGCTTGCTTCGAGGCCAGGGCGGACACAAGGTGGCGTCATGACTACCCACTGGGCCATCGACCTGGGCACGTCCAACACGACCATTTGCGAAGACCGGTCGGGACGGCCCCACATCGTCAACCTGCCGGACCTCGTGAAACTCGAGCCCGTCACGCAGACTCCCATGGTCGCTACCTGCGTGTGCGTCATGAACGAGGATGGCTCGGACGTGCTCATTGGGCAGGAGGCCGTCTCGTACAATTGGGACGGCCAGGCCTCGGGTTTCGCGGCGTCGTTCAAGCGCTACCTGGGCACGGAGAGCCAGCGGACCCTCGCGCGCGTCGGTCGGCGCTCCTTCACGGCGGGGGACGTCGCCACATTCTTCCTGCGCGAGTTGATCGATGCCCTCGAGACGGGGTCCGGGGAAGAGGTCCTGGACATCACCATCGCCACTCCGAGCGACTTCTTCGAGACCTACCGCGCCGAACTGCATTCGATCGTGCGGCGCCTGAAACGCCCCAGCTGGTGGCGCCGCCTCTTCGCTCGCGTGCGTGGCAAGAACCTCGACATGACGTTCCGTACCCTCGATGAACCGGTCGCCGCCGCCCTCGGCTACGGAGTGGACGTGGGTGGTGCGACGACCCTGGTGGCCTTCGACTTCGGTGGCGGCTCGATGGAGGCCGCCGTGGTGCGGACCCAGGGACAGAAGACCGCTGAGACCGGCGAGGCCGAGGTTCTGGCCAAGCAGGCCGTCGAACTCGGCGGCAACGACATCGACGGTTGGATCCTCGAACGCTTCGTTCCGAAGGCCCTCCAGGACTGGCCGGAGTGGCAGGTCCCGCTACGCTGGGAGGCCGAGCGCCTCAAGTTGCTCGCCAGCGCGGGCAGGGAAGGCGACTTCACGTTTCGTAACGAGACGTACGGTCGTCTCGACTACGAATCCCTGCAACAATTGCTGGCGGAGCACGGCCTGTATGAACGCATCCGTGAGCTGCTCGGGGCGCTGTTGAGCGAGCTCGGCACCCGCCACGGAGTCCGACCCCAGGCGATCGATGACGTCATCCTGGAGGGAGGCTCCACGCTTCTGCCAGAGGTGCGAAACGTCGTGGGCGAAGTTCTCGGCCGCGATAAGGTGCGTGAGTGGTTGCCGTTCGAGGCCGTGGCGCGGGGCGCGTGCATCTTCGCGGGCGGCGTACAGGTGGAGGACTTCATCTACCACGACTATGCGCTCCGGGTGATGCCCGACGATGACGGGGACGCCGAATACGAGCTGTTGATCCCGGGCGGCACACGCTTCCCCACCCCGGAGAACTTCGTCACGCGCTATTACGCCGCAGGCTTCGACGGGCAACAGCACATCAACCTTTTCATCTGTGAGGTTGGACGCCTCGCCGGCCAGCCGGTCGATTGGACCGATCGACCCAACGGCTCCAGCTATTTCGTGCCCGCGACAGCCGGTGAGCGGGCCTTCTGCCTCTGCCTGAACGAAGCAGACCCCGCGCTCCCGCTGAACCCGGCGGGAAACGGCACCGCTCCCCGCCTCCGGGTGACGTACATGGTGGACGAGAACCGGTGGATGAGCGTTACGGTGCACGATCTCCAACGAAAGGTCGACCTGCGTGTCCGGCATCCGGTGGTACGCCTCCGGTGAGCTTCTTCCGATCCCTGTTCGGTCCCAGCAAAGAACAAGCCTGGACCCGGTTGGCGCAGGAGGTCGAGGGGCGCTTCCTGGGCGGCGGGCTCTTCAGCGCCGACGCCGTTCAGGCCCGCGCGGGAGACTGGATCATCACCCTGGATACGTACACGGTCAGCACCGGCCAGGCTTCCCAGACCTTCACGCGGCTGCGCGCGCCCTACGTCAATCCCGAGCGCTTCCACTTCAGGATCTATCGGTCCAGCATGTTCAGCGGCCTCGGGAAGCGGCTCGGCATGCAGGACATCGAGGTAGGACACGAGGTCTTCGACCGTGACTTCATCATACAGGGCACTTCGGCGCCTCGTGTCCGCGGCCTGTTCGGGAATGCCAAGATCCGGGCTCTCATCCAGAAGCAGCCGCGCATCGATCTGCGCGTCAAGGACGACGAAGGCTGGTTTCAGGGCAAATTCCCCAGTGGCGTCGACGAGTTGTATTTCGTGTGTGGCGGCGTCATCAAGGACATGGATCAGCTGCGAGGCCTCTTCGAACTGTTCGCCGAGGTGCTCAATCAGCTTTGCCACGAGGGCAAAGCGTATGAGGACGACGTGGACCTGCACATCGAGCGGCTGAAAGGGCCTGGTGGGCGGATCGAGTCAAAACTCCTCTTGTGGGAAGGCGACGAACCCAGACGGCACGCCGCCGAGGCTCTCGGACACCTCGGGGATGCCAAGGCTGTCCCGGTGCTTGCGTCGGTCCTGAGTGACGTGGACCCCGAGGTACGGGCCAAGGCGATCGCTGCGCTGCGAAACATGGGCGAGCACGCGGTCGTGGATGCGGTGTTGGAAGCCTTCGAGGGGCGCTACGCGCTGCTCGAGGCGTATGACGGCGATCACGGCGACTCGATCGTGCTCGCTCTCACCGAGGCGCTGGGCGGTTTCTCGAGTGGGCACTCGGCACGGGCGCTCGCCGGGATGCACGCCGTGGAAGCTCTACCGCGCCTTCGGGAGGTGCTGCGCCGTTTCGGGAAAAGCGGCGCCGACGGCCAGGGGATCATGGAGGCCATCGAGACGCTGGAATCACGAGCGTCGCTGCCTCGACCAGCGGACTCGGTGGACGCGCCGGTGGAGACGCTTCCGAGAGCAGCGCAGGGACCGGGGGCGGATACATCGCGGTTGCCCAAGGCATCCGGTTGAGACGACGCGGAGTGAGCTAGCGGGGTTCCGGCGGCTCCTCCAGCAGCGCTTGTTCGGCGTCGGGCGCGGGGTGGGCAAGAGCCAGACCTTACTTCCCCGGTGAGTGCGGAGATCGGGATCGTAACCTCCCGGACCTGCTTGAGCTCGTCGTCGGTGTGGTACCCGTCGCCCTTCATCTCTTCTGTCTTGCGCGACACTCGCCACTGCGCGGTGACTCCGGTCCCTCCAGGACCAGAAGGCCGTGTACGGTTTCTGTGGTCGCCGTGTAGGAGAGGCCGGTGATCTCCTCCGTGCTGCGGCGGAGCGTGAAAGGCAGTGTGGCAAATCGTCGAATGTTACCGGCCCCGCCCTACCTGCCCGGCAATCCGGAGCATCGCGTCGAGAGACTGCTCCACGTCCTCGTCCGTGGTGGCCCACGAAGAAACGCTGATTCGCATTGCTGACCTTCCTTGCCAGGTGGTTCCGCCGCACCAGCATGTCCCATCTTCCTGGATTCGGGCAACGACCTTCGCTGTTGCATCTCCGTCCCCGAACGAGATCATGACCTGGTTGAGCTGAACGTCGTTGAGGACTTCGTACCCCGCAGCCGCCAGGCCCTCCGCAAAGCGGGCCGCCTGGAGGCAGTTCCGCTCCATGAGGTCCGCAAGGCCGGAGCGACCCAAAGAGCGCATCGCCGCCCAGATTTCGACGCCTCGCGCCCGCCGCGACATTTCCGGGACCCGGTCGACCGGATCACGATTCTGGCTGGTGATCAGATATGCGGCGTCCGTGGCCGTCATCGCGCCCATGAGGT
>Ga0315339_1003786_pt1 | contig 10360 bp, 6 predicted proteins | sample ASW17metaG_FD_204514 | JGI IMG/M metagenome (GOLD analysis project Ga0315339, IMG submission 204514) | Ammonia-oxidizing marine archaeal communities from Pacific Ocean, United States - ASW #17 | ecosystem: Environmental > Aquatic > Marine > Oceanic | place: USA: California | collected 2016-12-05
CGAAACCCCGCCGCATTGCTCGAGCCGTTCGCCGGGCCGTTTTTTGCGCCGTTGCTCAAGCCGTTGCTGCCGCCCGCCGCCGCGCTTGGCCAAGCCGGCTCCGCGCCGATTGAGCTTGGCCTTGAGTGGGCCGCCTACAACGACGCGATCCGGCTCGGCAGCACGCGCGTCCGCATTTATCGCATCGAGGCCAAGCTGCCCGGCGAGCGTGTGGTGACCGTGCTGGTGAGCCGGGTGGGCGAGATTTTGCAGGTCACTTTCCCCGGCCAACTCGAGTTCACCAACGAAAGTTTCCCCCTGAAAAAAGAAGCGGAAAAATGATCGAAATCCAGCAATTAACCAAGCAATTCGGCGATTTACGGGCAGTCGACGACATCAGCCTAGCCGTGCCGGCGGGCGAGTTTTTCGTTATTCTTGGCCCGAATGCCGCGGGCAAAACCACCACCATAAAGGTCATGGCTGGGCTAATGAAACCGACGAGCGGCTCGGTGCGGATTTGCGGATTCGACATCGGCACTAGCCCGATCGAGGCGCGCCGCCGCATGGCCTATGTGCCGGATTTTCCGTTCCTCTATGACAAGCTCACGCCGGCTGAGTTTTTTCGTTTCACCGGCAAGTTGTTCGGGATGAAGGACGCCGCGATGGAGGCCGAGGCCGAGCACCTGGCCAAGCGGTTCAACCTCGGCGAGTTTTTGGCCAAGCCGATCGAGAGTCTCTCGCACGGCACCAAGCAGCGCGTGGCCATCGTCTCCGCGCTGATGCACTCGCCGGAGGTCGTCGTGTTCGACGAGCCGATGGTCGGGCTGGACCCGCACCATTCCCGCGTGCTCAAGGACATCCTGCGCGAACAGGCCGACGCCGGCGTGACGGTGTTTGTCTCCACCCACCAACTCAGCGTCGCCGAGGAAATGGCCGACCGCATCGGCATCATGCACCAGGGGCGACTGGTTGCCGTCGGGTCGCACGAGGAGTTGCAGGCAGCGAACCGGGACAGCACGCTCGAGTCGATTTTTCTGTCGCTCACTGACGACGACGCATGAACGACGCGAAGCCCATTCCGCACTGGCGGCTTTTGGCCGGGGTCAACCGCACGCAAAGCTGGCGGCGGCTCAAGTCGGCGGTGGCGCACTCTCGGCTGCACGCGTTCCTCATGGGCCTGTTCGTCTTGAGTTACGCCTTGCTGGCGTACGTGCTGTTTCACAAGGCGCTGCAGTTCACCTCGAGCTTCCCCGGCCTGGGGCCGGTGCTGATCGAGCGGATGATGTTCCTGTTGTTCGCATTCCTGTTTTTGCTGCTGCTGCTCAGCAACGTCATCATCAACTTCACCAACCTGTTCCGAAACAGGGAAACGCATTTTCTGCTGTCGCTGCCGGTGCCGCATCAGGTGGTTTATCGGTGGAAAATTTTCGAGTCCGGCATCCTGGCGTCGTGGGCGTTTTTGTTTTTGATCGCACCATTCGTGGCGGCGTACGGGACGACCTACAACGCGCCGTGGCATTTTTATTTTGTGACGCCGCTGTTCGTGGCGCTGTTCGTCGTTCTGCCGGCCATCCTCGGCAGTTGGGCGGCAATCGGGCTGGCGCGGTGGCTGGACCGGCTGGCGTTCCAGGTGGCCGCCGTGCTGGCGGTGATCGTGCTGATCGTCTTTGTCAGCTCGTGGCTGCAGCCGGCGACGGTGACCGACGAGATGCTCGAGACGCGCGTGCTCGACGTCGTCGATCGGTTGCTGTCGCGCACGCGGTTTTCGCTGTTCCCGTTCCTGCCAAGCTACTGGGTGTCGAGCGGGATCACCCAATGGGTCGAGGGTGCGTTAATGGGTACGTTTTTCTTTGGCTTGGTTTTGCTCAGTCACACGCTCTTTTTCGGCTACCTCGCCTCGACGCGCACGGGCGGTTTTTTTTATGGAGCGCTCTCAGCGGTGAACAGCCGTGGCGGCGGCGCGACGGCCCTTTGGAAATTCTGGCGGCGCAAACCACCGCTGGGCCAAGCGGTGTTCGCGCCCAAGCCGCTCGACCGCTTGGCCAAGCTGCTGTGGTGGGGGAGTGCCGACACGCGGGCGCTGATCGTGAAGGACATCCGCACCTTCTTGCGCGACGCGACCCAATGGGGCCAGTCGCTGATCCTGCTTGGCCTGTTGATCGCCTACATCGTGAACCTCCGCCATTTTTCGCACCGGCTGACGAGCGATTTTTGGATCGACCTCACCTCGTACCTGAACCTCGGCGCGTGCGCGCTGAACCTCGCCACGTTGACGACTCGCTTCGTCTTCCCGCAAATCTCGCTCGAGGGCAAACGCATCTGGATCATCGGCATGGCGCCGCTTGGGATGCGCCGCACGCTCATGGCCAAGTTCCTCTTTTCCACCGCCGTGTCGATGATCGTGACGATGGCGTTGGTGGGGGCCTCATGCGCGATGCTCTCGATTCCGCTGGAGCGCATTCTCTACTTCACGCTGACCGTCGGCGTGATGGCGTTCACGCTCAACGCGCTGGCGGTGGGTCTCGGCGCGGTGTACCCGAACTTCCGGGAGGACAACCCGAGCAAGATCGTCAGCGGCTTCGGCGGCACGCTCTGCCTTGTGCTGAGTTTCCTCTATATCATTGGCATGCTGAGCCTGATGGCGGCGACATCGCGCTGGGCATTCGGCGGCAGCTCGTCGGTGATTTTCGGTCTGGGTTGGGCGCTGTTCCTCGGCGGCTCATTCCTGCTCGGCTGGCTGCCGCTGCGAACCGGCATCCGAAAAATGGCCAGCGTGGAAATCTAGCCGCTTGGCCAAGCGGGGGGTCAGTCTTTGGAGGGGCGCCAGTCGATTAGTTTTAGCTGAACGGTTTGGCGGTCGTTGAAGTCGTTGATCTGCGGCGCGATGGCAATGTCGAACGTGTCTTTCGGCTCGTCCTCGGGCTTGAGGTTCCACGCAACGACTTCGGAGGCACCGCGCTCGTCGGTCACCCAGAACTTGGCGTGCTGTTTGTCGCGGCCCATTCGGTAAACAGGACTCGAAAGGGTGAGTCCGGCGACGAGGAGCTGAATCTCCGGGTTGCCTTGGCCAAGCGGCTCGAGTTGGCGCATTTCCTCGATGTGCACCAGGGTCAGTTCCGAGAGGTCGGTCTCGGCGTCGAGCTTGAGCGGCGGCTGGAACATGTCGGGCGAGATGGTTTTCTTGGCGATCTCGTTGATCCGTTCGCGGAAGGCGTCAAGCCGGCCGGGCTTGACGGAGACGCCGGCGGCCATGGCGTGTCCGCCGTGGTCGTTGAGCAGGTCGTCGCAGCCGCGCATGGCCTCGGCGAGGTCGAAGCCCTCGATGCTGCGGGCGGAGCCTTTCCAGCCGTCGCCGTCGCTGGCGAGGATGAAGGTGGGCCGGTAGAACTCGCGCATGACGCGGGAGGCGACGATACCGATGACGCCGAGATGCCACTCCATGTTGCCCTCGACGATGACGAAATCCTTCTCAGGGTCGAAGCGTTCGCGGACGTTCTCGACGGCCTGGGTGGAGATATCGCGCTCGATTTTCCGTCGCTCGTTGTTGTAGTTGTCCAGGGTCTCAGCGGCTTTCTCAGCCTCGTAACGGTCCTTGGCCAGGAGGAGGTTGAGCGACGCGTCGGGGTTGTCCATCCGGCCGGCGGCGTTGAGGCGCGGGCCAAGGTGGAAGCCGATATTGAAGACGGTGACGGGCCCGGAGACATCGGAGATTTTTTTAAGGGAAACGAGGCCTGGGCGGGTGGTTTCGCTCAGTTGCTCGAGGCCGGAGCGGACGAGTTTGCGGTTTTCGCCGGTCAACGGCACGAGGTCGGCGACGGTGCCCAGGGCGACGAGGTCGAGGTATTGCTTGAGGTCGAGGTCGCGCTCCTTTTGCAGGCCCTCCTGCCGGCCGCGCTTGACGAGTGCGTGGGCGAGCTTGAAGGCGAGCCCAACGGAGCAGAGTTCCTGAAAGTTCGGGTAGTCGTTGCTGACCTGGGGGTTGACCATCGCGAGCGGCTCGGGTGGCGGCACGCTGACCTGGTGGTGGTCCAGCACGAGGACGTCAACTTTTTTGCTGTTGAGAAACTCGATGGCCTCGACGGCAGTGGAGCCACAATCGACGGCGAGCACGATGTCCACGTCGAATTTTTCGAGACATTTCTCCAGGGCCACGGCGCTCAGGCCGTAGCCGCCGTCGAAGCGGCTGGGCAGATACGGCTGCACGGTCCAGCCCAGCTCGGTCAACATCTCCGCGAGCAACGCCGTGGAGCTGACGCCGTCCACGTCGTAGTCGCCATAGATCAACAACTGCTCGTTGTCTTCCCGCGCCTTCCAGAGCCGCTCGACGGCGGCATCCATGTTTGGAATCAGAAACGGGTCGGCCAACAACTTGAGCCTTGGGTTCAGGAACTCGCTGACTTCCGCCTTGCTGGCGACGCCCCGGTTGACGAGGCATTGCGCCATGAGTGGCGACAGCGGCAGCTCGCGAAAGAGTTGGCCGGTTAAGAGCGGTTGTGAGGGTGCGAGGCTCCAGCGATATTTCACGCCGGAATCCGAACCCTCCTTGATGTCCGGATCAGTTTGTCAGGGTTATTGTTCATACTACTAAAAATTCTTTCGGTGGCCCGGCTTGGCCAAGCGCCTGGCGCTCACGTTCCCCCGGTCTCTTCCGGTTCCTTTTTCGGCACGAACAGCGAGGCGACGATGGACAGGCCAAGGAGCGCCGCGACGATGATGAGGACACTGTTGTGGTTGTCCTCAAAATTGAGCCACTCGGGCCGGCCGCCCCAAAGGACGATCAACATCTTGAATCCGATGAACACCAGCACGAGTGCCAGGCCGTATTTCAGGTAGCAAAAATGTCGCAACAGGCCGACTAGGAGGAAATAAAGCGACCGGAGGCCCAAAATTGCAAACACATTCGACGTAAAAACAATGAACGGCTCGGTGGTGATGCCGAAGATGGCCGGGATGGAGTCCACCGCAAAAATCAAGTCGGTGGTCTCGACCATGATCAGGCACAGGGCCAGCGGCGTGAGCGCTCGGCGGCCGTCCAGTTGGGTGAAAAACCGCTGTCCCACGAATTGCGTTGTCACGGGGTAAATCCTGCGGGCCAAGCGGATGACGACGTTTTTCTCAGGCTCCACCTCTTCGTCGCCGACAAAGAGCATTTTGATGCCGGAGAACAGCAGGAAGGCGCCGAAGACGTACAGGATCCAGTCAAACTGGTGGATCAGCCCCGCGCCGCCAAGGATCATTGCCCCGCGCATGACGAGTGCGCCGAGGATGCCCCAGAACAGGACGCGATGCTGGTACTCCAGCGGCACGCGGAAGTAGGAGAAAATCAGCGCGATGACGAACACGTTGTCCATCGAGAGCGACAGCTCCACCACGTAGCCGGTGATAAAGAGCTTGGTGTGATCGTCACCCCATTGGTCGCCGATCATCATCGGGGCCAGCCAGAGGGCGAACGCCATGGCCATCGAGAACCAGATGGTCGTCCAGATCAGCGCCTCGCGAAAGCCGACGGCGTGGGCCTTGCGGTGGAACACGCCCAGGTCCAGTGCGAGGAACACCAGCACCGCGCCGACAAACCAAACCCAGCTCATCGGGGAGATGGTCAATGCGGCTTCGTTGGTGGCGGCGAGTATCATACCGGGTGTCTCGGCGGCGTGGCGCTTGGCCAAGCGCGGTGTACGCGAGGCTCAGGCAAAAGGAAAGCCGCCAAGGAGTGGTGCTCCCCGGCGGCTGGCAAAATCTCTGCCACCTCAGGCCTCCGAGGTGGAAATGCTGTGCCGCGTGATCACGGTCTCGTCCGCCAGGCTTGGCTTCTTCCCCTTGTTTTTCCAGAGCACCAGCGAGCCGGCGATGAAGATACTGGAGAAGGTGCCGGTGAGCACGCCGGCCAGCAGCACGAAGGCAAAGGAGTGGATCGCGCCGCCGCCGAACAGGAACAGCGATCCCGCCGCCAGCAGGGTGGTGCCGGAGGTGATGATCGTGCGGCTCAGCGTCTTGCTGATGGCACCGTTCATGATCTCGGTGAACGAGCCTTTCACATTCAGTTTCAAGTCTTCCCGAATACGGTCAAAGATCACGATAGTGTCGTTGATTGAGAAGCCGATGATCGTCAGGACGGCTGCCATCACCGGCGCGCTCAACTCGCCTTCCCACAGGAAAAAGAGGCCCAGCGTCATCAGCACGTCATGGCAGATGGCGAGGATGGCCCCCAGCGCGAACGAGAACTCGTAGCGGAACGTGACGTAAACAAGAATGGCGAACAGGGCGATTAACAGCGACTTGGTCGCGCCCTGCAAAATCTCACCGCTGATGCTCGGGCCTGTGCGCAACTGGCTGACCTTCTTGAACTCTGCGTCAGGGAACTTCTCGGTGAGTGTCGTGTAAGCTTGCTCCCCCTTGCCAAAGTCCACCGTGACCTGAAGCCGCTTCGTTTTGCCACCGCTTGCAGCCTGGTACTGGATCTGACTGTCTTGGCCAATCGCGGCGCGCAATTCCTCGGTCTCTGGACCATCACCAGTCTTGGCGTCGGAGGTGAACTCCAATGTTATCTGGTCGCCGCCCTTGAAGTCCACACCCAGGGCATCCTCGCCTCGGCTGATGCCCGTCCCGATTCCAACCGCCACTAGAATCCACGAGATGACAAAAGCGTACTTGGCTAAGCCCATGAAGTTGAACTTGGGCTCATCCAACAGGCGAAATCCATGGCCAGTGCCGTAATTCTTGAACACGTCAAAAACCAACCGGGTCACCACCAGCGCGGTGAACATGCTGGCGCAGATGCCCACGGTCAGCGTGACGCCGAAGCCCTTGACCGGGCCGGTGCCCATGGTCATCAGGATCACCGAGACGATGAGCGTGGTCAGGTTGGCGTCGATGATCGTGCCGAACGCCTTGCTGTAGCCGGTCTCGACCGCCCCCTGTGGCCCCTTGCCGGCCTTGAGTTCCTCGCGGATGCGCTCGAAGATCAGCACGTTCGCGTCGATCGCCATGCCGATCGTCAGCACGATGCCGGCGATTCCGGGCAGTGTCAGAGCAGCGTCGAGATAGCACATCACGCCCATCAGAATGATCAGGTTCAGCACCAGCGCGAAGTTGGCGACGAGGCCGGAGAACCAGTAATAAATGAGCATGAACACCGCCACGGCGATCACGCCGTACAGCGCCGCGTTGAAGCCGCTCTTCACAGAGTCAGCGCCAAGGCTGGGTTCCACGCTCATCTCCTCCTCGATTTTCAGCGGCGCTTTGAGCGGGTTGAGCAGCGCATTGGCGATGGTGGCTGCCTCCTCTTGAGTGAAGTCCCCTGTGATCTGCCCGTTGCTGTTTATGGCCGACTGCAGGGTCGGGGCGGATATCAGTTTGCCGTCGAGGATGATGGCCATTCTTTCGCCGATGTTTTTGCTGCTCAACTGGAACATGGCGGCGCCGCCATCGCTGTTGAACCCGAAAAGAATCATGGGCTCCTGGGTGAGTGGATTACGTGAGGGAGAGGCGCTGGTGATGTACTCGCCTTTCAGGCCGTATTTGTTCTCGAGTTCGACCAGCACATCGCTGGTAAAGCTGTTGCCCGCATCATCCTTGGTGGTGAGCGCGTATTTCTTGTAGCCAGGGGGGGTGATGCCATTGTCGATCAGCGTGCGGGAATCCTTGTGCACGAGGGCGAACTCCAGAAACGCAGCCTCGGTCACCAGTCTTTTGGCCTCCGCCTGGTCGGCCTCGGACAGCCCGGGCAACTGTATCATGATCTTGTTGTCACCCACTGGCCGGATGTCGGGTTCCGCGACACCGATGGAGTCCACGCGCCGGCGCAGCACTTCCACGGCTTGGGCGAGAGCGCCAGATGCGTAATCCACCTTGTTCGTGTCCAGCTTGCTCGTGTCCATCGCCACGAGGAATGACGAGCCGCCCTTGAGATCCAGACCAAGCTGGATTTGGCCGGCCACCCGTTTCTGGAGTGATTGCAGCACTAGCCGGTTGTTGGGAGTTCGTTCCCCGAATTTCATCTTCGGGAAATAATTCGTCAGCGCCAGGCCGGACGCCTCCACGGCCTTGTACAGGTCGCCGAACTCATTGCTATTGTCCTCTTTATGGCTCTTCCTGGCGTCAGCGACTACTTTATCGAACGCCTCGTCCCTGTCTTTGGCTTTGCTGAATTCATCGATCAGGGATAGATCCCGGAACGGCGTCATCTCGGTGCCGGCCCAGGCCAGGATGAGCAGCAGGAAAAGGAATCGGGCTAGATTGTTTCGTTTCACGGTTTTGGGTTACTTGTTGTCTGTCTTTAAATCCGAGTTGTTGTTGATCACGCGCTCGATGGCGTGTTTCTCCACCTCAAACTTGCTCTCGAGCGAGCGCACCGTGACGGTGGCATCCTTGACCGACTGCACGGTGCCCACCACGCCACCCCGCGTGACCACCGATGCCCCGGATTTGAGTGCGTCCACCATTTTAGTATGCTCCTTGGCTTTTTTCTGCTGGGGCCGGATCAGCAGGAAATAGAAAATGACAACCATCAGTATCATGGGAACAAACATTCCCATTGGGCTGCCTTGCGGTTGGGGGCTCTGCGCCAGAAGAATCAGTTGTGTGTGGTCGTAGCTCATTTCGGCTCTCAGCAAAAGGGCGGGAACTCTAGTTGTCGACCGGTTGATTGCAAGCGTTTATTGGGCGTTTTCTGCGTTATTTCGCTCACTTTCGTGCTTGGCCAAGCATGCCCAATTCTGGCCGTCTATTGAGCCATGCCTTGAATAAAAGCCACCTTCTTGTAGTCTCGGCAGGTCTTCTCATGACCTTTGACGGCATTTTTTTCCGGAGATTAGCTGCGCTTGGCTTGGCTTGCGCCGCTTGGCCAAGCGGCTTGGCTGCTGCTGAGCCGGAGGGAATCGAGTTTTTCGAGAACCACATCCGGCCGTTGCTGGTACAAAACTGCTACAAGTGCCACAGCGAAGAGGCTGGTAAGGCCAAGGGCGAACTCCTGCTCGACACCCGTGAGGGCCTCGGCAAGGGCGGCGAATCCGGCCCGGCGATCGTCCCCGGCAACCCCAAGGTCAGCCTGTTGATCCAGGCGGTTTCGTATGACAACGGTGACCTGCAAATGCCGCCCAAAACGAAGCTCCCGCAGGCGTCTATCGACAAGTTGATCCAGTGGGTTGCGATGGGCGCGCCCGATTCCCGCGATGGCAAAACGGCCGACATTACGGACAAAGACGCATTCGATATCGCTGAGCGTAAAGCTGAACACTGGGCATGGCAGCCGGTGCGGCGCGATATTCAGCCGCCATCGGTCGAGCCGGTCGGCGGCGCGGACTGGGCCAACACTGCTGTCGATCGGTTTATCCTCGCCAAGCTGCAGGCTGCCGAACTTTCCCCCAGCGTACGGGCGACGCGACGCACGCTCGTTCGCCGGCTGTACTTCGACCTCATCGGCCTGCCGCCGACACCGGAGGAAATTGGGGCTTTTGTTGCAGGTGGATCGCCGAACGTCTACGAAAACCTTGTCGAACACCTGCTCGCCTCGCCGCACTTCGGCGAGCGCTGGGGGCAGCACTGGCTCGACTTGGTGCGTTTCGCTGAGACGCGCGGTCACGAGAGCGATTTCCCGATCCCGGAGGCGTATCGCTACCGCAACTACGTCGTCCGCGCCATGAACGCCGACGTGCCGTACGCCGATTTTGTGGTCGAGCACATCGCCGGCGACTTGGTGGAAGACCCGCGCATCGACTCGGCCACGCGACGGAACGAGTCCGCGCAGGGCGCCGGCTTTTGGCACCTGGGTGAGGCCACTCACTCGCCGGTGGACATCCGGGGCGACGAGTGCAACCGCGTGCACAACCAGATCGATGTTTATTCCAAAGCTTTCCTCGGGCTGACGGTGGGCTGCGCCCGCTGCCACGACCACAAGTTCGACGCCATATCGACCCGGGACTACTACGCCCTCGCCGGCTACCTGCAGAGTTCCGGCTATCACTTGAAGGATGTCTCCGATCCGGTGGCGCAAGATTCCGCCTATAACAAATTGGCCGGGCTCCGCGCCGACAGTGAGGCCGGCTTGCTCAATGAGTTTGCCTTGTCAGTCCAAACCAAGGTCAGCCGCTTGGCCGATTATCTGCCGATTGCCGCGGAGATTGTCCGTAATATTCCCGAAGGCAAAGATGCCTCCAAGCCAGGCGATTACACCGCCTTGCACCCGACCGTGCAGAAAGCGGCCAATGAAAAAAACCTTCAACCTGCAAAACTTGCGGCTTGGATCGGGTACCTCGGCAAGGCTCGTGGCAATGCCGGTGATCCGTTACGGGATGTGGTGCATGTCGCGCTTGGTCAACCGCGAGCCGATGCCCTCGCCGTGATGCGCAAACTCGAGGCAGACACCGCGGCACAGGCTAAGGTG
>Ga0315339_1003787_pt1 | contig 10356 bp, 11 predicted proteins | sample ASW17metaG_FD_204514 | JGI IMG/M metagenome (GOLD analysis project Ga0315339, IMG submission 204514) | Ammonia-oxidizing marine archaeal communities from Pacific Ocean, United States - ASW #17 | ecosystem: Environmental > Aquatic > Marine > Oceanic | place: USA: California | collected 2016-12-05
TTCTGCACGAGACCGAACATCTGGCGATTCAGCGACCATCCGATTCTTGAATCGCAAAGCGATCCCCAAGTCCAGGAAAATCCGCTAAAAATCACGAAGCCGGGAAACAACCTGGGCAGTTACAAATATTTGAACTATTATCCGCTCCAAGGATCAGGAAGGGGCTTTGGGCGAGCGGCACGTAGAGCGGTTGCCGTGCGACATTGACGACTCGATGACAGCTGAATTCAGCCAGTTTTGTTCGAATCCAAAATTCGCGCTAACAACAGCGGCACCATATTGTCGCCGAATTTTCGCGCACAAGGGGGATAGTGTGACATTTCGGGAAAACACGCGCTATTTTCCGCGCGGATGGCGGAGTACCAGCTCTGAACGAGCTATTTTTTGTTAAAGTATTCAAAGTCAAATGGCGGCGCGGCCAACGATTCGCGTTACAACCGGTGGAAAGAAATGACAATTCGCTCTCTCATATCAGGTGTGTTCGTTCTTGTTGCCGCAACCACGGTTGCGCAGTCGCAGCAACCGAACCAAATCGGTTCGTTTCGCGAGTGGAACGCCTACACGTTTACCAGCGCCGAGGCGAAAGCCTGCTTCGTCGCCTCGCAACCGACGGGCTCCAAATACAGCCAGAATATATCCGGACGTGATTCGGTGTTCCTGTTTGTGACGATGTGGGTCGCGTCCGATCCGACGAAAAGCATACAAAACGAGGTCAGCGCCATCATCGGCTATCCGTTTAAACCGGAGTCGAATGTGACAGCCGATATCGACGGGAAGAAATTCTCGATGTTCACCCGTGCGGACAACGCCTGGTTCAACGATCGCAACAGCGAGGCAACCTTCATCGAAGCGATGAAAGCCGGCAACACCATGACAATACAGGGGTCGTCGGGACGCGGAACGGTAACCACCGACACTTACTCGCTCTCCGGCGTAACCGCTGCCCTCGAGGCGATCACCAAGGCATGCCCCTGAGACGGCATTTATCTGACGCTAAGGTCGTGACCCTGGCGTTTGGCTGCGCAATGAAGCTGGCAATCGAAAACAGATGCAACGCGGACGAGGCGTCCCGCGGTTGGATACACACACGCCTGTGATGGACGAGCCACCGCAAATGACGATGATCGATGCTCCCGGCAATATTCGAACCGAGCGCCGAGGCGCGCCACCAGCCGATAAACCGTCGCTCGTCGGTTTGTCGCGCGACGAACTCGCCAAGACACTCGCCGCGGCCGGCGTGCCTGAGCGTCAGGCACGGATGCGCGCGCGTCAAATCTGGCACTGGATATACCTCCGCGGCGCCACCGAATTTGGCGCCATGACCAATATTTCAAAGGAGCTTCGCGCGACATTCGCCGAAACCTTTACGATTTCCCGTCCCGAGATCGTCAATGAGCAGATATCCGAGGACGGAACGCGAAAATGGCTCCTTCGTTTCCCCGCGCGCGGCGCCGGACGGCCGGTTGAGATCGAAACCGTTTACATTCCCGAGGAAGGCCGCGGCACGTTGTGCCTGTCGAGCCAGGTCGGCTGCACGCTCGCTTGCACCTTTTGCCACACAGGCACTCAGAAACTGGTCCGCAATCTCACGGCCGAGGAAATCGTCGGCCAGATCTTGACCGCACGCGATCGCCTTGGCGACCACCTCGGCGGCGCACCAACAGAGACTGCGTCTGTGCCGGCGACCGGCCGCCTCGTTTCAAACATCGTCATGATGGGAATGGGCGAACCGCTTTACAATTTTGATCACGTCAAGCAAGCCTTGCTGATCGCGGCCGACAATGAAGGCATCAGCCTATCGAAACGGCGGATTACGCTGTCGACATCCGGAGTTGTGCCGATGATTCCGCGCGCCGGTGCCGAAACCGGCGTTATGCTGGCGATTTCGCTCCATGCTGTGCGCGATGAATTGCGCGATGAACTGGTGCCGCTCAACAAGAAGTATCCGATCGCCCAACTTCTGACGGCGTGCCGCGACTATCCAGGCCTGTCCAATGCGCGGCGCATCACTTTTGAATATGTAATGCTGAAAGGAATTAACGATTCCCCTGCCGAGGCGCGCGAACTGGTGCGCCTTCTCGCCGGCATTCCGGCAAAGATCAATTTAATCCCTTTCAATCCCTGGCCGGGAACCGCCTATGAATGTTCCGACTGGGAGGACATCGAGCGCTTCTCCGACATCGTTAATCGTGCCGGTTACGCCTCGCCGATTCGTACGCCGCGCGGCCGGGATATCCTTGCCGCCTGCGGTCAATTGAAAAGCGAGAGCGAGCGCATGCGGATTCGCGAACGCTTGGCGCTGGAAGCCATGTTGCCCGGCCCGGCGGAGTAAAACCCCTGACCAAATTTCTCCGCATTCTTTTTCTTGTTCCGGTCGGCTTCATCTGCGCCTGCATCGCAGCAGCCCTGACGGTGACGGTGGGGATCTTGGGGTACGTAGCCCGGCCTGATCATCTGATTATTTTTTTGGCCGGTTTTTTCATCACGACGGTTTGGACCGGTGCAATCGCGTTCTTTCCGACGCTTGTTGCGATCGTGATCGCCGAGGCTTTTGGCTGGCGTTCGCCTTTCTACTACCTTCTGGTCGGCGGGGCGGTCGGCCTCCTCGCCAACCAAATCCACGACCTGTATGGCGAGATTTATCTCTCCGACCAACAACTCGTGATCATGCTAGGCGCCGGGTTCGTTGGGGGCTTTACCTATTGGTTGATTGCAGGGCGTCTCGCTGGAGGCCGGCCGTCTGGCGATTCGGCATCGGAAACGACATGACCGCCTCAAGCCCGCCACGGCACTGACCATCGCCGGCGATGGCGGCGAGCCGGGCAAGCGAAAAACAGAATTCGCATCACGAAGAGATGGACCAAAGTGAGCGATAGCGGCGATCATCGTGACGGCCATACGAGGTTGACTGGCCGAAAGCCGGCGCTGCTCGGCGAGCCGATCGTGCAATCGATTGTTTTCATCTTGGTCGTATCGACGCTCTTCTTTATTTTTCCCGGCATCGACGTCTGGTTTTCCGGGCTCTTCTACGATCCCAGCACCGGCTTTCCACTAAGCCGGCTTGATGCACTCAAGGCGCTTCGCTCAATTGGCAAATGGTTGATTATTGGAGCGGTGGTCGCACTGGTCGCGGCACCCTTGATCAAGCTGGCGCGCCCGAGGCAGCCGACACCGGTGCCGCCGCGCGATATCCTGTTTCTTCTTTCGACTTTGGCAATCGGACCGGGGCTCGTCGTTAACCTCATCCTCAAGGAGTACTGGGGTCGGCCGAGGCCAATGATGGTCGAGATTTTCGGCGGTGAGGCGCCTTTCGTCACGGTCTGGCGGATGAGCGATTATTGTCTGACCAATTGCTCGTTCGTCTCGGGCGAGGCCTCTGCAGCGATTTGGCTTGTCGCGCTCGCCGTGATCGCCCCACCCAATTGGCGTCGGGCAGCAATGAAAATTTTGTTTGTTCTGGCAGTGTTTCTTTCGCTCAATCGCGTTGCATTCGGCAGGCATTTCCTATCCGACATTCTCCTGGCCTGGGGGCTGACTCTTCTCGTCATTGCTGTAATGCATCGCTCCATCGTCAAACACCCGCCTGACTGGCTAAGGAACGATCGGCTCGAAGCATGGCTCACCCGTTTTGGCATGAGGCTGCGATCGGGACCTGGCCCGCTGCCCTAAGACACCTGCGCTTGCCGCCCCGCCGCCCAGCGGCCTATAAGCCGGCGACGTTGACGTTCATTGGAATTAGATCATGACCGATGTGAAGAAAGTCGTGCTTGCCTATTCGGGCGGGCTCGATACCTCGATCATCCTCAAATGGCTGCAAACAACCTATGGCGCCGAGGTGGTCACTTTCACCGCCGATCTCGGTCAGGGTGAGGAACTCGAGCCGGCTCGTGAAAAAGCCGAGCTGATGGGCATTGGCGAGATCCATATCGAGGACCTGCGCGAAGAATTTGTCAGCGATTTCGTTTTTCCGATGATGCGGATGAACGCGGTTTATGAGGGCGTCTACCTCCTCGGCACCTCGATCGCCAGGCCGCTGATTACCAAGCGTCTGGTTGAGATTGCCCGGGCGGCTGGCGCCGATGCCATCGCCCATGGCGCCACCGGAAAGGGCAACGACCAGGTGCGCTTCGAATTGGCCGCCTATGCCCTTGATCCGAACATCAGGGTGATCGCGCCATGGCGTGAATGGGAGTTCAAATCGCGCACCGATCTGATCGACTTCGCCGAGAAGAACCAGATTCCGGTTCCCAAGGACAAGCGCGGCGAGGCGCCTTTCTCGGTCGACGCCAATCTTCTGCATTCATCATCCGAGGGCAAGGTGCTAGAGGACCCTTGGGCCGAGCCGCCAGCTTATGTGTTCCAAAGGACCGTGGCCCCAGAGGATGCACCCGACAGAGCCGTTGAAATCGAGATCGAGTTCAAGCAAGGCGACCCGGTTGCGATTGATGGCAAGGCCCTATCGCCGGCCGCACTGCTGACGCGATTGAATGAGTTCGGCCGGGATAATGGAATCGGCCGCATCGATTTGGTCGAGAACCGTTTTGTCGGCATGAAATCGCGCGGCATATATGAAACCCCTGGCGGGACAATTCTTCACGCCGCTCACCGGGCGGTCGAATCACTTACCCTCGACCGCGAGGCGGCGCATCTCAAGGATTCGCTGATGCCGCGCTATGCCGAACTCGTCTATTACGGCTTTTGGTTCGCGCCGGAGCGACTGATGCTGCAAAGACTCGTCGACGAGAGTCAGAGCAACGTCGAGGGCACGGTCCGGCTGAAACTATACAAGGGCAATGTCGTCGTCACCGGCCGGAAAAGCGCGAAATCGCTCTATTCCGACGCTCTGGTGACGTTCGAAGACGATCGCGGCGCCTATGATCAAAAGGACGCCGCCGGCTTCATCAAATTGAACGCGCTTCGACTTCGAACCCTGGCCGCGCGCGATCGCGGCAAGTGAGGCGAAGTCGCGTCTAACCTGACGTTTGGGTCTTAATTGCCCGACAATTCATAATATAGTGGACGACTATCCTGGCGGCGCGACCGTCAAACCGCGCGCATTGTGGCGCTCGATAAGCTGCGCGACAAAACCGTTTGCCTTCACTTCTTCGACGAAATCACGCAAATATGCGATGGCTGCCGTGTTCTCCCGAGACGTACCAACCGCCTGTTGAACGGTGGTAAAACCGCCTTCGAGCAAACGTGGGCCGGACATAGATTCAAGATCCGTCATCAGGCCTGATCGCAGACCGGCCAGCGCATCCAATTTTTCGTCGACAAACCGGTCACGGGCGGCATCAAAGCTGTCCGTCAAAATAAGCTCGGCATTCTTGATTGTCCGGCGCAAATAAAGGCCGTAGGCGCTCCGATCTCTCACGATAATCCGCATCCCGGGGCGATCGACCTCATCGACCGATTGAACCGAAGAGCCTTCGGCAACGATATAGGTGGCTTGAATTTCCGCGTAAGCTGCCGTGAAAGTCGTCAATTTCTCGCGCGCCGGCTCAGCGCCGACCAGGCCGATATTCCAGGCGCCTGTGTCGGCCGCATCGACCAACTCCCCCGGTGAAGCATACGGTACAAGGGCGACCGGAACACCTAGGCGAGAGGCAATCTCACGTGCCATATCTGGCGAAACGCCATCTGGGTCGCCGGATGGAGTGGATCCGGTGACGAGCAGGAAATTGCTCATATTGATACCCGCACGAAGGGTGCCACTCGGGGCGAGTTGGGCAACAACGTCCTCATTCATGAAAAAATTCTCCGTAAAATAGAGTGGCGCGTTCTTTGGCACCCATTAAGACCGGTATATTCACGACGGCAACCCACCGATTATAACCATTTTTCTGAGCCCATATCGGTAGATTGCACAGATATGCGCTTGACAGATTGCGTTTCTCCTGCCGATCACTATATTGCACTGCAATAGAACAGGCGGGCGCGGCTAAAAATGCCAGCGCCCTTTTTGGTGTTTTCAATGCCCTTACGAAATGTCGCCATCATCGCTCATGTCGATCATGGCAAAACCACTTTGGTCGACCGTCTCCTGCAAGACTCCGGCGAATTCCGCGAAAATCAGCGGATCGTCGAGCGCGTCATGGATTCCAATGACCTTGAGCGCGAGCGCGGAATCACCATCCTGGCCAAGGCAACGTCGGTCGTATGGAAAGACGTTCGTATCAATATCGTCGATACGCCCGGCCACGCCGATTTCGGCGGCGAGGTAGAACGCATCCTATCGATGGTTGACGGGGCCATTGTCCTTGTCGATGCCGCCGAGGGTCCAATGCCGCAGACAAAATTCGTTGTCGGCAAGGCACTCAAGATCGGGCTTAAGCCGATCATCTGCATCAACAAAGTCGACAAAAAGGAAGCACGGCCCGACGAAGTCATCAACGAAGTCTTCGATCTTTTCGCCGCGCTTGACGCGAGCGAGGAGCAACTTGATTTTCCGATCATTTATGGCTCGGCGAAACAGGGATGGATGGCTGACGCGGCGGATGGCCCGACTGATCAGGGCATGGTGCCGCTCTTTGACTTGATCTTGCGGCATGTACAGGAGCCGAAAATCGAGCCCGGTGCCTTTCGCATGCTCGGGACATTGATCGAAGCCAATGCCTATCTCGGGCGCCTGATCACCGGCCGGGTATTTTCCGGCTCGATCAAGACAAATCAAGCCGTCAATGTGGTGAATGGTGATGGCAAGGTCGTCGAACAGGGCCGGGTTTCCAAGATCCTCGCTTTTCGCGGCATTGAGCGCGCGCCGATCGACGAGGCCGAGGCAGGCGATATTGTTGCCATCGCCGGCCTGGGCAATTTCAACGTCGCCGATACGCTGTGCGCACCAGAAATCATTGAACCATTGCAAGCCCAGCCGATTGATCCGCCAACACTGTCGATGACGTTTCTTGTCAACGATTCGCCATTGGCCGGCACCGAGGGCGACAAGGTACAAAGCCGGGTCATCCGGGAAAGACTGCTGCGCGAGGCCGAGGGCAATGTCGCGCTGCGCATCGACAAAGCGCCGAATTCGGACGCCTACGTCGTTTCCGGCCGTGGCGAATTGCAACTTGCCATCCTGATCGAGACAATGCGCCGCGAGGGATTTGAACTGAGCGTGTCCCGCCCCAAGGTCGTCTTCCGCAAAGATGAAGCGACCGGTAGCCTGCTTGAGCCGATCGAAGAGATTATCATCGATGTCGACGAAGAGCATTCCGGGGTGGTTATTGAAAAGCTCGCCCAACGAAAAGCTACAATGATTGAGATGCGCCCGTCCGGCGGCGGGCGGCTTCGTCTGATATTCCATGCCCCAACCCGCGGCCTTATCGGCTATCAGGGCGAATTGATGACCGACACCCGCGGCACCGCGGTGATGAATCGCGTTTTTCACGCTTATGAGGAATATAAAGGCGACATTGCCGGGCGTCGTACTGGTGTTCTGATTTCCAATGAATCGGGGGCGGCCGTCGCCTACGCCATGTGGAAGCTCGAAGATCGCGGCCCGATGATGATCGAGCCTGGTGCCAAAGTCTATCGCGGCATGATTGTCGGCGAGCATACCCGTGGCAACGACCTCGAAATCAACGTCATCAAAGGCAAGCAGCTCACCAATATTCGCTCCTCCGGCAAGGATGACGCGGTAAAGCTGACGCCGCCGATTCTGTTATCGCTGGAAAAAGCCCTGGCTTATATCGAGGACGACGAATTGGTCGAGGTCACACCCGAGGCAATCAGGCTGCGCAAATCAATTCTCGATCCCATAGATCGTAAACGCGCCTTCCGTGCCGGCGCCGCCTAAACCTGCGTCCGCCGGACGATTGCTCAATAAAGTTAGCGCGGCCTGATCACGCTCAGTTCACCCAATCGCCGGGGCGATACCCTTGGCATTTTCACTCGCTACGCGCAGCCGCAAGCAACACATTACGAAAAGTCAACTTGTAAATTTCAACTACCCTCTTTTCTGAATTGCCTTAGCGTCCTAGGCTCCCTGCATGAGCAGGACCTTTGCCATCGACGTCCGGCGCGCCGAAACCAGAGATGCCGGGGCGATAACCGCAGTCCATGACGCCGCGTGGCGCTATGCCTATGACGGCATGATCCCGGCCAAGGAACTTCAAAACATCATCGCCCGGCGCGGGCCCCACTGGTGGCAGCGCGCCATCGGTCACGGTACGGCCATTCTTGTCATTGAAGTCGCCGGCACAATTTGCGGCTACGCCACTTTTGGACCCAATCGGATGCGCAAACTGGTCCAGAAGGGCGAGGTCTATGAAATCTATCTACTTCCCGAATATCAGGGCGTCGGACTTGGGACGCGGCTATTTCTGGCCGCGCGGGGTGAACTGGCAAGGCTTGGCTTCGAATCGGTTGTGGTCTGGGCGCTTGCCGACAACGAGCAGGCCTGCCAATTTTACACCAATGCCGGCGGCCGCAAGGTCGCCCACGCCAACGAAAAGTTTGGCGAGGCATCCCTGACCAAGACTGCGTTTGCTTGGCCGCACGGTTACTGACAACGACGATCTCAACTGATTCGGAAACCGATTGTCGCGGTGCAATTTGGTGGTGCCCGGCTTTGTCACGGCCACATCCGGAGCCATTCCGACCTGCTGCGGCGCCAAAAAATAGACCATTCCATGAAAGTCGCGGCAAATCGGCGATCTTGCCCGACAGCAAGGGACGTCACCGGCTCTTCTGATCTGTTTCGGACGGGCGCTGGCGCCGGCGACAATCTCAATTGCCGATTTTGGCACTTTGAATGCATTGGCAAGGAATGCGATCAGCGCCTTGTTGGCCTCCCCCCTAGCCGACAAAGCGCGAATACGGGCTATTGGCGCATTGGATCAATCTGAAAGCCGACCAATACCATCACGCGAATCATGCCCGGACCGCGGCGTCAGCCGGAGCGCAACAACGATCCCGCCAGGCAAGACTCGGTGGCAAGACATCGCGATCAGAAAACGCGCTACGTAAACATTTCGTTGAGAAGATTTTGGGCAAACCACAGAAGCAGAATCAATATAACCGGTGAAATATCGAGGCCGCCGAGGTTTGGCAGAATCCTGCGAATCGGTGCTAGCGCCGGTTCAGTCAGCCGCCACAACGCCTCGGCAACCATGCGGACAAACTGATTTCCAGTGTTGACCACATTGAAGGCGATCAGCCAAGACAGGACCGCGCTGGCGATCAGTATCAAAACATAAATATTGATCGCTGTGTAAATTAGGCTGATGACAGATTGCATCGTCGCTTCCAATTTGGCTTGGCGACGCTCCCTTGGCGCCGAACGAGCTAAAGATTTAGCCGTCAGCGCCGCCAGCCGCAAGCAACCCAGTGTCACAAGCGCGTGCGGCACCGCCTTGACAGCCCCGAAAGCCCCACCGTAAATGGCGCCTGCCGCCGACACAAAGGTTGGATTTGTTCCAGCCTTAACGGCCGGCGGGGCCGTAGCTCAGCTGGGAGAGCGCCGCGTTCGCAATGCGGAGGTCAGGGGTTCGAGCCCCCTCGGCTCCACCAATGATTTTAACCATCGAATTATCGTTGTAATATCAAATAGTTATAGAGTGTCCACTTTCCGGTGCGTACCCCAATTCGTACCCCTTTCGGGTACCCTTCTTGTCCCTGTTGCCGGATTAGGGACAACAGAACTGCCGACAAGTCACCGCTCCGCCTTTGGTCTCCATTCTCGCGCTAGGCGCTGGGCTTCGGCGATCTGGCCGGGGGTCATCATGGTAGATACCTTGGCACGATGCTTTGCGGCGTTCTTATAGCCGCCGGAGGATGCTGCGAGATTGAGCCACATATGGGCGATGACAAAGTCCTGGGGGACCCCAAGGCCTCTGTAATAGGCAATGCCGAGAGCAGACTGGCCTATAGCCTCACCCTGATCTGCAGCACGACGAAACCACTTCGCTGCCATTCCGTGGTCTTCTTTGACCCCAGTACCCATCCCGTATGCAAGACCCAGAAGAGCCTGTGCATGCGAGTTGCCCTGATCAGCCGCCAAACCATACCACTTTGCTGCTTCGACGGCGTCCGGTGGCAGTCCCCTGCCATGATGATAAATCCAGCCTATATTAAACTGGGCGCGGGCATCGCCCTGAGCAGCAGCCATGCGATACCACTTCAATGCCTCCCCAAGGTCCTGCGCTATCTGCTGACGCGCCCGGTTGGGCGACCCCCGAACCATGTGCGGCGGTCTCATGCGAGCTTCCACTATCAGGCCGGAAGCTGGACTGTGGGGCGACAATCAAGGTGAGGATCCAGCGACAATCAAGGTGAGAGTGCGCTGCTGGTTGGCTGACGGAAGGCGGGCGTAGCCCGGCTGAAATTGCCCCACCAGCGGCGTCGCGCTTTTTGAGT
>Ga0315339_1003788_pt1 | contig 10356 bp, 4 predicted proteins | sample ASW17metaG_FD_204514 | JGI IMG/M metagenome (GOLD analysis project Ga0315339, IMG submission 204514) | Ammonia-oxidizing marine archaeal communities from Pacific Ocean, United States - ASW #17 | ecosystem: Environmental > Aquatic > Marine > Oceanic | place: USA: California | collected 2016-12-05
TATTTGCCCAGTGCATACTTAAGGTTCTATGAAAAAACTGAAGCCCCTCTTCTTCCCAACTATCTTGGTATTGGTCTTTGGCTTGATGCTTTCATGTGCCAAAAGTTCAGAAGATAATATTAATGATGGAGTGGCAAACACAAACGAAAATTTAGCAGACACTTTAGAAGATAATAATGACACAGCCGTAGATTTGGAAAATACTCTTAATGGTGGAGGAGGTTCAAGCAACTCGTCCTCTGATGAAGCTCCCAAAAATGTTGTGTTCAGTAAAACTATTCTGGATCCAGATGCAAAACTGAGTGGGGATTATGAGGAGTCGGCAAGTGATGTAATTAAAACTTCAGGGGGTGACTATGTTGTTGTAGGAACATCAATTAGCTGGGAATGGCCAATGCCAAATAATATGGATGATATCTTAATAGTCAAACTTGATGGAACTAGTGGAAACGTTATCTGGAATAAAAAAATTCATCTAAGAAACTTTGATAGAGCTACCTCTGTTGTTGAAGACAAAGATGGTAATTATGTCCTTACTGGATTCACTTCAAAGGATGACGCAAATAAATCAGATGTTTTCTTTGGAAAAGTAGATCCGCAAGGTAAAGTCCTTATTAAAAAAGCCATTAAGATTACAAAAAACTATGATGGAGGATATTCTATTTCTAAGACAGCTGATGGTGGATTCATTATTGGCGGTGAAGCCGGGTCTTCTCACAATGAAGATTTTATGATGTTGAAAGTTGATCAAAATGGGAATAAACAATGGTGGAAAAAGTTTTCTGATAAGCCGGATAATTCTGCTTATGATGCAATTGAGGCTTCTGATGGAAACTTCTATTTAGTTGGGAAAAAAAGGATCGTCGACAGATATGAAGACATCAGAATCATCAAAACAAATTCTAAAGGCAAAAAAATCTGGGATAAAACTTATGGTGGTGACAAAGAAGATATTGGCGAGGGCATCATTGAATCAGAAAACAATACATTTGTGGTAGTAGCGGGAACATTTTCTTATGGTAAGGGTGGAGTAATGCTCATGAAAATAAACAGCCTTGGTAAAGTAATCTGGCAGAAAAACTATGGAGGAGACAAATTTGGGGGACTTCGCGTGTATGATGGGAATTCTGTCAGTGGACGCCATTTGACTAAGACTCCAAATGGAGGTTTTCTAGTCAGCGGTACTAAAGGGGTTTTCAAAACTGATAGTTCAGGTTCGCTTTTATGGAATTATAGCGGTGTTTGGGGAGCATTCTCTGCAAGGCAAGCAGTTGACGGTTCGGTAATCATTGCAGGACCAGGCGCTTCAGGAGGCACAGGAGATTTATATGTCGTCAAAATCAAATAAAAATAGCTATAGCCCCCCTTATTTTAAATAATGCTCAAAACGCCCTCTAAGGCAATATTTGTAAATGAGCAAATGTTACTCTGATTAGCATTTAGGCGCAATACAGATCGCTTTAACTACGCTTACGCTACGTATCACGGAAGATTCGGAAAAACAATTAAGGTAAATATAATAGAGTTATTAATAATTTGTGATTAAATAAACCTTTGGGTGGGGAGCACACTGGCCCCGCCCTTCGATACATAAAGTAGTTAGTCTCATTTCTACCTAGATGCTCCATCAGATGCCCCCACTAATTTTCACAGTCAGACACCCTTACAAGCCTACCTAATAATCCTTCTCAGACCATAAAAAATAGCAAATCCGGGGTTGTTTACTGGTGCAATCACTAACACCAGCTCTGGGAGTGTTGAACTCAGTCTGGTTTAGTTTCAACTAGGCTGATTTTAAGCAATAACCACTTCAAACACTAATACTCTTGGCAGGGGCAACCCCATCATCTTCTCGTGAGTAACCCCCACTAATTCTTCACAGTCAGACACCCTCAAAGTAAAATCCCCACATTCTTGTAAAACATCCGACCAACAATAAAATAAAATTCTTGATAAATGGTAAACATAGGTCTTATTATAGGAGAACATAAGGGATTGAATCGTCAATATCTTATGCAGATTCAGTAACTTTGGATTATCTACTCAGAGTCTCTGATTCCATAATATGAATATGTGACTTTTCAAACTTATTCCCTCTCATTCCTGGTGAAGGAGAAAGATGAATAAAGTTTTATACATAATTCTCATATCCCTTTTTAGTCTCACCTTCGTATCTTGTTCAAAGAAAGATTCATCAAGTAGTTCAAGTTCTTCTGGAGCAGCCACTACAGCCAATAACTGTCCAGCTGAGAACTGGTGGCAACTGATGGAAGGAAGTACCAGCAGGAATGTCAGCCTTTTTGCACCGCGAACTTTAAATCGTCACTCCGAACAAAGTAGCGGCAGAGTTTTATATGTAGATCAAGCCGCGCTTTCTCAGTATCCGAAGAGAGATAACTATCTTTCGTTTGATGTCTTTGATGCAGATATCAATTGGACATGGGAAATGAAAGGTCACCCTCATGGCAGTTACATTTGGCCAAGCGGCGGCGGCAATGACCAGGTTGATCTATCTGCAAATGCACCTGTTCTGAGCAATAATTTTACCCAGGAGGCATGGGTCTATTCCGACAATATCACAATGGATTACCATTACCGTTCAATCATGGGCTCGGGACAAGGAATGCATGCAGCCTCTTCTAATAAATGGGATATAAATACGTCACCAACAATTTCTATTATTACTAGAAATTGGGCTTGCACTACTTGTGGGATTAACTATGGATTTGGGACTGGTACCAAATTAATTAAGTTCAATGCAGATGTTTCTGTCCCTGTTAAAGTCTGGCACCATATAGCCACCACCTTCGATGGTACCAATTATATATTATATATGAATGGTGAAGTGGTAGATAATAACACCGTTACGGCAGGAGATACCCCAGCAGCAACACCGGTAAGATATATCGGCACAGATTTCATAGGGAAAATAGATGAGGTGCGGATGTGGAGTGTGGCCAGGAGCCAGGCCCAGATTCAGGCCAATATGAATAAGACCTTGGCTGGTAATGAGACAGGGCTGGTAGCCTATTATCCAATGGCCGTCAACAACAATTACTCGATGATCATAGACAATAGTTCAAATGCGAATCATGCCTCCATAACGAAAGCAGAAATTCGATCAAGGTTTTTTTCTGACACTTGCGCCAATGGACCTGATGGAACCACAAGCTGTCCCTACCCCACAATCCGCAGCGCACTTGATAATGTGACTGCAGGAGACCACATTTATATCAGGGAAGGAAGATATAGCGAGTTGCTGACCAAATGGCAGCTGAATCATTCATATGAACGAGTTGCTGACAATTTGGCAACAGAAGGGTCGAAAATCGTCATTGAAGGGTATCCGAATGAAGAGGTGATTCTTGATGGTACGGTAGCCGTTAATGCTCAATGGCAAGCATACACTCATAATGGTCACAATATCTACAAAGCAGTATTGGATATGGACAATATTTCAAAACAAATCAATAAAACTGTAGATAATATAACCGGGGTATTTGTCAATGGGAGGTACATGATACCTGCCATGCCCATGAATTTTAAAAATCCTACCGATAACACGACAGGGAATCCTAAAAACCGCGAACCGGGTACCGTCTGGGCAGGGATAGGAAAATCTCCTTTCAATACTGTAAGTGACGTCGATGCAGGAGAAGACGAGGATGAAGAAGACGAGGATGAAACAACTACAGATTATGGTTCTTATGTGCCTGGCGATCTTGCAAATTTGGATTATCCGGAAGAATGGTCATTTGACGCAGCTAATAAAATACTCTACCTCTACGCAAGCGATAATTATACCCCGACATCCACAAATGTTCGGGTCAGGATCAGGGACAGATTCTTAAACTTTGCATATTCTGATAACATTGAATTCAAAAACATTCATTTTTTTGCCGGTTCAGTCAGATTTTTTGAAAGCAGTTATCTTACGATAGAGGACAGCAGGTTTTCATTCAGTGGTGAAATGGGTTTACATGGCAACAAAGTTACGTTTGGCAGTCATACCCTTGTCAGAAATACCATCTTTGAATATATCAATGACAGTTATGCTTGGTATCATAACCGTACGATGTTTCCAACCATGGAAAACGTTCTTTTCAGGTACAATGACTGGTTTAAAGTCTCTTACCTGTATGGAGCAACGAACAGAAATAACAGGGGAAGGAGGGAAGATGGGACCTTTAAACCAGGAGGCAGCGTCTGGCGTTACGTCACCGTAGAAAATAGTTCCACGGCTGGTATTTACCCTGGAATTAATTCCTTAGTAGAGTATGGCCGATTTGAAAATCTCTATGACGCCGGTGACGGCGGCGGGATTCAAAGAAATCCGATTTCCGTTCCTCTTTCCACGACACGTTATAGCTGGTTCATCAATATTCCCGGTTTTAATGGGATGCGCTTTGACGGAAGTTGCAGCGGCAACAATGGCGATATACATCATGTCGTCTCCGCGGGGAATCGCCGTGGGTTTCGATTAAAAGGTGATTACCATGATGTGTATCATGTTAATGCGTATGACAATGCCAGGCAGGATGTCAACATCCCCGCGCAAAAGTATTGTGGGTTAGATATGGCAGGAGATACAGTACCGGGTAATTCGAATTCTAATTTTTATAACAGTATTGTGGAGACCAGCTTGTTATGCAATACACCAAGTTGCTCTGAGGCAGTTAAACCATATGGTACAGTTAGCGATTTTTTCCCTCTTGCCAAATATGGTATATGGTTAGGTCATGCATTGAAGGCAGATCCGCACTTTGAACTGGCGGATCCATGGATACAGAATCGGGCTCGGTCTAATGACAATTTAACAGCAACATTTGGACAAAACCCCTGGAGTGACACAAATCAGGACTATGATTTTAGGCCCCGAAAAGGATCTTATCTGATTGACAATGGACTGGTCATACCAGGGATCAATGACGGTGAGGATACAAACCCGGAACATAAACAAGAATGCAAATTTATGAGTCACCCTCCATTATATTCCGGCCAGCACCGTAAATATGTTGGCGCTGCCCCTGACATAGGAGCCTATGAGTATGGTGATACTGTCTACTGGATCCCGGGATTTCGGTACCCCCATCCCAGTGTTCCCATACCAAATAATAATGCGGTGGACGTTCCCATCGATTACAGCCTGGTATGGAACTATCCCTATAAAAAGGACTATTCCAATACAGAGGCAACTGTCACTGTAAGTGGGCCTGGTGTGAACTTCACTAATAAAGTATTTAAGTATCCCTATAATGTTCATTTTCAAGCCTTTGAGCCAGGTGGGACCTATAACTGGTCTGTAACAGTGGACAGCATCAGTGGTGGAAACTGGAGTTTCAAGGTAGATGATAAAATCTATCCTTTAAATGATCGCTCTGTTGATATCACCAATAATTCGAGTTTAGTGCCTTCTCATGTTAAAAATTTGGAGGTCTCCAATAATAAAATGTCTTTCTTACGTTTTGATATTCCATCCTCAATTACAGACAGTCATAAGATTAAATTAAACTTAGTAATCGATGGAGAAAGCACATTAAACGGCGGAATTGCGTTTCACGAGTATGGTCAAACGGGATGGGGAGAAAACCCGGATAATAAAAACATCGGCATTATTGATCATACCCTTGGAGCAACAATAGCTACACTGACTTCCCAGGCAAATGGAACTACTGTGTGGGATAATGGAACTGCACAGTCCCTGGATAATGGAACTACACTATCAATTGATTTAACTGATAAAATAACTTCCTACGGAGGAGAATACTCCATTGCCTTACGTGTTTTAGAAACTACAGATAAAGTAACATTTTTCAGTAAGGAAAAACTTCTGACCGACGGGAAACATTCCTATGGGGTAAATTATGGGAAAGGATATGCACCCCAGAAAAATGTGTGGCCAAATATTTCTTTTGAATAAGAGAACAGGATAAAGACGGTTTTAAAACAGTTCAATTTTTTGTTTTTTTCCTTAAGGACGGCCCCAATTAACAACGGTCCCTACCGGTAAACATCCTGGGTGGACGTTTATTTGGACAGGCCTCATCCATATGCAGAAGTTGGATGAACTTGAGGAGTGAGGGGAAATGAGGCTCAGCATACAGCCCCCGGGGGAGCGTATTGGCCCCACCCATCGATACATAAAGTAGTTAGTCGCATTTGTGCCTATATGCTCCCACTAATTCTTCACAGTCAGACACCATCCATTAAAATCCCCATTCTTGCATAATAAATTAGTGAGGGGAAATCTTCACTTCATCAGATGGAACCACTGTAATTTCTAGGATTTCTCTAATTGCAAATAATCTTATGGGAGTCACTTAAGGTAGTTTAGACTAATGAAAAATTATCTAATTTATTATCTATTGATAACTTTAAGTATCATCGTCAATTCCTGCACCGAAGGTTTTAAAGAAGAATACTCAAAACTTTTTATAGTCCTTAAAGAAGTTACTGCAATCACAACCCCAACCACAGACACCACACCAGATTATACCTTCAGTTCCACCTTGTCAGGAGCCCTCATTTACGGCGGTTCATGCTCTTCAAGTACTACCATTGCAGTCGCTGGCAACAATACCATCACTTTAAATACTTTAAGTGTTGGAACATATGCGGATTGTACTATTACCGTTTCTAAAACAATTGCTAATAAAAACTCAGAAAAAAAGTTAAGCGGTTCCCTTACAATCACTTCTTTTACTGTCTCTTCTGCTGTCTCTTCCTCAGATGATTCTTCCTCAGATGATTCTTCCTCTTGTAGTAGTGGTTGGGAACTCATCGCCAAGCATGTTGACCCAGATAACTTCGATGATGACACTGATGTACTCTTTAATGCAAATACACCCAACACTTTCCTGGAAAATGAAGGTGATAACAGCAGTAACACCTTCATGTCCATTGGAAACCTGACTGAAAGCAATTATGTTTGTGATGGGAAATATAAATTCAAGCTTGAATGGGACGGGTTAACAGTTGCTTCAGATGGAATTAATAAAGAAGTCATATGGACCCAGACTTCATGGCTTACAAGTCCAACAATCACAGATTTCGATGAAATCGGTGATGCAGGTTTCGCTTCAAATGATCCTAATGGGATACTTGCTGTCACTAATTTTGTGGGGCTTGGAAAATCAGGCCATCCTGACCGGTGCGTTCTTGATGGTAACGGGAATATCGGTGGTACTTGGAATTGTGTCGGAGCTATTATGAAATATGGTGACGGATTTCCTGGTCCATGGAACAAGCAAGCTTCCAGCATGAAACTCTACATTTGGGCAACAGAATCCAGCACACAAATGGGAGGCTCAATACAAGGAGTTGAGCCTGACCTTTCTACTGCAGTAACAACCCTTGCAGGTCAGTCCGACAATGGTTCCACAGACGCCACAGGTACTTCAGCAAGTTTTAATTATCCTAAGGGAATAACAACTGATGGAACGAATCTATATGTCGCAGATTATAGTAATCATAGAATTCGCAAGATAGTTATCTCAACAGGAGTCGTAACAACCCTTGCAGGCAGTACTTCCAATTACTCTGGTTCAACCGACGCCACAGGTACTTCAGCAAGTTTTTATTTTCCTCAGGGAATAACAACTGATGGAACGAATCTATATGTCGCAGATCGGTATAATCATAGAATTCGAAAGATAGTTATCTCAACAGGAGTCGTAACAACCCTTGCAGGCAGCTCACAAGGGTCCACAGACGCCACAGGTACTTCAGCAAGTTTTTATTTTCCTGTGGGAATAACAACTGATGGAACGAATCTATATGTCGCAGATTTTAATAATCATAGAATTCGCAAGATAGTTATCTCAACAGGAGTCGTAACAACCCTTGCAGGCAGTACTTCCAATTACTCTGGTTCAACCGACGCCACAGGTACTTCAGCAAGGTTTAATTATCCTAGGGCAATAACAACTGATGGAACGAATCTATATGTCGCAGATCGTAAAAATGATAGAATTCGAAAGATAGTAATATCCACAGGAGTCGTAACAACCCTTGCAGGCAGCTCACAAGGGTACACAGACGACACAGGTACTTCAGCAAGGTTTTATCTTCCTAGGGGAATAACAACTGATGGAACGAATCTATATGTCGCAGATACTAATAATCATAAAATTCGCAAGATAGTTATCTCAACAGGAGTCGTAACAACCCTTGCAGGCAGCTCATCTGGGTCCACAGACGACACAGGTACTTCAGCAAGGTTTCAGTTTCCTCAGGGAATAACAACTGATGGAACGAATCTATATGTCTCAGATACGTATAATCATAGAATTCGAAAGATTGAGTAATAAAATTAGTTAAACGCAAATCCGGGGTTGTTTACTGGTGCAATCACTAACACCAGCTCCGGGAGTGTTGAACTCAGTCTTTTAGAGCTACAACTAGGCTGATGTTAAGCAATAACCACTTCAAACACTAATACTCTTGGCAGGGGCAACCCCATCACCTCCTGTGAGCAACCCCCACTAATTCTTCACAGTCAGACACCCTCCAAGTAAAAAACCCGATTCTTGTAAAACAAACCGATTGATGGTATATATTGTGTTCTCCTAAACCAATAATAGGAAAACTTGTGAGACATATACTCATCATTTTCTCCATATTTATTTTAAGTCTTACCATCATTTCCTGTGCAAAGGAAGATGATTCATCAAGTAGTTCAAGTTCTTCTGGAACCACTACAACCACCACTGCAACCACCACAAGCAATGCCTGTCAAATCGAAGGAAGCACCAGCAGGAATGTCAGCCTTTTTTCAACTCCAACTTTAAGTCGTCACACCGAACAAAGTATCGGCAGAGTTTTATATGTAGATAAATCCGCACTCTCTCAATACCAGAGGGATGACTACCTTTTAATAGATCCCTTCCGCTCACATTCCGATCTAAGAGAATGGGCTAAAGGGTTTCCCGATTTAATGTGTACGAGAGATGGCCCTATTATCTGCGATCGAGTTGATCTAGGTGATAGTGCACCCGTTCTGGGGAATCAGTTTACCCTGGAGGCACGGTTCTATTACGATGGAGGAAGATATGGACGCGGACAACTTTTGGGTTCTGAATCGTTTAGAGCACCAGCAATATCGTTTCATAATCATGGCAAGGAGATTAGATATGGATTTTATACTAATAACGTAGTTAGGGGTAATCGCGGAAGAGCAATAAATTTAAATACCCAAAAAGCATGGCATCATGTAGCCACTACATTTGATGGAACTAATTACAAATTATTTTTGGATGGAGAGGAAATAGATAATTCGACTGCTTTTCAAGGACTTACTCCTCCCGATACAGAACCGGTAAGAATTATTGGCAAAAAACCCTGGGTTGGAAAAATTGATGAGGTGCGGATGTGGAGTGTGGCCAGGACCCAGGACGAGATACAGGCCAAAATGAATAATACTTTGGTGGGTAATGAGACAGGGCTGGTAGCCTATTATCCAATGGAAGTCAATAATAATTGGGAGATCATTGATAAAACCTCGAATGCAAATCATGCCAAAATTACTAATGCTGAGATTTTATCACGGTATTATTCCGACAATTCATCTTGCACCAATGGACCTGATGGGACTACAAGTTGTCCCTATCCCACCATCCGCAGTGCCCTTGATAATGTGACATCCGGAGACCACGTCTATATCCGGCAAGGAAGATATACTGAGTTACTCAACATAAGGTTGTTTAATGTCGATCAAAATAAGGGTCAAGACTTAGAGGATGCTTTTCTTAAAGAGGAGGAAAAAATTGTTATTGAAGCATATCCGAATGAAGAGGTCATTATCGATGGCACTGTAGCCCTTAATGATAATAGTTCTAATTGGGTGGGTCCATATTCTCGTGTATTGGACAACGGAACGACCATTAGTATTTATAGTACAGTAATAAATTTTGATAACATTACCAGAGAAATCATGAAACCGGTGGATAATATCACTCAGGTATTTGTCAATGGGAGGTATATGATACCCGCGATGCCAATGAATTTTAAGAACCCTACCGATAACACGACTGGGACCCCTAGGAATCCTGAACCAGGTACTGTCTGGGCAGGAATTGGAAGATCTCCTTTCTTATATCCTGCAGATGACAGCAAGACATGGGGAGCAGACGCAGATCCAAGATATGGAAATTATGAACATTATTTCCCTGGGAAGCTTAATAATTTAGATTATCCGGAAGAATGGGCTTTTGATCCCCAGAGTAATACTCTTTATCTTTATGCAAGTGATAACTATACCCCGACATCCACAAATGTCCGTGTAAGGGTCAGGGACAGAGTCTTAACTTTTCGATCTGCATATAATTTTGAATTTAAAAATATCGATTTTTTTGCGGG
>Ga0315339_1003789_pt1 | contig 10355 bp, 8 predicted proteins | sample ASW17metaG_FD_204514 | JGI IMG/M metagenome (GOLD analysis project Ga0315339, IMG submission 204514) | Ammonia-oxidizing marine archaeal communities from Pacific Ocean, United States - ASW #17 | ecosystem: Environmental > Aquatic > Marine > Oceanic | place: USA: California | collected 2016-12-05
TATGGTATTGCAAAATATTATATGGAATTGGTTAACCAAACAGGGGATAAAGTCTTGACGATGATCGATACCGTCATGATTGAGCGCAATCCAAATATATAGCATCCGCGCTATCGAACCAATGTCTGGGAATACAAAGGTGTAAACACCATGCGGGCAGGACGCATGGAAGAGCTTGCGCTTCACCCCACCGTCAAGCCGGTTCAGATGATTGCCGTTGCCATCAAGGATGTATCAGGGCGGGGTGATATTGTCCTTCAGGTTTTTAAACAGGGTGGTAGTGAGTTTGGTTGCCGCCTTGCTTGCAACAGGCCAGTGCGCATCCCTCAATCGAAGGATCATCAGGAAACGGTCAGCGTGGCATCGGATTTAACAATTTCCGAGACCACGCCGTCCGATAATGCTACTTGGTTTTCCACAACTCCCGAAATCTGGGAATTTGGTCGGCGATCCACTCAAAACCATGGACATTCTTTCGTGCCGCCCCATATTCAACGGCAAAGAACAGAGGAACGTTTGGAATATCCTCAATCAGGATTTTTTGAATTTTTGAATACAGCGGCTTACGTACCGAAAGATCACCGGTTCCCCGCGCCTCATCAAGCAGGGCATCCATTTTCGGATTGTTATAACCCGTAGAATTCGCATAACCCTTGCTGTGGAACAGAATGTACAGCAGGCCATCCGGATCAGGCCGTTGCGTCCAGCGGGTAGGTGTGAAGTTAACCAGCCGTTTGACGACGCGGCCATACCATTCCTTGCGCGACACGGGTTTGATCTTGGCCGTTATACCAGCAGCCGTGAGCTGTTCCTGGACAAGCTGGCTGATCTGCTTGTAGATGGAAGCTGTTGACGCATAAAGCGTCAGTTCTGTTCCTGCCTTGTACCCGGCATTCTTTAGATATTCTTTTGATTTAGCCAGATCATAGGAATAGCTCTTGATGGAGGCGTCGTACCACCACAAGCCTGGAGGCGTCGGTCCGTTAGCGATCTCGGCTTTGCCAGCCATGGTGATTTCAACGATCTTCTTACGGTCAATAGCATGGGCGATGGCCCGGCGAAGGTTGACGTTGTCGAAGGGCGGCTCATACACATGCCATTGCAGCGAATACCACCGGCCCACCGTAGCCCGGTAGAGATTGATGTCACTGTTATTGGTTATCGGCCGGATATCATTGGGTGAAAGCTGACCGACATAGTCAAGTTCGCCGTTGCCGAGGCTCTGCAACCCAACGACGGCGGCAGAGGTGTCTTTGAAATTGACTGCGTCCAGATAGGGTAACCCCTTTTCCCAATAACCCTTGTTGCGTTCAACCAGAATATGGCTTCCACGCACCCATTCTTTGAACACAAAAGCGCCTGTACCTACCGGATGGCTGCCGAAATCCTTGCCCCATTTTTTTGAGGCTGCGGGGGACGCCATGAATCCGGCGCGCTGGCCGAGCATGCCGAGTAACGCGGGGAAAGGTTTTTTCAGGTTGAAAACGACTGTGTGCTTGTCCATCACATCAACAGAATTAATAACCGGGGCCAACTGCTTGCGTTGACGCGACCCGACCTTTTTGTCCAGCCGCTGGTCGATGTTCCACTTTACAGCTTCAGCGTCAAAGTCAGTACCGTCGTGAAATTTCACACCTTTTTGCAGATGGAAAACGATTTTTTTGCCGCCGTCTGAGACATCCCATTTGGTTGCCAGTTCAGGGTTGATGGAAAAATCAGGCCCGAGCTTGGTCAACGTGTTGTAGACCAGATACAAAACCTGTCTTTCCGTGAACTGGACCGAGAACATAGGGTTCAGCGTCTTCGTATCAGAAGGGAACCCAACGTTCAGCGTACCTCCACGTACCGGCGTTTCGGCAACAGCAGACGGCGACGACGCCAGCAAACCAACCGTTGTCGCGGCGCCGATTGCAGCAATCAAAAATTTGCGTGATTTTATTAGCATCTCAAAAATAACCTCCCTGTTTCTTACCCTAACTCATCGATTTACATCACTTTGCAGGCTTTCATCAACACGCAGGATGCATAGGTTCGTAATAGTCTCTTATGGTATACCATAAGTCAATAATGAGACAGTCATTTTACCGATTCTTCCACCTCTCATTGGCTAGAATGCTGTTTAGGCATCCAGCTGGTCCACTATAGTCGCGAGTTGGAGTTCGAGATTCGTCGCTCAGAGTATATCATCGCGAATGCAGGCAGTCAGATGATTGGTGCCGTCAATGCGCAGTTCCGGCTCCGTATTGACGCAGGCATCAACGGCATAGGGGCATCTGGTTCGAAATACACACCCCGAAGGCGGGTCGATCGAGTCGGGAATGTCCCCTTTCAGTACTATCCGCTTGGTTGCCGCTTCCGGTTTCGGATTTGGTACCGCAGACAGCAGCGCCTCTGTGTACGGGTGTTTGGGGTTCGTGCAAATCTCCCGCGTAGGCCCAATTTCCATGATTTTACCCAAATAGACGATTGCGATGCGATCAGATAAATATTCCATGACGGTGATGTCGTGCGAGATGAATAGAAGGGACAGACCAAACCGCTGTTTCAGATTGTCGAGAAGATTGATGATTTGAGCCTGTATGGAAACATCGAGGGCCGACACCGGTTCATCAGCTACAATGAACCTCGGATTTACCGCCAGCGCCCGGGCAATACCAATTCTTTGCCGTTGCCCGCCTGACAGCTCATGCGGGTAGCAGTTCATGTAGTCCGTCGACATGGCCACAGTTCCCAAAAACTCAGCGGCCCGCTCTCGGCGCTGCATCGCGCTCTCGCACAATCCGTGAATTCTGAGCGGTTCCGCCAGGATGGCTTCGATCGTCATTTTTGGATTGAGAGAGGCAAACGGATCCTGAAAAATGATTTGCGCCTTACGCCGGAACATTCGCAGTTTCTCAGCATCAAGTTTCGTAATATCAACACCGTCAAAAAGAACCTCCCCTTTGGATGGCTCAATCAATCGCAATATAGTCCGACCGATTGTCGTCTTTCCGGAACCGGATTCTCCGGCTATTCCGAGCACCTCGTATTTGTTTACAGAGAACGACACATCATTGACGGCCTTCACGTTGGCGACGACCTTGGGGATCAGGCCCCGGTAGATGGGAAACCACTTCCTCAGTCCATTTACTTCGAGCAGGGGCGTCGTCGCATTCATGTTCCGACACCCTCTGGAATTTCCTGCCACCGGAAGCAACGCACCAGGTGATCCGCTGTGCCTTCCTCGAGGCCCGGTTCGGAGGCATCGCAAACAGCTGGGACAAAATACCGGCAACGAGGATGGAAGGCGCAACCCGATGGAAAGGCGGCCGCGCTTGGAACATTGCCCTGTATGGCCTCAATGCGGTAATCGGGCTGATTAGAACAGCCAAGATGAGGAATAGACTGCAACAAAGCCTTAGTGTATGGCATCAGGGGTTGATCAAAAAGAGCTTTAACCTTACCCAACTCCACCACCTGCCCAGCATAGAGCACCAACACGCGGTCAGCGATCTCCGCGACCAGGCCGAGATTATGGGTGATGAACAGCACAGACATGCCCGATCGTTGCTGAAGGTTTTTCAGGTTCTCGACGATCTGCGCCTGTATTGTCACATCAAGAGCGGTTGTCGGTTCGTCAGCGATTAACAATGCCGGATTACAAGCCAGGGCCATGGCAATCATGACACGCTGACGCATACCGCCGGAAATCTGGTGGGGATAACTGGTCAAACATTTTTCAGGATTGGGTATACCCAGGAGAGTAAACATCTCCAATGCCCGCGCCCGGGCATCTGCGCGGCTTATCTCCTGATGGGTGCGGATTGCCTCAACAACCTGATCGCCATTGGTGAATATGGGATTGAGCGACGACATCGGTTCCTGGAAAATCATGGCAATGTTGTTGCCCCGAATCTTTTGCATTTCCTTCTCCGGCAGGGTCATCAGGTCCACATTTACTCCATTTCCCCCGCGGAATAGAATTTCCCCTTCGATGTTCAGCCATTTCGACTGTTCGATGAGGCGCATCATGGCAAGGCCGATAGTCGATTTGCCGGAACCGGACTCGCCGACAAGTGCGACAATTTCCCCCGGGGCCATGGAAAAACTGACATCTCGCACAGCGCGGACAGCACCGAAATCCATATCGAATCTAACGTTCAACCCCCGAACTTCAATTACAGATTCATCATCGATCATTTCAGCCAAATACTTCCTCCAACGAACATCCAATCTTTAATTCACCGTGCGTCTCTACGTCATTCGATCGTCGATCCAACCAGATAAAATCCGAATACTGTGAAGGCTACGGCCCCGCCAGGCGCCAAACTGACCAATGGGGTAATCGAAAGAAAATCAAAACCGGTACGGACCATACCACCCCAATCCGGCGCGGGAGGCGGTACACCGAGACCCAGAAAACTTAGGCTCGCAGATGTAAAAATGGCGAACGACACTGTAATCGCAAACTGGGCGGCGACGATGCGCAACAGGTTCGGCCAGATGTGAGCCCAGATGATCCATGACGACCTCCCGCCGAGCGCCTTCGCTGCCTCAACGAAAACCGATTCGCGGATACCCAGGGCCTGCCCACGGACCAGCCGTGCGATTGTTGGCCACATAACGAAACCGAGTATAAACATAAGATTGATCAGTGTCGGACCAACCATGGCAGTGATGATCAAAGCCAATACCAGGCCTGGAAGCGCGATAAACAAATCGATAACCTGAACCACCAGAACATCTACCTTGCCACCTAAATAACCTGCGGCAATACCAATCGGCACACCCAGTAAAGTCGCCACGATAGCCGCCCCTATACCAACGGACAACGAAGTTCTGGCGCCAAACAACACGCGGCTGTAAATGTCGCGGCCAAGATCGTCGGTCCCGAACCAATGGGCCGTCGAGGCGCCTTGCAAAAAATCTATGCTTGATTTGTTTGGGTCGTGGGTGGCTAGGAAAGATGCAAAAATGGCCAAGGCGATAACCGTAAAAATGACAGATATACCAACCAGTCTGACGGAGTTCATCGTTACCTCACCAGTCCGACCGTCTGCTTGGAACCATCGACATCATCATTGGAACCATCGACATCATCATCAGTTCAACCGGATCTGCGGGTTAACGACGGTGTAGAGAATATCGGCCAAGAGATTCATCGCAACAACACCGATAATAATGATCATGCTAATGGCCAGCATCACCGGAAAGTCGTGTGACGTGATCGATTGCACGAATAGTCGGCCAATTCCGGGAACGGAAAACACCGTCTCTGTAACCACAGCACCTCCGGTTAACTGGCCCAGGGAAAGACCAATATAGGTAATCACCGGCAGAATCGAGTTTGGCAGTGCATGCTTGAAGGATACTTTCCATTCAGGAAGGCCTTTGGCGCGGGCGACCTTGATAAAAAGCTGCCTGTAGACAGCCCTGTATTCGGCCCGGTAGACGAGCGTGAACGAGCCGAAATAGAAGGCCGACAGGGTTATCATGGGCATGATCAGGCGCCGGATGTGTTCTCCCGGATCATCGGACCAGTTTACCCACCCCGAAGTTGGCAGCCAGTGCAGTTTGACGGACAGCACATAAATCAGGCTGATCCCCAGCATAAAGTTGGGAACCGTAATGCCAATAACACTGGCGCCAGTGTTGAAGGTCGACAAAAATCTCCGCGCGAAGGGAATGCTGTTGAGGATCGTTGCCCCAAGCATCGCCAGCAGGATTGCAAAACCGGCAAGCTCCAGGGATACTGGGATGCGCGGCAGGATGGCCTCGGAAACGCGTTGCTGGGTCGTAAAGGAGCGACCAAAATCGCCTTGCAAGGCATTCCACATCCAGCTCAAATATTGTTCATAGATGGGCCGGTCGAAACCGTACCTGGCGTTCAGTTCAGCGATCGCCGCCGGTGATGCATCTTCGCCAAGCATCATCCCGGCGGGACTCCCCAACAGTCCGGAGACACCCCAGAACAGCAATACAGTCAGCAGGATGATATTGGGGATGATCAACAGGACCCGGCGGATGATATATGTCAGCATTTATCGTTTTCAGGCGTAGTGTTTATACAGCTCAACGCATTATGAACGGGTCGGCGACCGGTTGTCCCGATGTTTCTATAAAAAAGCCAAGGTTTTCTCGGTCGTCGGATTCATTCGCTCGAGCTTGCTCCCATCGGACGCTTCATTCCATTCGCCGTTGATGATCATTTGATAGCGGCGCAATTCCGCCATCGTTGTAACCTTCCAAGTTTGAGAACACCGCCAGCATGTCACCCCCCATATCCGGCAATCCATGATATGGAGTGAGGTCTCTGCAAGCCCCAGAACTCTTCCAGTTTTTCTCCAAATATCGCGCATTGCGTGCGTCATTATTTTGTCATATGGTATACCGTAATATTGAACACGTAAAGCGTGGATCGACAGTCAGATATCAAATAGACGGAACCGGAGAACAGACGATGAAGTTCGGTTATTTTCAGAATATTCACGATATCACTTTGGAGCGGGATTATGAGGACCTGCTAAACGAAATGCGCGAAATCGCCTCGATCTGTGACGATGGTGGTTTCAATTGTTTCTGGCTTCCCGAACATCATTTCAGCATCTGGGGCCGCGAGTTGATGCCCAATCCGGTACTTATGGCAGCCGATATCGCCGCCCGGACCAAGAACATGAGAATTGGCTTGGCTGCGGCGATCATCACCCTCTGGCATCCTCTGCGTCTCTGTGAAGACATTTGTCTCCTGGACAATTTGACCGGCGGCCGCCTGGAACTGGCTTTGGGCCGCGGCAACTACGGTCTGGAAGCATTGAACCTGAACCCAGCGGCCGACCCCAACAATCCGGAGGGCAATTTCAAGGTCTTCGAGGAAACTTTCCATATCCTGAAAGCGGCCATGACTACCAAGCGGTTCTCTCACAAAGGTGATCTCTATACCTATCCGGCGCCGGGCTTCAAAGTTGACCGTGCGCATACCGTCGATGACCCGGACTATATCGATCCGGAAACCGGCGAGCTTATCAAGCTCTCCATCTATCCGGGTCCGAAGCAGAAACCCTATCCGCCCCTTTGGCAGGTGGTTAGCGCATCACCCTTGTCGCTTCAGTTCGCGGCGGAAAATGACATGGGCATCATCATGTGGCGGCATACGGTGAAATACCTCAAAGACAGGCTGAACATGTATCAGGATTTCGCCTCAAAGGCTAAGGGGGAGGAAGTGCGGTATGGCGCAAGAACAGCCATATTACGCGATACCTTCGTCGCCGAAAGCGAAGCAGACGCCCGCAAGATTGCTGGGGACTGCCTGATGAGTGCGTTTAACTTCGCCAACTGGCGCGGCCCCGGGGTCTACCTGAACCCCGGCGAAAAGCTGGACCCAGATCTTGAGGCGAGCCTCAATGATGAACTGACGTTCGATTTCGTAAACGAACGGTCGTTATTGTTCGGAAGCCCCGATCAGGTCATCGGCAAACTGATGGAGCTTTGGGAAGAAACCAATATCGAGCAAGTGGCCTTTAAATGCTCATGGCCCGGATTTGCCCATGAACACTTAGTGCGCAGCGTTAAGCTTCTCACGGAAGAGGTCATTCCAGAGGTCAATCGGCGTATTCAGTCCAGGGCCAATGCGGCCGAGTGAATAATTTAGCGTTCCGCTTGCGCGGTTGATTAGTGTCCTCCGCCACGCGGTGGCCTAGGTTGGTAAGCGCCCTCAAGGGCAGTGACCTCATCGTTATCCAGAACGATGTCTAGAGTGGCGATTGCTTCGTCGATATGTTCTGGCTGTGTCGCTCCAAAAATCGGTGAGGTAATGCCCGGTTGGCGCAGTACCCAGGCGAGAGCCACCTGAGACGCGGTCAAGTCCTGCGCTTTGGCGACTTTCACGACCGTTTCATAGACAGTGAAATCACCGTGCCGATAATAGTGTTCGTTCGTATAGGAGTCGCTGTTTGTTCGCGCAGTTGCATTTTTTGCCAGACGCCGGTCGTCTGAGAGAAACCCGCGAGCAAAGGGGCTGAAGGGAATTAGCGCAATGCCATCGGCGCGGCAAAGAGGTATAAGCTCCCTTTCCGCTTCCCGGTGACAGAGATTGTATTCGCATTGCATGGAGACGAACGGCGGCGCAAGTTTTGTCTCAGCAATATGGAGAATTTTGGAGAAAGACCATGCCGGCAGCGTCGTCACACCGATGTAACGCGCCTTGCCGGCGCGCACTACGTCGGCAAAGGCGTCAACCAGTTCCTCCAGACACGTATCCGGATCCCAGACATGGGTCTGGTAGAGATCAATATAATCCGTTTGTAGGCGTTTTAAGGAAGCATCGATGCCGTCAAAAACATGTTTGCGGGAAAATCCGCGGGCGTTCGGGTGAGCCGCCATGGGATTGCCGATCTTGGTGGCTAAAACCGTCTCGTCGCGAGGGACGTAATCGAGGATGGCACGGCCCAGAATATTTTCGCTTTCGCCGGCGGAATAGAAATCGCAGGTGTCGAAAAAATTAATACCGGCATCCAGCGCCTTTTTGATGATGACGCGGCTATCGGTGTCGCCCATCACCCATTCGCGCCAGTCGCGGGACCCAAACCCCATGGCGCCCATGGTGAGCCGCGAAACCTTCAGGTTGGAATTTCCGAATCGAACATACTCCATCTTAGTTTGAGCCCCCCTAAGAGAGTTGTGGTCCCCTCAAGAACCCCAATGACACACCAGTATCCAATTGAATCAATAACATAGAAATCCTCGATTCCATTGTAAAGAGGGATAAATGTACTAACGTTTGTACTTCCCTCTTCTCCGGTCTTCTTCGACTTTCTCAAGCACCACCTGAGCAATCCACACGCGGTAATTTCAATAGGCTCTAGGTGTCATTTAACGGGATACACAGAGTTATTGTGGTGGTGGTTTTACTTGAGCACACATAGGAGGGACCCCTTAGCTGAGATATGATTATTTTTATTTAGGGTCCTTTGTATATCTGAGGAGGTTTAGTTGTTTTTCTAAAAAGTAATAACCACTTTTCCGAAATGCTGACCGCTTTCTAGATAAGCTAGTGCTGACTTTAGTTCATCAAATTTGAAAATTTTGTCGATCACAGGTAGTTCTTTATTATACTCCATAGCTTGGAGAAGATCCCCCGTCATCTGCCGTGAACCGACTGTAATTTTAGTCATACAAATATTTCTCTCAGTAATTTTATTCTCGTACCCCCCCCCTGAGAGATCACCAATTATCGCGATATGCCCGCTATTTTTTGTAGCGCGAAGTGATTGTTTGATCGTATCTTTACCACCTACTTCAACAACATGATCAACGCCGCGTCCGTCAGTAAGTTCGAGTACTTTTTCCCCCCATTGCGGTATCTCTTGGTAGTTGATAACTTCCCAAGCCCCCAAATCCAGTAGCCGCTTGAGTTTGGACGCTTTACTAGATGTTGCGATTACTCTGGCTCCACTCATCTTTGCGATTTGAAGGCTAAATACAGAAACACCTCCACTGCCAAGAAGAAGCACGGTATCACCGGCTTTTACATTTCCAACAAATACAAGTGCGTGCCATGCCGTAACACCGGCACAAGGTATGCATGCCGCGTGTTCGTATGACAAATAATTTGGGATTGGGAGCACATCGTCCTCATGAAAGATGACAAACTCAGAGGCTACTCCATTCACATCGCCGCCAAGTGCTTTCCAGCCGGCGTGTCTATCGGCCAAGGGACCATCATGCCAACCGCTCATGTAGATAGGTATCACCCGATCTCCAATAGAAAATTGCGTTACATCAATTCCAACATTAATTATCTTTCCGGCACCATCCGACAACAATGTGACAGGGAGTTTAGGTGGTCGGGCGTAGCGGCCCTTCAATATCTTAAGATCTCGAAAATTAAGTGAGGCCGCCTTCAACTCGATGAGGACTTGCCGGGGGGCCAGTTCGGGAACAGAGATACTGCTTTGCTTTAGGCCATCGAAACCCCATTGTTCCAGTAAGAAGGTTTTCGAATTTAGCATGCGGGATCGGGTAAAGGCATTACGGTCGAAACGGGCGCTCAGCGTATTCACTATAGACGCCGGCCTGGTAGCCGATTGAGTTTGATATGATCCCTAAATCGATCAATCTATTAACCATCGCCGTGTTCGACACATTATCAAATTTACCCTCTTTGATAATGTTGCTTGCCAATCCTTGAGCCTGACCAATTGTGGCCACCCTTCTTTTAGATTTGATGTTACTAATAACATTTTGCGCCGCCTCTGACGACATGAGCAACGCAGCTGCAAACCTATCCGCCTCTACTTCGATTTGAGGTTCTATAATAACCCTCCAAGTCTTTTGGAACACGGCGTGAGAAATAATAAACATCTCTCTTTTGATAAATA
>Ga0315339_1003790_pt1 | contig 10354 bp, 8 predicted proteins | sample ASW17metaG_FD_204514 | JGI IMG/M metagenome (GOLD analysis project Ga0315339, IMG submission 204514) | Ammonia-oxidizing marine archaeal communities from Pacific Ocean, United States - ASW #17 | ecosystem: Environmental > Aquatic > Marine > Oceanic | place: USA: California | collected 2016-12-05
CGCCAAGAGCGGCGTCGCCGTGGCTCGGTTCAAGCCAATCCGTATCAAGAAGCATGGCCGAAAGGCACAATCACTTTTCGCTCTCGGCCTCGGCGCACTGCGTAAAATCTACGCTTGCGCAAGCGACGCGCAAATAATCGAATTCCTTCACAGTCTCATGTCCCCGAAATGTCAATCTAACGTATTGAAATCAATACCGGTATGAGAGAGAGTCGAGTACTGTGCCGCGCGCTATGACAAATCCATCTGCGTGCAGAGGTTCCTTTTGGCTGACATAAAGAACGTCTTTGATCGCGATAGGGGATTATCCATGCCGAAACCGGCAAATGCATGAGCGTCGAGGTCAATATCTTTTCGTTCGATAAATGTCAGACTTCGGCCAAAATTTAGTCGCTATCGGGCGGGATCTAAGATCGCAGGTAGGCCAGAAACCGATTAACGAGGACGGGCCATGACCCAACGCGGCGCAAAAAAGGGCACAAAAACGCCCGGCAGGCGAATGCCTGTCGCTAACGCCAACAAAGACGACGTTCTTCACTCGCCAATCCCACCGGAAGAGCTGTCCCATCTCCTTCTAAACTCAACCGCGGAGGGATGTATGGAATCGATCTCGACGGCAACGCGATCTTCGTGAATCCCGCCTGCATCAGCATCCTCGGCTTCTCCACCAAGGAAGAGCTGATGGGCATGCAAATGCATCAACTCGTGCACCATACGCGGCCGGACGGGCGTCCCTATCCGACCGAAGAATGCCTGATCTATCAAGCGCTACGCAACAAGAAGGGCACGCATGTCGACGACGAGGTCATGTTCCGCGCCGATGGGGAAAGTTTCCCAGTTGAGTATTGGTCATACCCAATGATCCGGAATGGCGAGCTCGTCGGCGCCGTGGTGGCATTCGCCGATATCACCAAGCGGCTCGAAATGCAGAAAGACATTGTTGCGGCGAGGGCCCAGGCCGAAGAAGCGAACAAGGCCAAGTCGCAATTCCTGGCAAATATGAGCCATGAATTGCGGACACCGATGAATGCGATTATCGGATATTCTGAGATGCTTTCGGAGGATGCCGAGGATGATGGCCGTGAGGAGATGCTCGGCGATCTCAACAAGATCACCACGGCCGGCAAGCACCTGCTTTCCCTGATCAATAACGTTCTCGATCTGTCGAAGATCGAGGCCGGCAAGATGGAACTACTCCTGGAAACCTTCCCGGTCTCCGAGATGATCGATGACGTTGCCAACACCGTCGTCAGTCTGATCGAGAAGAATAACAATAGGCTTGAACTTGCCGTCGCCGAGGATGTCGGCGTGCTGCATGCCGACATGACCAAGACCCGGCAGATTCTGTTCAACCTGATTTCCAATGCCGCCAAATTCACCAAACAGGGAACGATCACCCTTCAGGCTTCGCGCGAAATGCGTGATGATTTGCCGTGGCTGAGGATTGCGGTCAGCGACACCGGCATCGGCATTGCGGCGGACAAGATCGATGATATTTTCCTGGAGTTCTCACAAGCCGAGGACAGTACCACCAAGGATTATGGTGGCACCGGCCTCGGCCTGACGCTAACCAAGCGCTTCTGCGAGATGATGGGCGGCACGATCAGGGCTGAGAGCCAGATCGGTGTTGGATCGAGCTTCATCATTACCTTGCCGGCGGTGGTCGAAGCGGCGGGCGGGGAGGCCCCTGCGGATGTGGTGGACGGCGAACCCGCCGGGTTATTGACCAGGCCCGGCGCGCCGAGCGTTCTGGTCATCGACGACGAGGAGAATGCCCGCGACCTGCTTCGCCGCCATCTCGAGAGCGATGGTTACACCGTGGTCACCGCGCGTAGCGGCGCCGAGGGGCTGACGATTGCCGCCCGCTTGCGGCCCCATTTGATTACCCTTGACGTGATGATGCCGGGATTGGACGGCTGGGCGGTGCTCAAGAAGCTGAAGGCCGATCCCGACCTCAAGGACATCCCTGTGGTTATGGTATCGATTGTCGGCGACAAGGCGATGAGCTACGCGCTTGGCGCGGTCGAGGCATTACAGAAGCCGATTGATCGCAAGCATCTGCATGCCGTTATCGCGCGCCATGCGCAAAGCCCGGGCCGTTTGGCACTGGTCGTAGACGACGATCCGGCCTCACGTTCGATTGCCCGGAAATTCCTGGAGTCGGAAAAATGGCGCGTCGAGGAAGCGGAGAATGGCGCCGAAGGGCTCAAGAAGGCGCTCGCGACCGGTTTTGAATTAATCTTGCTTGACCTGATGATGCCGGTCATGGACGGCTTTGAGTTTCTCCGGCGGCTGCGCCAGGGTGACGGCCCCTCGGCGACATCTCCGGTTGTCGTGGTTACCGCCATGGATCTCAGCGCCGACGAGCGCGCCCGTCTCATGGAAGGTACCAAGGAAATCGTCTCGAAATCTGGCGGCGATATTGGCCAAGCTTTAGATGAGGTCCGCAAATTGCTCGCCCCAGCCCGGCTTCACGGGATAGACAAAAGCAAGGCTGAGCCACACAAGGCCTGATAGTCACACCTCGACGAACACACCGCTTCGGCCAAATTCCTCGTCCTCATGGGTGAAATGGGGAGCATCATCGTTCAACGCCGGATCAAACGTGTAGGTCCGTTCAAGGAATTCGCTGGCGACAATTGCCACATCAAGTTCGCCAACCAGCTCGCGCGCCTCGTCGACGGTTCCGGAAAGCACCTCGCGGCCGCCCAAGTCTGGCGATTGGCCCAGTTTTCGATGCAAGGACGCCAAGACCGATGCTGGCTTGAGCAATCCGTATAGGCGCCCCAACCGGTCAATCGAAATGTGATCGTGATTCAAGGCCCGCGCCCGCGCGAGTTCCGAATCGAGGCCGGGCCAGTACCGGGTGGTGTAAAATGGCCTTTCCTCCTGGTGGAACCATGGCTCGGTGCGAGCAATCGAAGATGACACGGCGTTGTGCAGCTTCCATAGGAAAAGTCGAAGTGAAGGACCACCGGTTAGGGTGTTCAGCTTGTCGTCGATCGACACCATCAGATCATCCGCGTCGGGATCAAGACCCAGCACCAGATACTCCAATGGATACATCGTCAGCTCACGATTACGCACGACATACCGGTTTAGGTGATAGCGGCAATAGGGACATGGATACATGGTCGCGAACAGGCCAAAGAATTCCTTGAACAACTCGACCGGAGCCTTCTGCTGGTCGGCATCGCGGCTGCAGATAATTTCAGCGCTGGTGTGGAAGAAGCGCCACGCCGCCGGACCGAGATAATAGGGGAAGCTGACCCGCATCTGCTCATCGCGAATGTCGTGGCGCCCGAGATAGACGTCCAGAAAGGCAACATATTGCGAGAGGAAGCCGGATTCGCGGCCAAATTCCTCGCGTTCACGACGCTTCTGCACGCCGTTCAAATAGTGACGCGTCAGCCGCCAGGCTTGCCGGATGGCGAGTTTCTGGCCGGGGTCGCAGTCTTGAAAATGCGCCGCAACACCGGTTCCGTACTGGTCGAATTCGCCAGCTTCAAGCGTCGCCGCAAACCAGCTATCGAGCGCGACTTCATCGGCAACAGTTTGCGAGGCGACATCGGCGCCGGTACCAACACTGAATGCAGCCAGCAGCTTGGGCATAAAATCTTCGTACCAAAAGGCGGTCGGCATCATGGCGCCGTCGATCTCTTCGTCAGCGTCCTCGAGCAACACCCGATTCCAGGACTGCAAATAAGATTTCGCATCGAGGTCACCGGCGGTCGGCGCCGGCGCCATTTCCTGGTGCAATTCCAGGCGTCGGAGACGATTGAGTTCATGCGCCGTCAGCGGATCGTCGGCCAAATGGGCGACAGTCAAGTTCTTCTTGCGCAAAGTCAGCGCCAGTTCCACTCCAGCCGCGAATTTTTCCCGTATTGAACTAGCCCGCGTTCGGTGCTCCCGCATGGCCAAATCCGTCGCCAGCATCTCCGGCGTTTTTTCAACTTCCGGCCAATTTGCGATGCGGTCCATCAGGCGGTCGTATTCCGCACGTAACGATGCCGTCACCGCGTCCAGCACCGGGAAAGCCGCAGGTTCGACCACGCCCAGCGCTTTGTAAAATTCAATCGCTCGGTCGGTGAACTCGACGAAATGGTTGATCGTATAAGGCAGTTTCTTGGCGCGAAGATGGGTTTCGTAATTGGCCGAATAGTTTTCACGAAAACAGCGATAGGCGGCGCCTTGCAACAAGCGGAACAGACTGATTTGCATCTGCAACCGCGAAGTACCGCGATCGTGCATGCCGTGCGGATGACCAGTGTCGTCGCCCTTGGTCTTGGAAGCCGTGGGATTTCTTGCGGCCGCGACGCTCTCGCCGTGACCCGCGGCGGCGCTACGCAAACCGCTTGCGAAATGCGTTGGAGAATCTCTGTAGACTTGTCTGGGCGAGCCAGCGCTCGCCGATCCGTGGTTCTCGGGCATCATGTTGGAGAAGGCGTCGAAATCGATAGAACCGTCGCCATCTTGATCCGCCTCACGAAAAATCAAGTCGAGGTCGGTGTCGGTCAGACCGAATGGTGAAAGAATATGGCGCAACTCATCCGGCGAAATGACACCGTCGCCGTTCTCGTCCAGCATGTCGAACGCAATCTTGAGCCGGCTCTCGACATCACCGTGCAGAGCCGTCAGCAGCGCTGTGAATTTTTCGTAACCGATGCCGCCTGCCGCATCGACCTCCATATGCAGGTGACGGAGTTCGTTGGCGCTCGGCTGGTGACCAAGCGACACCAGGACCTGGCGCATCCCTTCGAATGAAATTTCTCCTGAGCCGAAAGGCCCACCGAATTTGAACTTTTGCCGGAGCCCCTCGATTGTGTCGGCGTCGATATGAGTCGTCATTGTTGCACCACCAACCGTTGCATTGAACGCCGCCGACGGCGGCATCTCGCACCGTCACGAACATTATTCGCAACGATCCGAGACATGTTTTCTAAGGAATTTCTCGTCGACTGCAACCCGCAACAACGCAAGCGTTGCCGTGCGACGGCCTGTGCTTTACCTGCGAGGTAAAAGTTCGAGGAAGACCTCGATAGTCAGTTCTTTTCCGCCGCGCAACACTGTGAGCTCCAGCGTATCGCCGATCATGCTTTCGTAGGTTACCGTACTGCTCAGTTCCATCGTACTGGTAATCGGTGACCCGTTGACCGCGACGACAACATCGCCTCCCGCCTGCATTTCGATGGTACCGACGGGGATGGTGGTCTGGCTCCCCCTTAGTCCGGCTTTGTCGGCAGGGCTGTCGGGCTGAACATCGAGAATTACCACCCCCTCGTCGGGCAGGCCCAAGAGCTCGCGAATCCCCTTTGGCAACAGGCCAACGGAACGCACGGAGACCCCGAGATTGGGCCGGGTGCTGGTGATATCGGACAAGCCCCCCAATTCGAGATTGCCAAGGCTCTCGACCAATAGATTGCTGGGCACGGCGAAACCCAGCCCTGCGAACGAACTGCCACCCGGGTTCAACAAAGCAGTATTGATGCCGATCAGTTGGCCTTTCGAGTTTAGCAACGGGCCGCCGGAATTGCCCGGATTGATGGCCGCGTCGGTCTGGATCATCGGGACGGGGATCTGACCAACCGACGGAATAAATCGACCGACACCGGAAACGATGCCTGATGTTACGGTAGAGGCCAATCCGAAAGGGTTTCCGATAGCGATGGTCTTTTGCCCGACCCTGATCTGATCCGAATCGGCGATGGTTAGCGGTTCAGCAGTCGGAGGGTAGGCTGAATCAACAAGTTCGAGCAGCGCCAGATCGAAAGACGGATTCACCCCCACCACCCTCACCTCAAAGGGTCGCTGCGTGCCGACTGGGAACACGACCTCGATGCGTGCGCCGTCAACCAACGCGACGGTGTCGTCCTCAAGTGCTTCCTGTACGACATGAAAATTGGTTACCAATCTGGGGGCACCGTCGATCGCGATCAAAAAGCCGCTGCCGGAACTATGACGGACCGATTCCTGTTCTTCGAGGAAGGGCACAAAACCGCGCAGAGCTGGAGGAATATTTTCGGTAGGTATGTCTTGAACCGGATTCACCGGCTTCCCACGGATGGCGACGCTGACCGCCACCACGCTTGGGCCAAAACGATCAACGATCTCAATGGTGTTGTTTTCGTCGGCGAGCATCGCCGGGGCTTCGGCAATCGGGGAAATATCTTGCGCTGTCGCGACGATTGGCGACACCACAAACAAATTCAAGATTGCTGCAGCAACGCCGCAGTGTCGTAAAATTCCGCGAAGGCTCATGTCACCGTCTCGCTAGCGTCCACAGTTTATTGACCATAGGCCAATGACGCTCATCATGCCCCTCTTCCTGCGATTAAGGAAAGGGTAGCAAACGCGCTCGGTGAGAAGCTGGGGCTCTGACCAAAAAGATCAGCCTTCAAGCGCGGCGAGCAGGCGAAGTTGACGGACCTCCTTGCAGGCCTGGCGGGCAATCTTAGACATACCCAAATCAGCAAGAAGCTCGGACTGCCGCTCCAGTAAATCGGCCATCTGGCATGCCGCTTTTGTCATGATCTTTTTCCTGCCAAGGTGAAGATGCTTGACGATCCGCGGGGCGGCCCTTTCCATATTTCGCTCAGGCGCCGGAATTCTCAAATTTTCCAGGGCTGACATTTTCATTGCGAGAACCTCCAAATCCATGAAACGCGCAAAATTCTGATTCCCGTCCCGCGTTACGCGATGATGACGGGTACTGGGTTGGAGTATTTTGGTATAGCGAATCGTTACAGACTCAAAGGCCAAGCGACACAGTAAGTGCTCGCGGGGAGCCGGCTGAGGCACCCTAATAACAATTGCGTCATCGTGCCAAGACCGATGAGAATCAAGCGCTTCTGGACGGGTTAAGCTCGGCCGCGGCCAGCGATCGGGAACCAGGCTTTTCGGTGATCAAACTCCCGTGACCAATTCACCTCGACAACTTAAGATGCGCTCGCAATATTGATCCTGATGGGACCAATCGCGTAGAGCCCAGATGAGGCGTAATGTGAACAGCCACGGTGTCCGCGCTTGGCAATAGAATTGAGGTGAAAATGTCTGACGAATGGAACTACGATCCCGGCTATTTGCCCGGCGATCCGCGCCACGGTCTGTCGCCCGAGGAGCTGACCGTGTTCTATAACTCAAGAACCCCGCAATGGCTGATCCGCTGTACCTACGGACCCGACGGGCTCGCTAAGCGCGAGGGCGCATTGCCTGCCCACATATCTTATCTCAGTGCCCGCAAGGACCAGATTCGTTTTGTCGGACCGATCCTGGCCGATGACGGTCTGACGCCGATCGGTAGCTGGCTGATGATCGAAGCGCCGGATCGCCAATCGGCCGAAACCTTCATCGCCGGTGAAGGGTTCAACCTTGCCGGAATGATTGCCAAAATCGAGATCAAGCGCTTCGTCGAAACGTCACTCAACGAAAGATGGCAGCTCGAAATAACGCCCGATCCGAACCTGCAATTATTCCTCTGCGAACTGAACGACGGGTCGAATGGCGGCGAAATCCGCAAGACGACGGGTCCTGCCCACCACAAATACCAGAAAAGTGTCATGGACAGTTTTATCGCCCGTGGCCCAATGCGCTCCGACGACGGATCGCAGGTCATCGGAACGACTTACATCATCGCGGTTGAGAACCGCGCCGCGGCCGAAGCCTTTGTCGCCGCCGAGCCTATGACTGCGGCGGGCGTATTTTCAGAAGTCCGGATCGATCGCTGGCGCTTCGGTAAATCGATTTCGTAGTCGGGTCGTGGACTGAGGGACAGGAACCGCAGCGGGCCGCTCACGTCTCGCTGAGGACCGATGGATGGAACATCTCGGCCGGATCGACGACCCGGTCGGCCAGCCCCTGCTCATGGGCATAGCGCGCCATGGTCGTGAGCTCCGAGCGATTGATCTCAAATCCAAAAGGCCATATTTCAGGCCCCATGAGCTCTCTTGCCTCGTCGAGCACAGCCCGCGCCCAGGGCAGCGTCAACCGTTGCACGCCGACGCTGGCAAGATCCTGAAGGGCCCGTTCGCGGCCGCCACAAAACGCCTTATAGACCGCGCCCGGCAGCCAGGGATGTTCGTCGGCTAGAGAGCGTCGTACACCGATGCCATGCATGATCGGAAAGAAGCCGGTGCGACGGTAATAATCTTCCTCGACCTTTTGGTAGTCAGGAAACAAGCGCCCGACTGAAGAATCGCTGAAGGCACTCGGTTCGGCGGGCGCAATCAAGGCGTCGATCTCTCCGGCGATCAACATGGCTGACAAAGTCTTTTCAGCACCGATCGGGTCAACGCGAATATGGTCCGGCAATTTGATCGGTATACGCTCGCCACCGCCGGGCTTGTCGACGCCGCCGGTTCGCCAGGTGACGGCCCCAGCATCAATTCCATAGTCGTCAGCGAGCAGGCCGCGAACCCACAGCGCGGCGGTCTGCTGATACTCGCGAACGCCGACCTGTTTGCCAACAAGATCCTGCGGTCGGTCGATGCCACTCGATTTGTTGATATAGATCGCCGAGTGTCGGAAAGTTCGGGAATGAAACGCTGGAACCGCAACATAATGCGGCGTCTCGCGGGCGGTCAGCACGAGATGGGTCGACATCGACATCTCAGTCACGTCATAGGCCATTTCATTCACCGCACCGTGCAGGAGCCCGGCCGCAGGACGCGTCAGAAGCTCGGCATCGCATCCCTCGATCGGTACCTCGCCGGAAAGCACCGGTCGCGACCGGTCGCTTGGTGAACAGGCAAGTGTGATCTTCAATCCCGCCATAAAAATTCTCCCCCACCTGGCCAGCATCGTGCCGGCTTCAAGTTTCTTTGTTTCCCATCGACCGGCGGCCGGCCATGCACTAACAATTATGCTGAGCGCGTCAATCACGCAATCACGGTATGTTTGACCGCCCATGAGCGAAACTGAGCGAAGACAATTGCTTGGAAGGAAATCGTCCAATGCTCCTAATGACCGTAAAGGGCAATCAGACCGTTGCCTTTTTTGACGAAACAAACGGCAAACTTCTGGCGTCGCCGGTTGTCGGAACGCCAACCACCAAACCGCACGAGATCAAACTCTCAGCCGATGGTCGGCGGGCTTTCGTCACGCTCTATGGGGACGCAAATTATCCCGAAAATACTCCAAATAATCAGATTGCCGTTATCGATATTGCATCGATGTCGCTCGAGCGGATCATCGATACCGATCTATACCGAGGACCTCACGGTCTTGCCCGTGACGTCTATGGAAGGATCTGGGCGACGGCGGAGCGCAATGAATGCATTCTGGTGATCGATCCCGACTCTTGTGAGATCGTTCGTACCGTTTATTCGGATACGCATGCCCACTTCCTTTTTGCCGCGCCGGATGGGAAGACGATTTATTCCGGGCACAAGGAGATTCCCTATATTGGCGTCCACAGCGCCGAAGAAACGCGCATGGTTGGAAAAATTCCGCTCGATATAGGCAGCCAGGCAATCTGGCATGCGCCGGACAAGAATCTTCTTTATGTCGGCGACTTCTTCCGTCCGCTTTTTCACGTCGTCGATACCGACGAGCGCAAAGTCGCGCGCACGGTGCCGCTGCGCGGCATACCGGGATGGCCATACGCTATGCCGGATGGCCGGCATATCGTCGTCTCGACCTATTTGGAGGCTGAAGATCGAGGCTTTGCAGAGATATTTGATGCTGAGACCTATGACCCGGTGTCCATCGTCGAGCTACCGGCCGAGCCGTTTCATCTGCTCGCCGGCGATGATGGCAAAACCGTTCTGATCGTCGTCGGCGATGGTCGACTAGTGCGAATGGACATCGCCACCGGAGAATTAGACAATCTCGTTTATGATGGTGGCGCGAATATGCCGGAGGCGGTTGTTCGCTGCCGAATGCCTGATATCGACTAGGATTCTGTCACAAATTCGAATGAATTCAAGAAAAGCAAGAAAAGGGAAAAAAGATGGGCACACGAATAGCGATTGTCGGGGCCGGTGCGGTCGGCAGCTATGCCGGCGCGCACATGGCCCAGGCCGGCGAGGATGTGACCTTCATCGATCCGTGGCCGCAAAACATTGAGGCGATGCGCGCCAAAGGGCTTACCGTCAGTCATCTGCAAGATGTGCCCGAATTTACAACCCCGGTCAGGGCGCTGCACCTCACCGAATTGCAGCACATAAGAAAAGAGGCGGCCATCGTTGGGAAAATATCAAACTCGGGATAGTAATGCTTGGTGCGTTGAACGTTTGCTAGGATCACAATGACCGGCTTATTCAGAGTGATTGTGTAAGTGCACAGTACTAGACGCAGTTGAATAAGGCGTTGAGACGATTCAGGAAACCGATTCTTTGTTGCCAAACGAAGGATCGAT
>Ga0315339_1003791_pt1 | contig 10352 bp, 15 predicted proteins | sample ASW17metaG_FD_204514 | JGI IMG/M metagenome (GOLD analysis project Ga0315339, IMG submission 204514) | Ammonia-oxidizing marine archaeal communities from Pacific Ocean, United States - ASW #17 | ecosystem: Environmental > Aquatic > Marine > Oceanic | place: USA: California | collected 2016-12-05
CCCTCCTAGTGTAAAAATCACCAAAAGGGCATCTGGCTGGGATGCTGAGGCCGTGTACGCTTGGGTTTCTGCCAAACTAGGTAGAAAATTCGATCCCCACGCCTTCATCGAGATAAACCGTCCTGAGGGAGGTTCCAAATGATCCTCTCGATCAATGACCAATATCGCATTATTTCAAACAGCCAGCAGTGGATCGTTCAAAGACGCCGGAAACGGATACGCAACGCTGAAGCCACTTTGGAATGGAGAGGTGAATTATTCTTTACCACTCTCGAGGCTGCTTTGAAAGGATTTGGGGAGAGGCTGCTGAGGGAGTCCAAAGCGACCTGTCCTACTGAGGCACTGGCAGACGTTAAACGGATTGCTGAGGCCCTCTCCCAAGCCCTACCCATACGTATCGAGGTGACCTGTCCTCATTGTGGTCAGGAGACCTATGATGACCGATCCTGATGACAGTTTGGTACAGGTGCCAGCCGGTCGTTATTGCCTGGAATATGCCAGTCATATTAAACGAAAGATTTTCAAGGCCGATAAATTGTATTTGAATCTACGGATCATTGATGATGGACCCTACCAAGGAAAAATTGTCACACGCTACTATTCGATCACAATGAGCGAGGCCGGAAAAGCACGTGGTCGCTTCGGCTTCGGTTTGCACAGTGATGGGATGCGTGAGTATGTTCTCCTGTTTGATGAGCGACCTCAACGCCGCACCGATATTTCTATCGAAAAATATAAATCAAATATCTTTCTGGGGAGAATCGAGACAGTGACAAGCGACTACAAAAAACGGGATAAACATGTGCTGTTACAGAATAGCAAGGTTGCTGAACTGGTCGAGATTATCGAGTCGCTATAGTCATAGGCCGTTCCTTTCCTAAGCAAGGAACTATGCCGGGATCAAAGATTATAATTATCTCTTTTGTTCCCTACTAGGACTATCCTATTAAGGATATAACTTATAAAAACTAGGACTGTACTAGTAGTACAGTCCTAGTTTTTTATAGGTTATATACTTATAGGAATATAATAGTCCTATCTATCCTAGGACAGTCCTATCCTAGTACAGTCCTATCCTAGTACAGTCACTTCAACATAGACTAGTACCTAAGCCTAGACCCATACCCAAACCTAGGCCGATACCCATACCCATACCTAGGCCAATACCACCCCTACCTAGACATCGCTACAGGCCTTGTGATTCAAGCCTTACAGGGTAATCTCCGTGGAGTCTGCATTTAGTCTAGAACGTTACATTGACTGTTGGAACGCCTTTTCCGTAGGATAAGGGGTTGGATTTACGAGCGTTCAAATGACAGATTATATTTCTCAGATAGCAAAAAAATTAGAGGATACTGGTTTTGCTGAAGAGCCAGGTTCCATTTTGTATTCAGGGAACGAAACATTGGTTGAGGGTGATTTCTATTTTCTTGGTGACAATCCTGGCGGAAATACCAACTTGTCGGTAGCTAATGACACAGTAATGAATCAATTGAGGCGGACTGACAAAACTTTTAATGAATATTTTCAAGGTATTTGGAAAAAAAGGAATCAACCCCCGTCACCTCCTGGAGGGGCAACCCTTCAATTAAGAATAAAGATATTATTTTCTCGGTTAGGTATAAATTTAAGAACAACATGTTCATCAAACCTAATATTTGTTAGATCTCCTGTATTAAGCGAACTTCATTTAAATGAAGAGATGGCGCAAGAAAAGTGTTGGGAGATTCATCAAATAATGCTTTCTATTGTTAAACCAAAAATAATTATTGTTTTTGGAGACAGTGCGGGAAAATTTATAATCAGTAAAATAAAAATTATTGAAGAGTCTGAAAAATATCACTTACCATCAAGAAATAAAGAGTATATTTTTAGAAGCATAAGAGGAACAGTACAATTAGATAGCTTCGGCTCAGAACATAAAATTTGTCTTCTTTCTTTGCCTCACTTGAGCAGATTTAAGATTGATGCAAGGGGAGATGAAACAAATAGCGCTTATGATGCAAGAACGGCTATAGACTGGATGAATGAAGAAAAAAATAGATATATGCTATGAGGGCATTGATAAATATAGAGATAATGTTATTTACTGTTGTAAAGCACTCGATAACTGTTGAGTAGTTTTGGATGACCCCCAAACAACACCAATTTATAACAGGAGTAGACTCGACTCCATGAAAAGACTTCTCACCACCCTCTGTCTGGTTCTTCTGAGTGTCCACTCTTACTCTCAGGAGGTCGTCACGGGACCTGTTCTCATCAGGGATGGTATTCGTTACCACCAAGACACGAATGAACTCGTTACTGGGATTGTTGAAGAGTCCACGAAGACGGTCAATTACGGTGGAGAGGAAACTACATAGACGGTGAGTACGACGGTCTCTGGGAGGGGTTCCGCAAAAATGGTCAATTAATTTTTAGAGGAAACTACAAAGACGGGAAACCAGACGGTCTCTATGAGTTCTTCCACGACAACGGTCAATTATTCCTTAGAAGGAACTTCATAGACGGGGAAAAAAACGGTCTCTTTGAAACCTTCTACATAGATGGAAACTTGATTATGACAGAGACGTACAAGAACGGAGAACTGATCGAAACAAATAAGAACCCCTAAATTCCCCTTTCAACACCTCTTTCAATAAACACTTCTCAAACACCACACCTTTTGACTAATCAGACTTTTCTGTTATAACCAAAGACATGAAAAAACTCCTCACCAAACTCGGTCGGTTTCTTCTAAGTCTTGATTCCAATGAAGAAGTTACTCCTGACCAACTTGTCGGGAGACTAGGGATTACCTATAAGATTAACTCTACTACACCGTTTACTGGTAGTTCTGTCGATTATCATGACAATGGTCAAATGTCGTCTGGAGGAAAATACAAGGACGGAAAACGATACGGTATCTTTGAGAGTTTCGACAAAGACGGGGAACGAGACGGTCCCTATGAGAGGTTTGACGAAAACGGAAATCGGATCTGGACACGGACGTACAGGAACGGAGTAGAGGTCGAATGAGAACTCTTAACAGGTATTCAAAACCCGAGACGTAGTGTCTATATACAGATGTAACGGCAGGCTAGACAGATGACCCCCAAACAACATCAATTCGCTCGTGAAGTCGTACTCGGTAAAAGCCAGGCCGATGCCTATCGCTCGGCCTACAATACGCTCAGGATGAACGACAACAGCATCAGGCGAGAAGCGAGTCGATTGATGGATAACCCCAAGGTCGCCACTACAGTGGTAGAGCTACAGCAGAAGGCCGATACAGCGGTGGTTCAGGAGCGGATTGCCAGTCGTGAGGAAGTGCTGCAGACCCTCACCGGCTACATGCATTCAGGCGAGCCTAAGGACAGCGTAAGGCTTCGTGCAGCAGAGATGATGGGTAAGCACTACGGGCTGTTCACCGATCGCTTAGAGGCTGTGGTGCCACCGCGTTCCTCAGAGGAAATACAGATTGAACTAGAGGCAAAGCTACAGCAGTACTTGCTGCCTGAGACTGGTTAGAGACGCTAACTTGCGTGCCTTTCTAAATAGGTCTATAGATGATTGTAACAATAAAGCTGGAGGCTGCATTGAACACACGAGAATTTAAACATCCCTTTATTTGGATTGCTGGTTTATATGTTGTTTTGCTAGGAGCATATTTGCTGTTTAGCAGGCCAATAGCTGAGGTAATAAACGCATTTGGTTATAGCGCGGACTCTCTCCTTATCTTGATCGGTGTCATGGTATTGGCAATTTCATCTTGGTCTTTCGGTGAGGCAAGAAGCCAACAAAAGTACTTTAAGAAACGAAATGCCATTACAGAAGACACTGCCACTTCTGGAACACATAAACTGGGCACGCTTTATCTTATACATTTCCTGTGCCATATATTGGGGCTTCTTGTCTGGTTTTTTACCCCTGATAGTTTTTTTGGAGACCTGGGCAATGCTGGTGTCGGATATTGGGACATTATGATTATATGGGTTGTTGCAATGGCAGCCATTGAATTTTTTGGGCGTATATTTTTTACGATTTATTTATTTAAAGAAACCTTAGTCGTAACACTTAATTCCCTCAAGTTTGTTTTAGCCGAACTAATCCTTATCTATGGTTTTCTGTTAGTTGTGCCACTTTTGGCATCTGGGAGATTGGCCTGATGGAGAAAAACTCATCCTTTAAAAAAATAGTTTTATTTTTTTCCTTTACCACTCAAATTTTTTTAATCTCAAATTTAGTGCTCGCTGATGATTCAGAAAATTCCGATGATCTAGAGTATGGCTGGCTAGGAGGCATAGGGGATAAGATATTCTCATTATTTGAAACTCAACATGAGGCTGAAAATCGACAGAGAGAAGAGCTTGTCGATCGTATCGCTGGCGAAGATGGGCAGTTATCAAGAGAGGAGTTACAAATTCTTCGTGAATATGATGCAGAACAAGAGCGAGAAGATATAGAAAGTAGCTTAGGGATGTTGAATAGCATTAACACCAGTAACATGTCTATGATCGAGAGATACGCTCAAGCAGATGAGGAAAAAGCGGAAGAACAAGTTGCCGCACTAGATCAAATTACTGCAAATATAGTGGAGCTTATAGACTCTGGAGAAATGCTATCTGCTAGGCTTGCCGTTGAAAAAATTGTTTGGATTCCTATTGGTAACGATCGTTTGGATAACGAGTATCGTCGCATGTATCAAAATACTAGGGCAAGGATAGAGGAAGCAATTCAAGATTAAACAAAGCAACCTACGCCCCGCCGTATGCTTCTCCTGAAGGAGAATGAGCAGTCGTGCTACTAGCTCTTCGTCCGTACAAATAGTTCTGCCCATCAGTCAGAGCGATAAACTCTTCCACCAGCTCGATAGCACGTTCCTTTCTCTTTGCTAACCTAGGCCCCGCCGCACGTTTCTCCTGAAGGAGAATTAGTGGTCTTGCCAGGAGAGCACCCCCCATGCATTCAGGCGAGCCTAAGGACAGTGTCAAGCTTCGTGCAGCAGAGATGATGGGTAAGCACTACGGGCTGTTCACCGATCGTATAGAGGCTGTGGTGACTGAGCGTTCAGCTGCAGAGATACAGATTAAGCTACAGGCAAAACTGCAGCAGTTCTTGCTGCCTGAGACTGGTTAGAGACGCTAACTTGCGTGCCTTTCTAGAAAGGTCTATAAAAAACTTCTGATAGCAAGCTGCATCAAGCATTGAGCGTGAGCAATGGTACGCTCTTGCTCGGCGGTCTTAGTTTTTGAGGAAAGCCAATGGCGGTTCTATGTGAAGCGATTTCGGTGGTTACTAGGCGTGATTCGATTGACGCTTTTTACAAAGGTGGGTGGGCTGCCTTTCAAAATGATATGCCCAACGAAACTATGTGTACGGACGAAGAGCTAGTACGAGTCGGTTTTATGTCACCTGACGCTGTGGGTGCCTACATCGAGAGACTGGAAGCCAACGGACTTCAATTTCAACCGAAAAAGAAGCTGCTAGGACTCTTCAATTCCAGCAGAGCAGTTAATGACATTGTGGTGATCGACCAGCGCCAAGGACCAACCGCACCGTGTGAATGGGTGGAGTTCGTCAAGCGCCCATTTGGCGAAAAAGGCGAGGAAGTTTCTATGTGCTGGTTGTTTGAGGGCGAACGAATCATAGGAGCGTCGGGCATTTATATGAAGGGAGCTACAATGAACTTTGCGACTCCGGCTAGGTGGAGCCACGAAAAATCGTCGGTGCAATTCGCTGAAGAAGAAGAATTTGGAAGCAACTATGAGTTCCTAAGAACTGAAAATGGTCTTGACGTGTTTCGAGACATCAAGACTGGCAAAGAAGTATTCAAGCCAAACAAGTAACTTTCAAGACTCCCTCGGATTGATTGCTCTGCTGTCCTGAATATAGAGTCGATGTAACTACACAAATCTCTCTCCCCTTTACGTAGTAAAAGAGAGAGATTCCTGTACCAATATCTCGTTATTTATGGGGTTTTAGGCTGGCTACCTAACAAAACGATGCCTAGGGTCACTTTAAATAAGATTTCTGGCGAGGAACATTAAGAATCGATCAGAGCTATAAATTCTTCCACCAGCTCGATAGCACGTTCCTTTCTCTTTGCTAATCTAGGCCCCGCCGCACGCTTCTCCTGGAGGAGAATTAGTGGTCGTGCCAGGGGAGCACCCCATGCATTCAGGCGAGCCTAAGGACAGCGTAAGGCTTCGTGCTGCAGAGATGATGGGTAAGCACTACGGGCTGTTCACCGATCGTATAGAGGCTGTGGTGCCTGTGCGTTCAGCTGAAGAAATCACAGCGGCGATTGAGGCAAAACTGCAGCAGTTCTTGCTGCCTGAGGTTAGCTAGAGAACTTAGCTGCCGCCACGTTTGCATCCCCTCCTAGAAAAGCCTATAAAAACCTCTGATGCCTGACATTAGAGATCGTTAACGATGCAATCCAGAAACTCACATAGAAGCCTACGCCCGTTCGGGTGGTGTGTTGTCCTATTGCTTATCTCAACTCAGAGCTGGGGGCAAGAGACAGGCTGTATCTGCAGGATGGTGTAGGCTGGTGTGATTATTGCATTGTGTTTAGGGGTGTTCTTTTTAAGTCGATGCACTTTTCTAAAAAAACCTGAGAAAGCGATCGAAGCTAAAATGTCCTTTATCGGCAAACCCGAGGAATTCGAGAGCATAAGAAGTGTCAAGTTACGTCCAAACTTGAGATCCAAGCCAGATTCTCTGACTGAGTAATGTGAGCATAGAAAAAATTCAATTTGAACATGAAGAATTTTCTTGTATGGCACGTTTTTATGAGAAAAAGTATCAAGGTGTAATTTGGTTGAGTGAGAACGATAAAGGAAGGATCCCTCCCGAGTATCAGAATGTCCTGAAAAGAAGAATAGTGGGTACGAGCCTAGAGGATGTAGAACAACAAATAAGAGAACAGATAGATTATGTGGTAGATGCAATGTGGAGAGATTCAGGAGGGGGGACTTTTGACCCGTTGAATGGATTTAAACTTCTTGGGTTGACTGAGTTTCCCAATAGCAATATTGCTTCATCCAGGTATGACGAGAACGGTATCTATTATTTAGGTAACTATTATCCAAAAACTAGCGGCTCAAATCACGATGCTTATTCAAAAGAAATTTTGAAACTAAAAAATCAGAAAGAGAGTTTTGATTGGCAGCACACCTGGGATGTTGGGACTGATTGGGAGCAGGATTATAACTCTGACCGTGACCGTTGGTTTGATTTTGAATTACGCCTCGCTACTGTTCCGAGCAGTAATAGCGATACCGTGGTGAACGGTATACACGGCTTAGTGCAAAACTGGGAGACTCAGGTTGATTGGGAGGGTATTTCAGGTCCTGTAGATCTTTTCAAACGGCACACATCCATTAAGTCTGCTCATTTAGGCGGAGACAGATCAATTGAAGTTCATATGAACAGTATAAGAATAGGGCCTACGTTTATGGAATATATACATTCAATGGACAAAGAGTGGAAGCAATTTTTTTTCAATACTCCCCTACTTATATTTGATGATGTCACCACCAGTGGGAATTCTCTGTTGGCATGCAGAAAAATAGCTGCTGCTGCCGGTTTTAGAGATATCCATCTTTGCGCTTTAGGGAAAACAAAACGTTACAGAACATAAGTATGGACAACATGAAAACTAGGTTGGGATTAACATTGCTTGGACTGAAAGGTTTTGGCAAAGTCAAAGCGCGGGAGATCATTCGGCTTTCAAATACCTTGCCCGAGACGACTGAAGGTATAGCGGAATTGCTTGCCGAGGTTAGCGAAAAAACGGCCAAAAAATTACCAGCAGTCAATATCACCGATATCAGTTCGGCTATGACCTTAGCCAATAAGACTATCGAAGATTGCGCCGCCCGAGATATATCAATTTCATTTGTGGAACCATCAAGGGATTGCCAATGGAAAAGTCGTTTCTCAAGGATTCCCAATCCTCCCTTGCTTTTATTTTCCTTAGGCAATACTGAGATACTTAATGGACCATCCATTGCCATTATTGGTACCCGACAACCCACTTCATGGGGTGAGAAATCTGCAATAAGATTTGCAGAAATCAGTGTAGAACAAGGATTTTGCGTTGTTAGCGGACTCGCTCTCGGTTGCGACATCGCCGCACACAAAGGTGCATTACAAGCGAATGGCAGTACTGCTGCTGTGCTTGCCCATGGATTGGATAGCGTCCATCCAAGGCAACACTCCAGCGTAGCGCGCGAAATCCTGGAGAATGGTGGATGCTTGCTAAGCGAATATCCCCCTGGGGTAGGCCCAGAGCGAGGAAATTTTGTCGAAAGGGACAGACTGCAAAGTGGGGCGAGTCTTGGTGTCATTGTTATCGAAACAACAATAGATGGTGGCTCAATGCATACAGTCCGATTTGCTGAGAAACAAAAACGGCTGGTGGGGTGCATTGATCACCCCGTCAAATTTCACGACCTAAAATCGGTTAAAGGTAATAGAAAGTTATTGGATGATGGAGCATCCGCCATAAAAGATAGAGACGACTTAGAGCAATTCCTCAAACTATGCTCTAACCCTGGAGAATCGGGTGATCAAAGCGCGTTGCAACAAGCTGATTTATTTTTATAACGAGATATAAACTGTATGAAACCGGCGAAAGGAATTTTATTTGACCTAGATCAAACATTGGTCAATTCCAGTCCGGCTGAGCTTTACCGAAATCGTAATCAATGGGAAGAGGCATACAAAAAAATACCAGAATGTTCTCTATATTCTGGTATTTCTGAATTAATTCAAGATTTTCAGAGTGCCGGTTGGAAAATAGGAATTGTCACGTCATCACCAAGAACATATGCTGAAAAAGTCATACAACACTTCGATCTTCCATATGACACATTGAAGTGCTTCCATGACACACTCCGCCACAAACCTCATCCTGATCCCTACATTTTAGCCCTTGAGGAAATGAAGGTTAAACGAGCATTTGCTTGGGCAGCTGGGGATTCCCAAGATGATATTGATGCAGCCAATATTCTCGGAATAGTCTCAATAGATGTGAGGTGGGGGAAGCTTCAAGAATCTCCACCGGGTGATCAGTGCCAGAATTGCGATTTATTTTTTGATCAACCCACAGAACTAGGTGATTTCTTACTACAGCGGACTGGTAATGTATTGAAACAGCAGCCCGATGTAGACAAGAGCTACCTGAAGAAGGTGATTGAGTCGGAATATGGGTTTCAGGTTTCTGGAGGACCTAAGCGGTATTATGTGTCACTAGATTCAGGCAAGAAGTCCCATCAAGAAAGCTCGCCAAGCGAATGGAGTCAAATTGATTATAAGGTTGATTGCCCAAAATGTGCGTCCGCAAAAAAAAACAACACATGCATTACCTATATTCGCCCATATATAACAACTAATTTGGGAGTTCTATATGAGCAATACTATTGGGCCTTTGTCTGCCTTGTGTGTCATACGGCATTTGAGCTTGGTGATATTAGTAGTACGGATAAAAAAAATCGTCCAACGCTGAAACGAAAAAACCTCAGTCGTGATACTGAAGATAATCATGAATTACCTAAATGCCCAAAGTGCGGTTCAGGAAAGGTTGCTTACCATCTCTATGGTTTGTTCCCTGAAGAAGAAGATGTTAAATCGATGGAATTGATAGGTTACCGTGTTGAGTACAGAGGGTGTTGGGATGGCTATTCATACGTATACGCTTGTGATACCTGTAATCACGGCTGGGACTGATGGTGATACCTGAAATCCAGCTAGAAAATCTAAGTCCTAGTAAGAGCAAACGGATGGCAGATTTTAGGAGAATGGAGAGGTCTTAGTGGCAGAGCTCGATCAACTTTCCAGTAAAGAGCAGATGACTCCCAAGCAACACCAATTCGCCCGTGAAGTCGTGCTCGGCAAGAGTCAGGCCGATGCCTATCGCTCGGCCTACAATACGCTCAAGATGAACGACAACAGCATCAGGCGAGAAGCGAGTCGATTAATGGATAACCCCAAGGTCGCCACTACAGTGGTAGAGCTACAGCAGAAAGCTGATTCAGCAGTGGTGCAGGAGCGTATTGCCTCTCGTGAAGAAGTGCTGCAGACACTGACCGGCTACATGCATTCAGGCGAACCTAAGGACAGCGTAAGGCTGCGTGCAGCAGAGATGATGGGTAAGCATTACGGACTGTTCACCGATCGTATAGAGGCTGTGGGGACTGAGCGTTCAGCTGCAGAGATACAGATCGAGCTGGAGGAGAAACTGCAGCAGTTCTTGCTGCCTGAGGCTAGCTAGAGGGCTGAGCTGCCACTATTTATCACAATTTGGACGCAAGCTCTCCACATTGAAGGTCTATAAAAACCTCTGATGTCTGACATTAGAGACA
>Ga0315339_1003792_pt1 | contig 10350 bp, 8 predicted proteins | sample ASW17metaG_FD_204514 | JGI IMG/M metagenome (GOLD analysis project Ga0315339, IMG submission 204514) | Ammonia-oxidizing marine archaeal communities from Pacific Ocean, United States - ASW #17 | ecosystem: Environmental > Aquatic > Marine > Oceanic | place: USA: California | collected 2016-12-05
GCTCCAGGAACGAAGAGTGTCCAGAACCACGGAGACGCTGTCCATCGGGGTCGTCGGATTCACGCCGTGTCCGAGGTTGAAGACATGTCCGGGGCGCCCGTCCGCGAGCGTCAGGATTCCCTGCACGCGTTCGCGGATGAAATCGTGCGGTCCATAGAGCACCGCCGGATCGAGATTTCCCTGTACGCCCTTGTCTTCGCCGACTCTGGCCCACCCTTCGTCGAGCGGCACCCGCCAGTCGAGCCCGATGACGTCACCGCCGGCCTCGCTGATGTCCCCGAGCAACTCGCCGGTGCCGACCCCGAAGTGGATCGTCGGGCAGTCGAGGTGGCCCAACTCCTCGAAGATGGCAGCGCTGTGCGGCTTGATAAAACGGCGGTAGTCCTCACGACCGAGATAGCCGACCCAACTGTCGAAGAGTTGAAGCACTTGGGCACCAGCCTCGGCCTGCGCGCGTAAGTAGTCGATGGTCAGCGTAACGAGCTTCTCCATGAGCGCGCGGAACGCCTCCGGTTGGTGATACATGAAGCTCTTCGTCTTGATGAAATTTCGCGTCGGGCCGCCTTCGATCAGATAACTCGCCAACGTAAACGGCGCTCCCGCGAAACCGATCAAGGCGGTGTCGGGCGGGAGTTCCGAGCGCACGAGACGGAGCGCCTCGAGCGTGGGCGCGAGGGCTTCGAGAGGATCAATGGGGACGAGCCCCGCGATGTCTTCAGGCGTTCGTATCGGGTTGGCGATCGAGGGGCCCACATCCGGAACGAAGGTCAGGTCGATCCCCATCGGGACGAGCGGCAGGAGGATATCCGCGAAGATGATGGCGCCGTCCATGCCGAAGCGACGGATGGGCTGGAGCGTGACTTCCGCGGTCAACTCGGGAACGGCGCAGATCTCGAGCAGCGTGTGCCTCTCGCGCACCGCCCGGTACTCGGGCAGGAAGCGCCCGGCCTGCCTCATGAACCAGGCGGGCGTTTGGTCGACGGGCTGAAGCCTGCAAGCCGCGACGAGACGGGGTTCGCTCACGGCCAGAGCTCTGTCGGCCGATCGCTGGAGGCGTGCGTAGCAACGTGCACCGGGGCGTCCAGGAGCGTATAGGACCGGGCCGCCGTCGCGCGCAGCTCGCGCACGAGTTCCGAGAACCTGGGCAAATCATCCGACTCGTAGACCACCACGAATTCGTGGTCCTGCAGGCCGGTGGAGTAGAGCAGCAACTGGGAGATGCCCGCGTAGCTCCTCCCGATCCTGATGTGTTCATTCATCATCACCTGACGACCGAGTTGATGGATCAGATACCACTCGGCCGTTTTGGAAAACGGATAGGCGATGAGGTACGGCAGCGTCTCGGAACTAAAGGGGTCGATGCGCCCCGCGTCCCGGGCCCCGCGGTATTGCGTCTTACGCGTGAAGCCCCACAGGACGTCGACCATGCTCACGTAGCGCCGGAAGGGGCGCAGCGCATGTGCATAGGCGGAGAAAAATGTCTGGGAGTCTGAGTTCTCCTTCATACGCACGGCGCACCAAAGGATGAAGTCCGAACCGACGCGTGTGGGGGAAGTGCGATAGTGCCGGACGCCCTCCGCCACGCCGGAGGTCTTCTCGGCCCAGGAGACTTGAAGGGCCGTGCGCTCGTCTTCGCTCAGGCGCCAATATTCGTCCGTGAGCGAGTAGACACCGAAGTGGTTGAGTGAGCTCTGAAGCTCGTCGTTTACGGTATCGTCTTCTGTAGCCACCGGGCTACCTCCTCCGCATGGTAGGTGATCACGAGGTCCGCCCCCGCTCGCTTCATGCCCAACAGGGACTCCATCACTACGGCCTGCTCGTCGAGCCACCCCGCCCGGGCCGCCGCCTTGAGCATGGCATACTCGCCGCTGACATTGTACGCAACGAGCGGTAGCGAGGGGAATGTATCTCGCAGCGAACGCACGATGTCGAGGTACGCGAGCGCGGGTTTGACCATGAGGAAGTCCGCGCCCTGCTCGATGTCCAGCCTGGCCTCACGCATCGCCTCGCGCGAGTTGGCAGGGTCCATCTGATGCGAGCGACGATCCCCGAATGCGGGCGCGCCGTCGGCAGCGTCCCGAAACGGTCCGTAAAACGCGGACGCGTACTTCACCGCGTACGACATGATGGGGATCTGTTCAAAACCCGAATCGTCGAGAGCCGCTCGGATCGCGCCGACCATGCCGTCCATCATGCCGGACGGCGCCACGATGTCCGCACCGCTCTCGGCCTGGGAAACAGCCACCCGCGCCAGCACGTCGAGCGTCGACGCGGTATCGATCGTGTGATCGTCCCGCAGGATGCCGCAGTGCCCGTGGTCGGTGTATTCGCAGAGGCAGGTGTCGGCGATGACGACCACATCCGGACAGGCCGCTTTGATCTCCCGAGCGGCCCGCTGGACGATGCCGTCTTCCGCCCAACTTTGGCTACCCGATGCGTCTTTGTGCTTCGGGATCCCGAACAATACTACGGCCCGGATGCCGAGTTCAGCCGCCTGCTCAGCGTGGGCCGCGGACTCCGCAACCGAGCGCCGGAACACGCCGGGCATGGAAGAAATCTCGGTGACCCCGTCGCCTTCCTCGACGAAAAGCGGCAAGATCAGGTCCTCGACGTGCAGCCGGGTTTCCCGGACGAGAGCCCGGATCGCCGCCGTACGGCGCAGCCGTTGCGGACGTTGGTGCCGCCCGCTCGAATCGGGGCTGTGGTTTGAGCTCATGTCGCGGGCGATGAGGTGTGACGGACCCAACCTTGGTAGGTAGCGAGCGCATCCACCAGCCCACGCGAGGTCGACTCGCGCGCCTCGACGTGCACGCGCACGCCGAGTTCTCGAGCCGCTACGCTCGTAACGGGTCCGATGCTCGCGACGACAGCGTCGCCCATCAGGCGCGAGCCAACCGAACCGAGACCCTCGAGCAGCCCTCGGACCGTCGACGGACTCGTGAACGTGATCGCGTCGACTCCCTGCTCCAGCGCCGCGAGTCCGGTCGGGGTCACCGCCTGCATCGTTGTCCGATAGGCGGCGACCGCGTCGACCCGGGCGCCCCGCGCACGAAGCAGGCTGGGCAGTGAGTCGGCGGCGAGGTCGGAGCGTGGAAGCAGAATCCGGACACCCCGCAAATCGCCTAGAGCGTCCGGGATCTGATCGGCCCGGTGGGCCCTGGGCGTTGCAGCCACGGTCAATCCCGAGTCGCTGAGCGCCCGAGCCGTAGCGGGCCCCACGGCCGCCAGTTTCGGCTCACTGGTGGCTAGTCCGACGTCCAGCGTAGCGGTGCGCCGCAAGACCGCCTGCACCCCGTTGGCGCTCGTGAACACCACCCAGTCGTACTCCTCGGCGGAGCGCAAGGCACGGTCGAGAGGTCCAAAACTCGCTGGAGGCTCGATCCCTATCGTGGGTACGAGCACAGGCACCGCACCCGCCGACTCGAGCATCCGGCATATCTCGACCGCCTGCGCCGGGGGTCGCGTCACCACGATCCGGCGTGACTCGAGCGCTCTCATGCGAGCAACGCCCGGGCGCCGAGGCCGATCGCCCGCTCGGCCAGCGACCGCCCCAGTTCGTGCGGATCCTCGCCAACGGACGAGATGCGGATGCACTCGCCCCCGCTCGACCCCCCGACGAAGCCGTGCAGTTCGAGACGCGCTTCCCCGGCGCTCCGAGCCAGGGCGCCCACGGGGAGCGAACATCCGCCACCGAGCGCGGCCAAGAAGGTCCTCTCCGCGTCGACCTCCTTGCGTACGGCCACCTCGTCGATCAGGCCGAGCAGAGCCCTCGCCTCATCGTCGTCCTCGCGGCACTGCACAGCGAGAGCTCCCTGGCCCGGAGCCGGCACGAAGCTCTCGATCGGCAGCAATTCCCGTATGTGCTCGGTGAGACCCAATCGGTTCAGTCCCGCAGCCGCGAGCACGACCGCGTCGAGCGGGCCGTCGACCGCTTTCGAGACTCGGGTCTCGACGTTCCCGCGTACGGGTTCGACCCCGAGGTCGTCTCTGGTCGCGAGAATCTGCGCGCGCCGCCGCGGGCTGGACGTACCGACCTTGGCACCGCTCGGCAATGCGGCGAGGCCCCCGTCACGGACCGAGATCAGCGCGTCCCTGGGATCGTCCCGGCTCAGAATGGCCGCCGTGACGATGCCCGTGTTGTCCTGGATGGGCAGATCCTTGAGCGAATGAACCGCCACACGCACCTGGCCCTCCAAAAGCGCGCGATCGATCTCGGATGAAAACGCGGCGCCACCGAGGTCGGATAGCACTGCATCCACCTCACGATCTCCGAGCGTGGAGAGCGGCACGACGCGGGCCAGCAAGGTCGAGGACACCTCGCACAGCCGACGGGAGACATGGTCGGTCTGCCAGAGGGCCAGCCTGGACGCACGGGTTCCGAGCAGGAGTTCTCCTCGGAACGCCGGTGTCATTGAGTCTCTTCATCGAGAGCGAAAAGCTGTCGCACAATCTTCGAGTATTCCTGGAAGTGCCCCGCGGCCGAAGCGGACCGCAAGCGCAGGGAGGGCTCGTGCAGGAGCTTCCGCACCAGCGCGCCGCTGAAGTGCTCGATGCGGCTCCGCGTCTCGGCGTCGATTCCCTCGAAGTCGCCAAACAGGCGAGCGATCTCGTTCTGACGTAGTTCTTCGGCTCGCTGCCAGAACGCCGCAAGCACAGGTTGCATACGCCCGACCTCGCGGGCCTGATCGTACTGGGCGACTTCCTCGTCGACGATGGCCTCGGCGCGTCCGATCTCTTCGTGCCGCCCCTCGAGGTTGGCGTCACTCACGGCACGCAGGTCGTCGAGACCGAAGAGTCCAACACCTTCGATATCGCCAACCCCCGGCTCGACGTCCCGCGGGACGGCCAGGTCGATGATTACCATGGGGCGATCCGGCGCTCGTCCGACGAGAGCTGGCCTCACCAGGTCGCGCGTCAAGATGGGCTCCAGAGAGCCCGTGGTGGCAAGCACGACGTCACTGTCGGTGAGCAGCGTAGAGAGCTGTCCCAAACCCGCCGCCCTGCCGCCGAAATCGGCGGCGAGCGCACCTGCGTTCTCGAAACTACGGTTCGCGATCGTGAGTACCGCGCCACCGGCTCTCTCGATGGTGCGGCATGCGAGTCGTCCCACCTTGCCGGCTCCGATGACCAGGACCCGCTTGCCCTGGAGCGAGCTCATCTCCCGCGTAGCGAGCTGGATGGCCACGGAGCTGAGGCTGATGCGCCCTCTGCCAATCCCGGTCTCCTGCCGGGCGCGTCGGCTGGCGCGTCTGGCCGCCTCCGCCATAGCGATCAACGCATCATTCCAGCCTTCCGTATCGACGGAGCGGGCGAATCCGCGCGACACTTGGCCCGCGACTTCATGCTCTCCGATCGCGAGCGAATCGAGGCCGGCGGCGACTCTACAGAGATGTCGCACCGCGTGGGAGCCGCGATGCACGTAGACCAATGGCTCGACGTGCAAACCCACGGCGTCCGCCGCCTTGAGGAATATTTCGGCGCGGATCGCGTGAATCATCTCATCGACCGCATCGGCCTCGACCGCTAGATAGAACTCCACCCGATTGCAGGTGCTCACGACGGCCATGTTCGACGGGCGCAGACAAACGGTACCACCGTCGGCGTGGCGGTCGGTGCCGTCCAGTGCGTGTTGCACGATCGTCACGGCCGCTTCCATGAACGGCATGGGCGCGACGCGTAGGCTCGTGCCCACGCAGAGCTCGACGAATACCGGCCGACGGTCGTCACGGTCCGACGTGAGGCCTTCCAGCCCTCTGAACTCTGCGTCCCCAGCCACTTTCCGACCCGAGCGCGTCCGCCCGCTCACGACGCGGCGCCCATCTGTTCCACCGGCGTACCGGCCAGGGCGTCGAGCACGAGGTCGGCTAGCACGGCGCCCATGTCTGGGTGATCGTGGGGCGTGGCTACCCGGTGGAAGCCCATTCCCATCGCCTCCACGACCTCCCGGAGTTCGAGGTCGAGCTCTCCCAGCGTCTCCGACTGCTCATGGATGAAGCTCAAGGGGACTACGCAGACATGCTCGGCTTCAATCGTCGGCATCAAGGCCTCATTGGACGGCTCTGTCCAATCGATGGCACGGTTCGAATGGTTCTGGTATCCGAGCTCGTAGCGGTCGAAGCCAGCGGTGTCCGCGATGAGTCGGCACGACTCCTCCACATGCCTCTGATACTGACTCCCCTCTTTCAGGTAGGAGACCGGAGTGCCGTGCGCGGAGAAGTAGAGGCAGACCGCCGGATCCTGGCTGTCGAGGCCCCGCTCGGTCATCAGCGAGCGAATGCCATCAGCCCGAAGCGCCACGTATCTCGGCGTGCGGTGCCAACCCCCGATGAACGCTGCGTCCACGGTCCACGAGAGAATCTGGAGCTGGTCGCGCACGGTCTCCAAGGCCGCCACCGTCGTGGTGGGGCCGCTGACTGGATACAAGGGAAGCGCCACCAGTCGGTCGACCCCGCTGTCTCGGCAATTCCCGAGCGCGTCGGCAATCGTCGGGGTCGTGAACTGCGTGCCGACGACGACGTGAGCCTCGTGCCCGAGCGTCCGTAGAGCAGACTCGAGGGCCCTGGCGTGGGCTTCGGCATGCGCGTTCATGGGGGAGCCGCCGATCTTCTGGTACGCCTCCATGAGCCCAGGGGCGCGCGCTTCTGCGAGCTGCCGCGCACGCTGGGATCCCGAGCCGGGTTCGAGCCTGCGATTGGCGAGGAAGATGCCCTCCAGGAAGTCGACCACGCCCTCGGGATCCGACCCCTCGGGCTCCCCGAACGCGAGCAGCACGACGCCGACTCGGCTCACTGATCTGCTCGCATGTCGATGATCCGAGTCATTGCCAGACCTCTCCAGATTACCCACGGACATCGAGGCTAGTGGCAGTCGGCGCTGCAGGCAACTCGTACATCTACCCACCCCACTGGCCACCCGTGGGTGAAGTCCGGGGCCGAAGTGTCGACACTAGTTACTCGGAGGCCAGACGTCGGTCCGGGCGATTGCGCGGGGGTGTGTACGGGATGGATCGCAACTGCAATACCCACAGGGAATCGGAGCCGCAGTGCTGAGCGCCGACATAGACGAAGGTCCCGTCCTGTTGGCGGCAGACGACAACAATTCCGTGCTCCTATTCGTGAGCGCAGTTCTTTCGACGCTCGACCAGGAGCCAGAGATCGTAACCGCCACGAACGGCGAAGAGGCACTTCGCACCGTGAAAGAACGCACTCCTCATGTCATCATCATGGACTGGGAGATGCCCGTCATGGACGGGCTGACGGCGGTGCGCCAACTCGAGGCGACCCCAGAGACTGCGGAGATTCCGATCGTCATGCTGACCGGCGTGGGCGGGGATGGCGACGAAGAGATGGTGCGGATGGCGCTGGACGCCGGCGCGATCGACTACGTCACCAAGCCGGTCGGGCCCACCGAACTCGTCGCCCGAGTCGAAAGCGCGCTCCGGATCGAAGCCGTCCCTACACCACCCGCGATACATGCGCTCCTGGACCGCGTTGACGCCCGAAGTGGGATCGGACGTCGCATAAGGCGCGTCGACGATTCCAGCGAAGTCGAAGTCGTACGGAACCGGCAACGCGATGCCGCCGATGCGCATCACGCGGTGCGCGAGGGAATGTCACCCGCACCCGGTATGGAGGTCTTCATGATCCCGACGCGCGCGCATGACTCGGGTAGGGCGCCCTTCTAGGCACACCCGCAGAGCGGGCTAGCTGCCGCCGCCCTCTTCGGCGTTGGCGGCTACATACGCAGCCGCGAACTGCTCGATCTTGGATTCGATCGCATCAGCGAGCGACGCCGCCGCATGCTCTTCGCTCGCCACGCCGATCTCAGTGGCATACCAGGTAACCGCCTCCGCCAGCGTCACCTGGGGGTCCCGGAGCATTTGCGCGGACTGCTGCACGCGTACCGACACCGAATAAGCGAGCGTGCCCGCAGTGCCGTTCCCTGCCCCGGGCACGCACTCGATGGTAATGCGTAGCTCCGGCAATCCGGGGTGCTCCAGCATCTCCTCTTCGGTGAGAACGTCGACGTCCGACTCGATGAGTTTCACCGCGAACTCGGCCTGGATCGAGGAGGCCGTCACGCCGGCGCTCTCACACGCGGCGTCGGCCTCGGCTCGAACGAACACGCCCCCGAGACCTTCCAGCGTATAGCGATTCCACTCGGTGTCCTGAGCCTGGAGGGACACAGGGATCAGGGTGACCACAATTGCCGCCAGCCCCGTCAGCGCGGACAGGTGTCGCTTCATTAATTCTCCGCGTAGGTCCGGATGGGGTTCAGTTACCGCGACCCTCTCCGCACGACCTGCATTGATGGTTGTTCTTGGAACCGAGCTTTTCGAGCAGCGCGACGGTCGCGGGATGCGGTTGCGCTCGCTGTTCGGGGCTGTTCGCCATGTCCGCGGTGGTCTGCCCGCGCCGGCTGATGAGCGTGACGTCGGCACCCTGGCGGACCAGGTAGAGTACCGTCTCACTGTCGCCGCGCGCAGCAGAGTGGTGGAGCGCGGTGAACCCGTCCTGGTCGCGCAGATTCGGGTCTACGCCCAGTTCTTCGATGAAGTACTTCATCGAAGGCAGCCAACCATCCGGCACGCTGCGGTGCTGCTGGGCGACGCGAGATGTGCCGAAGCCCACGCCCGACGCGGCATGCATCGGGTGGATTCCAAGCCCACCAGCAGGAACGACTGGAAGGCCCGACGGGTCGAGCGGCTCTGGCTCGTCGTTGTCCGGGTTGTTCGGGATATCCGGATCCCGGTTGAAACGACGTCGCGCTGGTAGCTTGATGGTCCAGATTTCAGGATCCGCGCCGTGGGCCACCAGCAGCTTCATGGCATTCACGTCGGTAGCATATGCGGCCCGCCAAAACGGCGTCGCGCCCGTGAAATCGACCCCCATGCGCCCCGCGTTGTACGCCGCGTACCAGATGTGCGTGCTCGTGCGCTGGTTGGGATCGGCTCCCGCTTCGAGCAGTTTCCGAGCGAGGTCCAGATAGGACGTGGACTGTCTGCGAAACGCGCCCGGCTGCGGATACCAGGTTCGCAACGACCACTCGATGTTCAGCGTCGCGAAGAGCGGGCCAGCTCCGTCGTCACTCACCAGATTCGGATCCGCACCATTGCCGAGGAGCGTCGCCGCCAGATCATAGTGCCCGTTGATCACGGCCACGAGCAGCGGACTCGACTCATCACCCCCTGTCACTTGGTCGATGTCCGCGCCAGACTCGACGAGCAGCGCGGCAGCTCCTATGTGGCCCTCACGAGCCGCGTAATGCAGCGCCGTAAATCCGCCCTGCTTCCCGATCTGCTGAGTCGAAGAAAGTGCTACGATCGCCGTCTCGTCCGGCTTCGTCTCGTCCGGCTTCGTCTCGTCCGGCTTCGTCTCGTCCGGCTTCGTCTCGTCCGGGGTGGCCGCGCGGATCGAGTCGAGAATTTCGCCAAACTCAACCTTCGTCTCGTCGGGCTTCGTCTCGTCGGGCTTCGTCTCGTCGGGCTTCGTCTCGTCGGGCTTCGTCTCGTCGGGCTTCGTCTCGTCGGGCTTCGTCTCGTCGGGCTTCGCCGCGGTAGAGGCCCCAGTGGAGCGACCGGAAGCAGGTTGTGCCTGAGCCCGCTGTGGCGGACCCCCACGCCCTCGTGAGGCTGACCGTTCGCTCGGCGGGAGGCCGGCATCGCGGACGCGAGTGCGACGCGATCGGTCTTCATTGTTGGCCTGCGCGATCTGCTCGTAGTCCTTGATGTCCGTGGCCAGTGACACATCCGCGCCGGCGTCGATCAGCGCCTGCAGCGCGGTCGTCGCATTCCCCACGGAGGCGAACATGAGTGGCGTACGGCTCGAATGCGAATCGCGCGAGTCTACATCGGCCCCGTGGTCGACGAGGGCCTGGATGGTGCCCGCCGAGTTCGCTTCGGCGGCGAAGTGAAGCGCGGTGACGCCTGTGTTTGTGAAGCCATTCGCGTCCGCACCCCCCTCCAACAGCACCCGTACTACCTCGCCGTTCCCGCTCCGGCTCGCGAGGTGAAGCGGAGTGTACCCCCCAAGACGGGTAGTCGGCTTCACGGTCGCGCCGGCGTACAACAGAGCCTCGGCAATTTCGACATCGTTGTGCATCGCGGCCCAGTGCAGGGCGGTCGTGCCGTCCGCTTGCGCGGCGCTGGCGTCGGCCCCGTTTCGCAGCAGAGAGCGTACGGCCTCGATGTCGCCGCGCTGTGCGGCATCGGCCACCGGCGACTCCGCCGTCGGCGCATCGACCGTGGCGGCCACGAGCAGTAGGCTCAGGGCTACGATCGAGCCCAGACAGACACCGCTCTTCATTCGTGCTGCGAACATGTCGTGCTCCCGCTCGGGGTCGTTGCTCAGA
>Ga0315339_1003793_pt1 | contig 10348 bp, 9 predicted proteins | sample ASW17metaG_FD_204514 | JGI IMG/M metagenome (GOLD analysis project Ga0315339, IMG submission 204514) | Ammonia-oxidizing marine archaeal communities from Pacific Ocean, United States - ASW #17 | ecosystem: Environmental > Aquatic > Marine > Oceanic | place: USA: California | collected 2016-12-05
TAGATGAAACAACATTGAAATCTATGGGTAATGAAGGTAGAAAAAATGTAATTGATAAATTTAATGTTGAAAAAATGTGTTTTTCTACATATTCAGAATATAAAAAATTAATAACATAAATGCCTAATATAAAATTACCTGATGGAAAAAGCTTAAATTTTAAGGACAAAATAACAGGTTTCCAGATTGCTGAAAAAATAAGTAAATCACTTTCTAAGCAAGCTTTAGTAATTAGTGTTGACGGAAATTTAAAAGATTTAAATTACGAAATAGATAAAGATTGTTTAGTCAAAATTTATACATCAAAAGATAAAGAAGGATTAGAAACAATAAGGCATGATACAGCACATATATTAGCAATGTCTGTACAAGAACTTTTTCCTGGCACACAAGTAACTATTGGACCGGTAATTGATAATGGATTTTATTATGACTTTGCAAGAAAAGAACCATTCACCGAAGAAGATTTAAGAAAAATAGAAAAAAAAATGTTAGAAATTGTAGAGAGAGACGAGCCTACCCATAGAGAAGTATGGAAGCGTGAGAAGGCTGTTGAACACTTTAAAAAAGCAGGAGAAATTTATAAGGCAGAAATAATTAAAGATATCCCAAAAGAAGAAGAGGTTTCTGTTTACTTCCATGGAAAATGGCATGATTTATGTAGAGGACCTCATTTGACGTCTACTGGAAAAATTGGAAAATATTTTAAACTTATGAAAGTTTCTGGTGCCTATTGGAGAGGAGATTCAAATAATGAAATGCTTCAAAGAATTTATGGAACTTCTTGGCCATCACAAAAAGAATTAGATGAATATTTAAATAGATTAGAAGAAGCTGAAAAAAGAGATCATAGAAAATTAGGAAAAGAAATGGATTTATTTCATTTTAGAGAAGAAAGTCCAGGTTCTGTTTTTTGGCACGAAAAAGGTTGGAATTTATTTCAAAAATTAATTTCTTATATGAGAGCAAAACAGGACGAAGCTGGATACAAAGAAATAAATACTCCAGAAATTTTAGATAGATCTCTATGGGAGAAATCAGGCCATTGGGAAAAATTTGGAGCTAATATGTATACATCAACAACACCTGACGAAAAAGTATTTGCAATTAAACCAATGAATTGTCCAGGGTGTGTTCAGGTTTTTAATCAAGGATTGAAAAGCTATAGAGATCTACCACTTAAAATGTCAGAGTTTGGAAAAGTTCATAGATATGAACCATCAGGAGCTTTACATGGACTTTTAAGAGTAAGAGCATTTACTCAAGACGATGCACATATATTTTGCTCTGAAGATCAAATTACAGAGGAATGTTTAAATGTAACAAATTTAATTTTAAAAATTTATAAGGATTTAGGTTTTGAAAATGTAATTTTAAAATATTCTGATAGGCCAGATTTAAGAGTTGGCGATGACAAAGTTTGGGATAAATCTGAAAAAGCATTATTAGAAGCAATTAAAGCTTCTAAACTTGAATACAGTGTAAACAAGGGAGAAGGTGCATTTTACGGACCTAAAATAGAATTTGTATTAAGAGATGCAATTGGCAGAGATTGGCAATGTGGAACACTTCAAGTAGATTTAAATTTACCCGGAAGGCTTGGTGCATTATTTGTTGATAAAGATGGAACAAAAAAAGTACCAGTTATGTTGCATAGAGCTTTGTTTGGATCTCTTGAAAGGTTTATTGGTATATTAATTGAAAATTATTCTGGAAAAATGCCTTTTTGGATATCACCACTACAAACAGTGGTCATTCCGGTATCAGCAGAATTTGATGATTATGCAAAAGAAGTAAATAAAAAAATAAAAAAAGAAGGAATTACTTCAGAAGTTGACCTAAAAAATCATAACTTAAACTATAAAATACGAGAGCATTCTTTGTCAAAAATACCTATTTTGTTAATATGTGGAAAAAAAGAAGTTGACAGCAATACAGTAACTATTAGAAGATTGGATTTTAACAAACAAGAAAGTATGGAATTGAATTTATTTTTAAAAAAATTTTCTGCCTTAAGCAAAGCACCCTCAAACTAAGTGCCACTTTTCAAACAAAATTATTTTCAAAGAAGAACTAAGGATAGAGGTCCTAGATCAAATAACAGGATCACATCTCCGGATGTTCAAGTGATATCAAGTGACGGAGATAATCTAGGAGTTTTGACTTTAAGTGAAGCCATTAAAAAAGCAAAAAATGAAGGTTTAGATTTAATTGAAATTGCTCCAAATGCAAAGCCACCAGTATGCAAGATAATGGATATGGGTAAGTATAAATATGACGCTCAAAAAAAAGCAAATAAAGCAAAGAAAAAACAAAAAAAAATTGAACTAAAAGAAATTAAACTAAGACCAGTAACAGAAGTTCACGATTATACTTTTAAGATTAAAAATGCACAAAAATTTTTATCAAAAGGAGATAAAGTAAAATTCACAATTAAATTTAAAGGAAGAGAATTGCAACACTCGCATCTTGGAAATGAACTTATGGATAAAATAAAGCTAGATATGCAGGAAATGGGACGAGTAGAGCTTCATCCAAAATTTGATGGTAAGCAAATGATTATGGTAATTCAACCTTTATAGGCAATAATTGATGTTGTAAAATAATATTAATATTTGTATAAGTCCTGACAAATATGCCAAAACTTAAAACTAAAAGCTCAGCAAAAAAAAGATTTAAAATAACAGCAAGAGGTAAAGTAGTAATGCCCCAAGCTAACAAAAGACATGGCATGATAAAAAGATCAAATTCGCAAATTAGAAAACAAAGAGGCACAACAATTATGTCAAAGCAAGATAGTAAAATTGTTAAGTCGTATATGCCCTACAGTTTAAGAGGGTAAAATGGCAAGAGTTAAAAGAGGTGTAACAAGTCATGCTAAACATAAAAAAGTTCTTAAGGCTGTTAAAGGCCAATGGGGAAGAAGAAAAAATACCATAAGAGTTGCAAGACAAGCAATGGAAAAGGCTATGCAATATGCCTATAGAGATCGAAGAAATAAAAAGAGAGATTTTAAATCATTGTGGATACAGAGAATTAATGCTGGAGTAAGAGCCGAAGGGTTAACTTATTCAAAATTTATTAATGGATTAAATAAATCTGGAATAAAAATAGATAGAAAAATTCTAGCAGAAATAGCATACGATAATCCCGAGGCATTTAAAACAATAGTTAAAAAGGCCCAAGCAGCTCTTAATTAATCTTCACTATTGTTTTTATTCTGTTAAGAAATAATCTGTAAAAATGTCAGATTTAGAAAAATTAAAAAATAAATTAAAAAATAAACTTATTGAAGCTCAAAGTTCACAAGAGGTGGATATTATAAGAGTTGAGATTTTTGGTAAAAATGGTTTGATAAATTCAGAATTTAAAAAACTTGGATCATTGTCTCCAGGAGATAAAAAAAAAGTAGCTTCAGAAATAAATAGTGTAAAACAAGAACTAACAAAATTATTTAACGAAAAAGCTGTGAAGCTAACAGATTCTGAAATAGATGAGCGGGTTAAAAAAGAAAAAGATGATGTAACACTACCTGAAAAAGATTTTAGAATTGGTAAAATACATCCGGTATCGCAAGTAATTGATGAAATTTCATCTATATTTTCAGAAATTGGTTTTAGTGTTGAAGAGGGTCCTGATGTTGAAAGTGAATATTATAATTTTACAGCACTCAACACACCTGAAAATCATCCTGCAAAAGATATGCACGATACTTTTTATATTGAAGAAAATATGAAAACATTATTAAGAACACACACTTCTCCAGTCCAAGTAAGAACAATGTTAAAAGGAAAACCACCATTTAAAATCATAGCACCAGGCAGAACGTACAGAAGTGATAGTGATCAGACACATACTCCAATGTTTCATCAACTAGAAGGACTTCATATAGATAAAAATATAACTATGGGTCATTTAAAGGGTTGTTTAAATTATTTTGTGAAAGAGTTCTTTGAAGTTGACAAAATTAAAATGAGATTTCGTCCAAGCCACTTTCCATTTACAGAACCTTCAGCGGAGGTTGATATTGGATATAGAATTGAAAATAATAAAATTATAATAGGAGAGGGAGATAAGTGGTTAGAAATACTTGGTTGTGGAATGGTTCATCCTAATGTTTTAAAAAATTCAAAAGTTGATCCAAATAAATATCAAGGCTTCGCATTTGGTATAGGCATAGATAGGTTAGCCATGTTAAAATATGGAATTAATGATCTCAGATCCTTCTTTGAGTGCGACTATAGATGGTTAAATTATTATGGATTTGATCCCCTTGATGTTCCAACTAATTATAGAGGTCTAAGCAAATGAAATTTACGAAAGATTGGCTTAAAGATCACTTAAAAACAAATAAAACTGAGGCACAAATTATTGAAAAACTAAATAATACAGGTTTAGAAGTTGAAAAAGTTGAACCTGTGAAAAATGAATTAAGTGATTTTGTTGTAGCAAAAATAATTAAATCAGAAAAACATCCAAATGCTGACAGATTAAAATTATGCCATGTTGATATTGGACAAAAAGAATTAGTAAAAGTTGTTTGTGGCGGGCCAAATGCAAAAGATAACTTATTAACTATTTATGCTCCGCCAGGTTCGGTAATTCCAAAAAATAATATGAAATTAGAAGTTTCAAAAATAAGGGGAGAAACATCTTATGGAATGCTTTGTTCTGAGTCAGAGCTTAATTTATCAAATGAAAGTGAAGGAATTATTGAATTAAATCAAAACTACAAATCAAAAATTGGAAAAAGCTATTTTAAGAATAATTTAGACAATGTAATAGAACTATCAATAACCCCAAATAGACCTGATTGTTTAGGTATTAGGGGTATAGCAAGGGATCTTTCTGCCAGTGGGTTTGGAAAATTAATTGATAATAAAAATATTAAACTAAAGAAGCATGGCAAACAAACTTTAAAAGTAAAGATAGAAAAAAATAAAAACCAGGCTTGTACGATATTTGGGAGCTGTCTAATTAAAAATATAAAAAATAAAGAAAGCCCAGATTGGTTAAAAAAAAGAATTCTTTCATTAGGCTTAAGACCAATTTCAGCAGTGGTGGACATAACAAACCATGTAATGTTTGACTTAAATAGACCGCTTCATGCTTACGATGTAGATAAAGTAAATGAAGGAATTATTGTAAGAAATTCTAAAAAAGGAGAAAATTTTAAAGCTTTAGATAATAAAGATTACAGCTTAGATGATGGTATGTGCGTTATCTCAGATCATCAAGGAGTTTTGGGATTAGGAGGAATAATAGGTGGCACAAGATCCAGAACAGAGCTAAATACAAAAAATATTTTGTTAGAATCGGCATATTTTGATCCAGAAATTACCAGAAAAACAGCTAAAAAATTACAATTAAATAGTGATGCGAAGTTTAGATTTGAAAGAGGGATTGATCCAAATTCTATTCAGATAGGACTTGAAAAAGCTTCAGAAATGATAGTTAAAATTTGTGGAGGAGAAGTATCAAAATTAGATATTCAATCTACAAAAAAAGCAAAGATTAAAAAAATATTATTTGACCCAAGTCTTGTATCTAAAACAATTGGAATAAAAATAAAAACTATTGAAATAATTAAAATTTTAGAAGATTTAGGGTTTAAAATTAAAAAAAAAGGAAAAGCTTTTAGCGTGGAAATTCCGAGCTGGAGACCAGATATATATGGTCAAATTGATTTAGTTGAAGAGATAATAAGAATTAAGGGGTTTGATAAAATACAATCAGTTGAACCTGAAAAAAAAAGATTAAAACCAACCTTAGACTTTTTTCAAAGGCATTTTCATTTAGCCCAACGATCCGTTGCCTCAAAAGGTTATTTAGAGACAATCACTTGGTCATTTACGGATGAAAAAAATAATAATTGTTTTAGAGAAAATGTGCAAGAGGTAAAAATTATTAACCCAATAAGTTCTGATTTAAATGTTTTAAGGAGTTCGCTTTATCCAAATTTAATTTTATTTTTAAAAAAAAATATTGATAGAGGTTTTGAAAATCAGTCATTATTTGAAATTGGACCTTCATTTATTGGAAAGAAACCTGGTCAACAAATAACAGTTATTTGCGGTATTAGAAAAGAGAATCTATTAGAAATCAATGATATAAAAAAAGATGTTGTACAAACCTTAGTTGAATTAGGCATAGATAAAAATGAAACTAGAATAGATATTAAGACTCCAAGCTACTATCACCCAGGAAGATCTGGCTCAATAATAACAAAAAATAATCAAAAATTGTTAGCTTGTTTTGGTGAAATACATCCAAAAATAATTGATAATACTTATGGATTCGAAATTTTCTTAGAAAATTTGGTTAAATATAAAAGTCAAAATAAAAAAGATAAACCAACAATAACTTTTTCAGATTATCAAAAATCAGATAGAGATTTTGCTTTTGTAGTTCAAAAAGATTTTCAAGCACAAGAGTTAATAGAGATTATTTTAAATGTTGATAAATCATTGGTTAAAAATGTTAAAATTTTTGATGTATATGAAGGGGAAAATATACCAACAGATAAAAAATCGATAGCTTTAAAAGTTACTATTCAGTCCGACTTTAAGACTTTGAACGAAAAAGATTTAAATGAAATTTCTCAGAAAATTATTTTCAATGTTGAAGAAAAAGCTAGTGCAAAATTAAGATCTTAATGAGCGAAATTGATAACATTAGAAATTTTGCAATTATTGCTCATATTGATCATGGTAAATCTACTATTGCTGACAGAATAATCTATAAATGTGGAGGTCTTACCGAAAGAGAAATGAAAGCTCAAGTTTTAGATTCAATGGACATTGAAAGAGAAAGAGGCATTACTATTAAAGCTCAAACTGTCAAATTGAACTTTACAGCAAAAAATGGAAAAAAATATATTTTAAATATAATTGATACACCTGGCCATGTAGATTTTAGTTATGAAGTTAGCAGATCACTTTATGCTTGTGAAGGATCGATTTTAATAGTTGATAGTACTCAAGGAGTGGAGGCACAAACACTGGCAAATGTTTATCAAGCTTTAGAAATTAATCATGAAGTTATTCCAGTACTAAATAAAATAGATCTACCAGCTTCTGACATTGAAAGAACAAAAAAACAGATAGAAGATGTAATAGGAATTGACACAAGTAATGCAGTTTCTTGTTCAGGTAAAACGGGAGAAGGTGTGGACGAAATTTTAGAGCAAATAGTAGATAAACTACCACCACCAAAAGGCTTAGAAAAAAATAATTTAAAATGTTTATTAGTTGATAGTTGGTACGACTCTTATTTAGGAGTTGTAATATTGGTTAGAATTATTGATGGTCAATTATCAAAAAACATGAAAATAAAAATGATGTCAAATAATGAGGAGTATATTGTAGAGAAAGTCGGAGTATTTACTCCTAAACCAAAAGATATTAATCAACTTAAAGCTGGGGAGTTAGGATTTATTATTACGGGAATTAAAAATTTATCTGACACTAAAGTTGGAGACACAATTTGTGATGCAAACAAACCATTAAAAGAGGCTTTACCAGGGTTTAAACCTAGTAAGCCTGTAGTTTTTTGTGGTTTATTTCCTGTAGATAGCTCTGAATATCAAAAATTAAAAGATGGATTGGCAAAATTACAGTTAAATGACTCAAGTTTTTCTTATGAACCCGAGTCATCTTCTGCTTTAGGCCTGGGATTTAGATGTGGTTTTTTAGGATTATTGCATTTAGAAATTATTATCGAAAGATTGGAGAGAGAATTTGATACAAATTTATTAACTACTACTCCAGGTGTTGTTTATAAAGTTCACTTAAATAAAGACAAAGTAATTGATCTACAAAATCCATCAAGCTTACCCAATCCAACGAACATCAAGTTTATTGAAGAACCTTGGATAAAGTCAACCATTATAACTCCCGATGAATATTTAGGTTCGATAATTAAGTTATGCCAAGACAAAAGAGGGATTCAAACTAATTTATCTTATTCAGGAAATAGAGCTATATTAAATTATGAATTACCACTTAACGAAGTTGTTTTTGATTTCAATGATAGAATTAAATCAATGAGCAGCGGGTATGCAAGCTTTGACTATGAAATAATTGAACATAGAGAAGGCGATTTAGTAAAACTTGGAATTTTAGTAAATTCAGAAAATGTAGATGCATTATCAATGATGGTTCATAAGAATTTTGCCCAGTCAATTGGAAGAGAAGTTTGTGAAAAACTTAAAGATCTAATCCCAAGACATAACTTTATGATTCCAATCCAAGCTGCAATAGGAGGAAAAATAATAGCGAGAGAAACAATAAAAGGTTATAAAAAAGATGTGTTAACCAAAATTCATGGCGGTGGAGCTTTAGATAGAAAGAGGAAATTGTTAGATAGGCAAAGAAAGGGAAAAGTCAGAGCAAAACAGTTTGGCAAAGTTGAAATTCCTCAAGAGGCTTTTATTGGTGTTTTAAAAATTAACAAAGAAAAAAGATGAGATCAAAATTAGTTGACTGTGTAACTTATTTTCAAGAAAAAATACAAGTAGATCTGAGAATAAATATATTAATGAATGTTGTAGATAAATTTGTAATTTGTGAATCTATTTTTGATCATAGGGGAAGAAAAAAAGGAGTAAATTTCGAATTCGATAAATATAAAAAATTTGGAAAAAAAATTAAGCATGTAATTTTAAAAGAACCTTTCCCAGAAAAAAATATTCCTTGGGAAAATCAAGCACTTCAAAGAGAGCATATATTTGAAGGAATTAAGGAAGAAAATGAAAATGATCTAATTATGTTTTCAGATCCAGACGAAATTCCAAATCCTAGAGTTCTTAAAAATTTTTCTCTTAATAAAAAGTACGGTATCTTCATGCAAAAAATGTTTACTTTTAAATTAAATTATTTTAACAGTTACGAAAGTCCCTGGGAAGGAACGAGAATTAGCAAAAAAAAAAATTTAAAGTCGATAGATTGGTTAAGACAAAAAGTATTGAAAAAAAATCTAAATTCTCCATTTTGGAGATTTAATAAGGAAAAAAGTATTCAAATTATTGAAAATGGTGGATGGCATTTTAACTATTTATTAAAGCCTGAGGAAATTTCAAAAAAATTAAAAAGTCTTGCTGAAACAAAATGGGATAAAAAAAAATTTTATGATTTAGAAATAATTAAAAAAAAGATAAATAGTAGGACAGATTTATTTGGACGTGGACATAAATTTGAAAAAGTAAATATTGACCATAATTTTCCAGAATATATTGTTAAAAACAAGGATTTACTTGATGAATGGATTGATTGATGGAATTAACTGAATTACTTAACAATAAATATTTAAATCTAGATAGTTTTGCAGAAAAAGAGATAAGTAATTACATAAAATCTGAACCTTTTCCAAATATTGCAATTGAAAACTTTTTTAATGAAAATTTTTTATCTAAGGTTTTAGAAGAATTTCCAGATCTTGCTGCAATAAATAATTCTCAAGTTTACAAAAACAAAAATGAAGTAAAGTTTGCTAATAATAATTATTATGAATTCCCAGAAAATATAAAAAAACTTTTTGATTTTTTAAATTCAGAAGTTTTTTTAAATTTTCTAAACAATATTACCAATATTAAAGAAAAATTGATACCAGATCCAGAATTAAACGGTGGAGGTTTACACGAAATTAAAAGAGGAGGATTACTTAAAGTTCATACTGATTTTAATCGTCATCCAAATTTAGATTTAGACAGAAGATTAAATGTATTAATTTATTTAAATAAAAATTGGCAGGATAATTTTGGTGGACATTTGCAATTTTGGAATAAAAACATGACTTTGTGTAAAAAGAAAATTTTACCAAGTTTTAATACAATGGCCATTTTTTCAACAACTGATTTTAGCAATCATGGTCATCCAGAACCTCTTAATTGTCCAGATAATTTTTCTAGAAAATCTATAGCGACTTATTATTTTTCAAAAGGTAGACCTAAAGATGAAACTATAATTTCTCATCTTAAAAATACCACTAATTTTAAAGATAGATATGGTCATTATAATGAAACAATACGCAGAAAAGAATATTTTAAAAATTTTTTAAGAAAATTTGATTTATATCAATATCTTAAAAAAATTGAAAAAAAATTTTTGAGAACAGGAAAATCTAAAAAAAAAAGATTTGATGAAGATAAATAGCAAATATTTATAAATTAAACATATGAGAAAAATAAATTGGGGAATTATAGGTTTAGGAAGAATTGCCCATGAATTTGCTCTTTCATTTAATGAAGTATCAAATGCTAATTTGTTTTCTATTGCAAGTAAAGACTCTTTTAAATTAAATAATTTTAAAAAAAAATTTAACTTAGATAATAAATATTCTTTTTCAGATT
>Ga0315339_1003794_pt1 | contig 10346 bp, 9 predicted proteins | sample ASW17metaG_FD_204514 | JGI IMG/M metagenome (GOLD analysis project Ga0315339, IMG submission 204514) | Ammonia-oxidizing marine archaeal communities from Pacific Ocean, United States - ASW #17 | ecosystem: Environmental > Aquatic > Marine > Oceanic | place: USA: California | collected 2016-12-05
GCGCCGAGAAGATGCTGGCGACGAACCCAACCAGGGGAACCGAGAGCAAGGCGAAAAGGAGCGTGTAGAGCAACGGGGACGCCGAGATAAACGCGGCCACCATCAATAAGCCGACAAGGACTGCCCAGAAGATGCGAGCCCTCACTCCACAGCCTCCACCCCTGCCCGCGCTAGGCGGCCGGGTCTGCTCCCGGCACCGGCGTTTGCTCCAAGATCTCGTCGATGCATTCCTGTGCGGATGCACCCTCGATACGCGCGGACGAGTTGAGGATGATGCGATGAGCCAACGCGGGAAACGCTAGTATCTTCACGTCGTCCGGCAACACGAACTCACGCCCTTCCAGCAAAGCGCGTGCCTGACTTAAGCGAAACAACGCTAGCGAGCCTCGCGGGGATGCACCCAAGTACAAACTACCGTGAGACCGGGTCGCGGTAACCACCGCGACGATGTACTCGCGGATGGCATCCTCGACGTGGATTTCCTTGACGGTCTCTTGCAAGGCTTTCAGCTCCTCCTCACTGATCACCTGTTCGACCCGTTCGATGGGGTGCGTCCGGCGCTGGGCCTCGAGCACCTCAATCTCGTCGGACGCACTGGGGTAGCCCAGGCGGAGGCGAATGATGAAACGATCGAGCTCCGTCTCCGGGAGGGGGAACGTGCCTTCATATTCAATGGGATTTTGAGTGGCCATCACCATGAACGGTTCCGGCATGGGGTGTGTGGTGCCGTCCACGGTGATCTGGTGCTCCTCCATGCTTTCGAGGAGTGCGGCCTGGGTCTTGGGCGAAGCGCGATTGATCTCGTCGGCGAGGACCACCTGGGCCATGATCGGGCCTGGGCGGTAATCAAAATCACCACTCTTTTGGTTGAACACGGAAACCCCGGTGATGTCAGAGGGCAGCAGGTCGGGAGTGAACTGGATGCGCCGGAACGTACCGCCGATCGATTGGGCGATGCTCCGGGCCAGCATGGTCTTACCGACTCCCGGCACGTCTTCGATGAGCAGGTGCCCACCGCACATGAGCGCCATGATGGCCAGTCGCTCCTCCGCGCGCTTGCCCAAGATCACCATTGCGAGGCTGTCGAGCAACCGGTCGGCGGTCGCCCGCGCTTGGGTAAACGCTGTCTTATTTCCTGTAGTCGTCACACAGGTCCTCCCGTACCCGCCCTAGCCTGTCACCCTAGCGCACTACGCGCCTCCATGCACCGCGGTCATTAGTCGGGAATGGTATAGAGGAACGACAGCGCCGGTCAAACCGTTGACGAAAGTCGTCGGCGCACTCCGGGCGGTCGCGGGCCGTCGCCGGCGAGTCCAGACTATGGCTGGAGCAACGGCGCAGCGCCGTGTCCGAGGGCTGACTCGCAACAAACGTACAACCCCCATGCTAGCGGGTACGAAGGACCGCATGACCCAACGGGCCAGTAGCGAATTAGGGTGTGCCCCCTCGACAGGTATTATTAGGTTTCGGTAGGATTCTATAGATTCACCCGTGAACCTATAGAAATCTATTAGTCACGCGATACATCGTTAGGAGCGAATCTTGACCAACGAAGCCGTAGATCCCATCGGCGACCGCAAGTGGCTGACCCTTGGTCTGGCGCGCACGCTGCTGGGAATCAACGAAGCGACGCTGCGCCAGTGGGCGGACAACGGTCTCGTGCGCGCGTTCCGCACGCCGGGAGGGCACCGCCGGTTCTCCACCGAGGACATCCACTCGCTCATCGAGGGCGGGCATGAGGCGGCGGGGGTGCAGGTGGCGGATCCCACGGTGTTGCCGCGGATCAGGCGGTTGGTCAAGGGTGAGACCCGTTCCCATGTTCCGGCGTGGATGGAACGGTTCGACGATGCGGGCCACCAGCGAATGCGGGAGCTCGGCCGCGAGTTCTTGGACCTGTGCCTGGACTACATCGAGCAGCCTGACAAAACGGAGAACCTCGAGACAGCCGCTGGCCTGGGGTCGACGTACGGGGCGGAGGTCGCATCGCGTGGTATTCACCTGTCGGATGCGCTGCAGGCGTTTTTCTTCTTCCGGAATGCGACGATCGAGGCGATCAAGCCCACCCTAGTCAAGCGAGGGGCGTCGGCCGAGGAGGCCTACGCGACGCTGGACCAACTGACGAAGCTAACGGACCAGGTGCTGCTGAGCATGACTTCGCAGTACAACCAAGAGCCGCTGAACACGGACGCGGCGCGACCCAAAACCAAATCGACGCGACGAGCGAGGACTAGCTCATGACCGCCTCCACCCACTCCCGGACCGACCTGCTGGACAAGCGAATGCTGAACATGGTCCAGTCACGGTTTCCGTTGACCGATCGCCCGTATCTGCAGATGGCACAGGAGCTTGGCACGTCCGAGGCAGACATCATCGAACGGATCGCGTATCAGAAGAAGAAGAATGTGATCAGGACCATCGCAGCGATCTTCGACACGCGGAGACTCGGGTACAAAACGACGTTGGTGGCCTTCCGGCTCCTTCCGGGGACGCTCGAGAAGGGCGCACGCCGCATCAACAAGCACCCTGGCGTAAGTCACAACTACGCTCGCAACGGTAACTTCAATCTGTGGTTCACCATCGCGGTTCCTCCTTACGAGGATCTCGAAACGGTGATCAACCGCCTGGCCTCCGAGACCGGCGCCGAGAGCGCCCGAATCATGCCGACAATCCGTTTCTTCAAGATCGGTGTGAATTTTGACATGGTAAAGAACGAGGGTGCGGCGTACGAGTATTTCTCCCCGGACGGCTACGGGCGCAAGGGCTCAGCCCAGGAGAAGAAGCCAGAGATTTCAGAGGACTGGAACAAAGCCGTGGCGATTACGGATCGTGACATCGAAATTATCCGCGAGTTGCAGGAAGACCTGTCGCTCGAGCCCCATCCGTTCGATGCCATGGCGGAGCGTCTCGGCATGAGCACGGCGGAGCTGTTCGACTGGGCCGCGCAAGCCAAGGAGCGCCAAATAATGCGACGTTTCTCGGCGGTGCTCCACCACCGCAAGGCGGGGTTCCGCTCCAACGCGATGGCGGTGTGGAAGGTGCCAAAGGATCGGGCGGACGAGGTCGGCTTGAAGATGGCTGAGAGCCCGTGGGTTACCCACTGCTACGAGCGCCCGACGTTCCCGGACTGGCCGTTCACCCATTTCACCATGCTACACGCGACGACGCAGGAGCAGTGCGAGGAGGTCGCCGAGGAGATATCGGCGGCGACGGGCATCACCGACTATCAGATGCTGTACAGCTACCGCGAGTACAAGAAAACACGGGTGCGGTACTTCGTCGAACACGAGATGGGCAACGGACCCGCGGCGGGACGCGAGCCGGTGGGGGCTTAGTACTAGTCATGACGCGCTACTACCCCGCATACCTCGATCTGACCGGTCGACGCTGCGTCGTCATCGGCGCGGGCGAGATCGCCGAGCGCAAGGTGACGCAGTTGGTCGCCTCGGAAGCCGACGTGCTGCTCGTGAGCCCCACTGCGACGCCGATCATCGAAGGCCTCGCAGCCAAAGGCCAGGTACGTTGGCTCCAACGGGGGTACGCTTCGGGCGACCTAGCCGGGGCGACGTTGGCGATTGCGGCAACGGACGACGAGACCGTCAACCGCAAGGTGCACGCCGAAGCCCAGCGCGAGAAGACGCTGCTGAACGTCGTCGACGTCACTCCCCTATGCGATTTCATCGCGCCCTCAATCATTGAGCGCGGGCCAGTGACGGTGGCAATCTCGACGTCGGGCACGAGCCCTGCGCTTGCCCGCAAGCTGCGCGAGCTCATGAACGGCGACCAGCGCATCGATCACGAAGACGACGCGCACTGTCACTGCCTCGGATGGGCGAACGCGGCGGGCGTGCTGGGCGACGTGCGCAGGGAGCTGCGCTTGCGCGGGGCGACCGCTTCGCCTGACGCCTGGCAGGCGGGACTCACGGAGGACCTGCTGAACTTGGTGGAGGCGGGGAAGACAGACGAAGCCAAGGAACGCTTGCTCAGCCACCTGTTGGCAGCGGCGGAACTGAGGGAGTAACCGTGCGCGTAGTCATGACCGGGATCAGCCACCGCACCGCGCCGCTGGCGACGCGTGAGTCGGTGAGCTTCACCCGGGACCAGTTGCCCGACGCCGTCGAGACGCTCAAAGACGCAGCGGGGCGCGGCGTGATCCTGTCCACATGCAACCGCACTGAGGTCTACACGGTTGCTCGCGACGGGCAGACCGGGCGCGATGCTATCGGCGCGTTCTTCGCGTCCATGGGCGGCAAGATCGACTTGGCGCCTTACCTGTACACACTGGAGCAAGTCGAAGCGGTCCGCCACCTCTACCGGGTGGCATCGGGTCTGGACTCACTGATCATCGGCGAATCGGAGATATTAGGGCAGGTAAGAGACGCGTTTGGCGTGGCCACCAGGCAGGCGGCGGCATCCGGCGCGCTGGCGCACGTGTTCCACTCGGCCCTCCGCACCGGCAAGCGTGCCCGCGCTGAGACGAACATCTCGCGCAACGCGCTGTCGACGAGTCGGGCGTGCGTGGAGATCTCGCGCCGCGCCATGGGCGACCTGGCGACTCGGCACACGCTGATCGTCGGCGTCGGCGAAGCTTCGAAGCTGGCGGCGCAAGCGTTACGCGACGCCGGGGTCGCCTCGATGACCATCGCCAACCGCACGCTGGCGAATGCGTTCGAGCAATCCAAGGCGTTGGGCGCGGAGGTGGCGACGCTAGACCGGCTGCCGGAGCTCATGGGCGAGGCGGACATCGTCGTCACATCCACGGGCGCGCCGGACTTCCTGATCGGGCCGAGCACCATCCACGAGGCAATGGCGCACCGGCGCGGCCAGCCGATGCTCATCGTCGATCTCGCTGTGCCGCGCGACGTAGATCCGGCGGCGGGTGGGATCGACGGGGTAACGCTACGCACCATGGACGACCTGGAAGCCGTAGCCGAGGCGAACCGCCGCGAGCGTCAGACGGAGGCGGTGAAGGTCGAGGCCATCGTCCGGGAAGAGGTCGGGCGCTTCAACGACTGGTGGAAGTCGCGCGGCATTGTGCCGACGATCGCGTCGATCCGCCACGACGCCGAGGAGCTGCGCGCCACGGAATTGGGCAAGACCGTCGCGAAGATGACGGGCCTGCAGGCGGGCGACGCCGAGCGGCTGGACGCGATGACCAAATCATTAGTGAAAAAACTACTACACGACCCGACCAAGGCGCTCCGCGACCGCAACGACGAGTCATTCACGCAGATGGCGCGCGAGTTGTTCGCGCTCGACGAATGACCCGCTCGGTCACCATAGGCACGCGCGGGAGCAAGCTGGCGCTAGAGCAGACTAACCGCGTGATAACGGCCCTGCGCACGAAGGGTCCGTCAGCCGAATTCAGCGTCAAGATCATCACCAGCGCGGGTGACGAGAGCCCCGACGCGCCGCTCGAAAGCTTGGGCGTCGGTGTGTTCACCACGTCGCTGGAACGCGCGCTGCTGGAGCACCAGATCGATCTCGCCGTGCATTCGCTCAAGGATCTACCGACGGAGACAACGGCCGGCCTGACGGTGATTCCGGTGCTAGAGCGCGAAGATGCACGCGACGTGCTGGTGAGCCGGCTGGGCAAGAAATTGATCGACCTGCCAGCGGATTCGCGCATCGGCACCAGCAGTCCGCGGCGCGTCTCACAGCTGAAACACGGGCGACCGGACATGCTGTTCTTACCGATCCGGGGAAATATCGAAACGCGGCTGAGCAAGGTGGGGGGACCGGATTACGACGGAGCGATCCTGGCGGCCGCGGGATTGCGGAGGCTGGGGCTGGAGGCGCTTGTGACGGAGTATCTGTCCCCTCACGTCTGCACGCCGGCGCCTGGCCAAGCCGCCATCGCGGCCGAGGCGCGCGCCGACGATGCCGAGATACTGGTCATGATGCGCTCTATCTCGCACGGGCCGACGGCGATCGCCGTTGAGGCCGAGCGGGCGCTGCTGCGCGCAGCGGGCGGCGGATGCCAGCTACCCATCGGCGCCCACGCAACGCTAGACGCCGGTCAGATTCGACTGTTCGCGACGGTAACGAAGGTCGATGGATCGGCCACGTACCGCGTGGAGGTAACGGGGCAGGCCGACGAGCCCGAGATGGCGGGTAAGGCAGCCTACGCTGAGCTGCTGGCGCAAGGTGCGGGCAACCTGATGCACGGGGTGACACGATGAGCTCGGTGCCGCGCAAGGTTGGCAAGGTGTACCTCGTTGGCGCAGGACCCGGAGACCCAGGCCTGCTGACCATCAAGGGCGCCGAGTGCCTGCGGCGGGCGGACGTGGTGGTGTACGACCGGCTGGGTACGAGCCCGGAGATGCTGGCGTTGGCGCCGGAGTCCGCAGAGCGTGTTTTCATGGGCAAGGAGCCGAAGACCCCAGGCGGGTTCCAGCAACTGATCAGTGAGACACTCGCAGCGGCGGCGCTGGATGGCAAAACGGTCGTACGCCTCAAGGGCGGAGACCCCTTCGTGTTCGGCCGCGGTGGGGAGGAAGTAGACGCACTCATCAAGGCCAGTGTCCCTTACGAGATCGTGCCCGGCATCACGTCGGCGATCTCCGTTCCGGCCTATTCCGGCGTGCCCGTCACGCATCGAGGCCTGTCCACATCGTTCACCGTCGTCACCGGGTCCGAAGATCCAACGAAGGCAAACCTCGACACAGACTGGGCTGCGCTGGCCAAGGTCAGCGGCACATTGGTGGTGCTCATGGGGTGGCGCTCACTGCCGAACATCATTGACGCGCTGATTGCCAACGGAAAGCCCGTTGACACGCCGGTTGTCGTCACGCAATGGGGCACTACGCCCAAGCAGCGCAGCGTCAGCGGCATGCTGGCGAACATCGTCGAGCGCGGCAACACGGCGAGCCTGGGTTCGCCGGTGATCACGGTGATCGGCGCTGTCGCCGCATTGCATGAGCGCATGCGTTGGTTCGATATCGGGCCGCTGTTCGGCCAGCGAGTGTTAGTGACGCGCTCACGTCAGCAGGCAAGCGTGCTCTCGACGTTGCTGGCCGCCGAGGGCGCCGAGCCCGTCGAACTGCCGACGATTCAGATCGAGCCGCTTCAAAACTTCGAAAAGCTAGACGCTGCGCTTGAGGCGCTGACGACCTACGCGTGGGTCGTCTTCACGAGCACTAACGGCGTGGACGCAGTGTTTGATCGACTCACGATCGCAAACAAAGATGCGCGGGCCTTCGGCGGCGTGCGCGTGGGTGCGATCGGCCCAGCGACCGCGACGGCGCTGGGCAAGTGGGGAATCGTGGCGGACTTCGTGCCGGACACGTACACCACGGAAGCGGTCGCAAGGGGGTTCACAGCGTTCGCCGTGAGAGGCCGGCGGGTGCTACTGCCACGCGCCGACATTGCGACCGATACGCTGGCCAACGGCCTGCGCGAGCTGGGAGCCGCGCTGGACGAGGTAGACGCGTACCGTACGATCACACCCGCGAACGCCGGCGCCAAGGCGCGAAAGCTGCTCGCGGGCGGAGTCGACGCAATCACGTTCACCAGCTCGTCGACGGTCCGCAATCTGGTGGCGCTGATCGGCGGCGACGTCAGTCTGCTAGATGGCGTGCGCATCATCAGCATCGGCCCCGTGACCAGCGCGACGGCGCGCGAACTGGGCGTGCGGGTGGATCTCGAAGCCGATGAACACACGGTGGCTGGCGTTATCAAGGCCATGGTAGGCAACGAAGAAGCCAGGACGAAGGTGGGCGTATGAGTGAGCTTTTGCGACAAAGGACGGCCGGCGCCAAGGGAGCAGCGGGGTTCCCGCAGGTGCGCTTGCGTCGCCTCCGCCAAACGGCAACGCTCCGGTCCATGATCCGCGAGACGGTGCTGGCGCCTCGCGATTTCGTCTACCCGCTATTCGTGACCCACGGCCAGGGCATACGGACGCCGATAGCGCCCATGCCCGGCCAGTTCCAGGTATCCATTGACCAGCTGCTGCCGGAAGTCGCCGAGGCCCAAAGCCTGGGCGTGCCCGCCGTATTGCTGTTTGGCGTACCGTCGGAGAAGGACGATCTGGGCACCGGGGCGTACGCCGATCAGGGAATCATTCAGGAGGCGACGGCCGCGATCAAGGATGCGATGCCCGATATGGTCGTGATCACGGATGTGTGCCTTTGCGAGTACACGGATCACGGCCACTGCGGCGTGCTGACCGATGAGGGAGTGGTCGATAACGACGCGACTCTGGACCTGTTGGCGCGGGCCGCAGTTTCGCAGGCGCGGGCGGGCGCTGACATCGTGGCCCCGTCGGCGATGATGGACGGCCAAATCGCGGCGTTGCGCACAGCGCTCGACGACGCCGGGATGCCCGAGGTGCCGGTGATGGCATACGCATCGAAGTTCGCGTCGGCGTTCTACGGCCCCTTCAGGATCGCCGCCGAGTCAACGCCGAAATCGGGCGACCGCAAAGCGTATCAGATGGACGGTGGGAACGGGCGCGAGGCGCTGCGCGAGCTAGAGCAGGACGCGCTGGAGGGCGCGGACGTGCTCATGGTGAAGCCCGCCCTCGCGTATCTCGACATCCTGTCCCAGGTGCGAGCGCGGTTTGATCACCCTCTCGCGGCGTACAACGTATCCGGCGAATACGCGATGCTGAAGGCGGCCGCAGCGGCCGGGTGGATCGACGAAAACGACGCAATGCTGGAGATGCTGACGTCGATCAAGCGCGCGGGCGCGGACATTATCATCACGTACTTCGCCAAGGACGCAGCGCGGCTGCTACGGGCGGGCGCTTAGCGTGGAACTGACTCCTTCACAGGAGCACGTCGCCGAGCAGCTCAAGAGCGCAGGCGCCGGTCTCTACGTTCCTCTGGTGGGATCCGACGAGGTCGACCTCGCCGTGCGCGGCGAAGACGGCCAGTACGTCGAGGTTCGCGTGCTTGAATCCGCAGGCGGGCGCGCGTTCACCATGGGTCGCTTTCGGCCCAAGCCTTATGCGTTTTTCGTCTGCGTGGGCGATGGCGAAGACTGGGTGATGCCGTCGAACATCTTCGAGCGGTTCGCAACCGGGGTTCCCGGCGCACCGTCGCGAACGCTTGACCTCAACCATGACGACATGGGCGAAACGCTGGGCGAGCGGCTGGCCGTCTACCGCAATCGCTGGGCGCTGATCGCGCAGTTCCGCAAGTATCGCTCAACACTCAGCGACCCAGTGGCGCTCCGGATGATGCTGTCCATGAGCTAGGGCCGGAGGCTAGGCACCCAACGCTTCGAAATCCTACGCGGGGTAAGACCCGGAGAATCCGTTGAATCACACGCGCTCTGAAGAGTTGTTCGCCCGTTCGCAAAAGCTGATGCCCGGCGGGGTGAACAGTCCGGTGCGGTCGTTTGGCGGGGTGGGGGGCACGCCTCCGTTTCTGGCGCGCGGCGCGGGCTCGCACGTGTGGGACGAGGACGGCAACGAGTACGTCGATTTCCTGGGGTCGTGGGGCCCACTGATCTTGGGGCACGCGCATCCAGCCATCGTCGAAGCCGTGCAACGATCGGCGCAGGACGGAACAAGCTTCGGTGCGCCGACGGAGGGAGAGTTGCACCTGGCGGAGCTGATCACCGGCGCCATGCCGTCCATCGAGATGCTTCGGCTGGTGAGTTCCGGCACTGAGGCGACCATGAGCGCAATCAGGATGGCTCGAGCGTTCACCTCCCGTTCCAAGATTCTCAAATTCAACGGGAATTACCACGGCCACGCCGATGGGTTATTGGTAAAGGCAGGATCGGGCCTGGCGACCCATGGGGTGCCGACCAGCGCGGGCGTACCGGAGAGTTACGCCGCCGAGACGCTGGTAGCCGAGTACAACGACCTCAATTCGGTTCGCGCGCTGTTCGACGCAAACGCAAATCAAATCGCCGCCGTGATCGTCGAACCGATGGCGGGCAACATGGGAGTGGTGGCGCCAAACGATGGCTTTTTGCAGTCGCTCCGCAAGGTCACGCGGGACGAAGGCGCGCTGCTGATCTTCGACGAGGTGATTTCGGGCTTCCGCGTGCAGTTCGGCGGCGCGCAGGAGCGCTACGGGGTCACGCCGGACCTAACGTGCCTTGGCAAGATCATTGGCGGTGGCCTGCCTGTGGGCGCCTACGGCGGGCGTGGCGAAGTCATGCGCATGGCGGCGCCGCTGGGGCCGGCATACCAAGCCGGGACGCTATCGGGCAACCCACTGGCCGTTTCCGCGGGCATCGCGTGCCTCACGGAGCTGGCCAAGCCCGGGGTCTACGAGCGCCTGGACGAGCTGGGGGCGCTGGCCGAGCGCGGGCTGCTGGCTGCGGCGGACGCGACGAATACGCGGTTGACGGTGAACCGGGTGGGCTCGGCGTTCACAGCATTCTTCGCCGAG
>Ga0315339_1003797_pt1 | contig 10339 bp, 9 predicted proteins | sample ASW17metaG_FD_204514 | JGI IMG/M metagenome (GOLD analysis project Ga0315339, IMG submission 204514) | Ammonia-oxidizing marine archaeal communities from Pacific Ocean, United States - ASW #17 | ecosystem: Environmental > Aquatic > Marine > Oceanic | place: USA: California | collected 2016-12-05
GATTCACTGTGCATAAGTTGAAAAGGACGCGGCGAAATTAACTGCATATCGGTGCCAACTTTATCAATATAATGCAGATGCGGATGGGGAAACGCTTCCTTGTGTTCTTCAACGGCATGACGAATTTGATCGTCAGTTACATTTACCTTACCGCGACCGTGTGCTCCACGATGCGATAATAAAGAAGCTTTATACGCCCATAATTCTACCGGAGCACTTACATGAGCATGGCAATCAATAATCATTATTTTCCTCCCTTAGATATTATATAAGTAAATCTTTTTTTTGCCTACAATCCTGCGGTTCTATAATATGCTTAGCAACAAATAGGGCCGTTAGATGACTGTTTATTATTTTTTGGAAAAGCTATTGTCCGAATACTAGAGAGATGAGCTACCATTAACTTTCTAGCTGACTCAGCTTCACCTTCTTTAATCATGGCGAATAGTTTTTGATGTACCTCAAACGCATGTTGCGCAATTTCACGCTTAGCGCGTTTAGCTCCCCGTGGCCAAATAACGTGACGAAAAGATTTAAACTGAGCAACAAGAGCTCGGTTCCCCGAAGATTCAATAATTGCCAAATGAAATTTTTGACCTGCTTGTGTAAATTCTTCTGGATTATCTAATACCAAACTGGCTTCATCTAGAAATTGTGACAGACGTTCAAGATCTTTTTCAGTTCGATTTAGTGCCGCCAGTTCAGCCCCTGTACTCTCAATCACTATCTGCATATCAAGTATTTCATATTCAGTAACACCTGAAAGTTTAAATTGAATAGCTAAAGCGTCTGAAAAATGATCAAGATTACCATTTGCTATACGGGCTCCCCCGGTCGCTCCAACCCGAATCTCAACAATGCCCATGGTTTCCAGGGTACGAAGAGCATCACGTACGGTAATCCGACTAACATCAAATTGCCGGGCAAGATCTTTCTCGGAACCAATTAGGTCACCTGGTCGGAATTTTCCCGCGAATAAAGCCTCTCGAACTTGCGCAACTATTTGGTTCGCCACTGAATTAGCGCGCACAGGTGCCCAAGATGGCGGTGTTCGATTAAGTAAAGACTTATCCATTTGAATTATATTTGAATTCCCAAATAATTATTTTGATATAATGATATAACAATTAGATCATTATTTAGTTTAACGTCAAGAATATTGTGTTAAATTAAAAACGGAAAACAGAGTGGATACTAGTTTACCCATTAAAATTTTAATTTAACAAATTTAACAGTAGGAATAATCGTGGCACGTTTTTTACTCCATCGTTTCTACATATCAATCCTTGTCGCAATTACGGTCTCCGTAATTGCGTTCAGTTTGTTGCGCCTATCGGGTGACTTAGCCGCAGAACTTGCTGGCGAAGATGCAACCGAAGACGAAATTGCCCTCATCGCACACCAATATGGGCTCGATCGGCCCCTGTACGTCCAATATTTTGACTGGGCCAAGAATGCGGTATCCGGTGACCTAGGTCGCTCATTATTCACAAATGAACCCGTCGCTGAAATGATTTTTGAAAGACTTGGTGTGACAATCAAACTAGCCTTCTACTCCATTGCACTTGGCTTAATATTGGCAATTCCCCTTGGCGTTCTAGCATCGATAAAACCAAATACATGGATAGATCGGATGTCATTAGGCTTGGCAGTTTTTGGGCAAGCGATACCAAACTTCTTTTTTGCGCTGTTACTCATATTATTATTTGGCGTTCAACTTCGATGGCTACCAATTTCTGGCAATGATACATTTTCACATTTTATTATGCCGACACTGACTTTAGGAATTGGCGTAATGCCACAATTTATGCGACTGACAAGAACTGGGATGCTCGATGTTCTAGACTCGGACTTCATTCGCACAGCACGAGCCAAAGGACTTAATCCGATGCGCGTTTTATTTAAACATGCGTTACGCAATGCAATCCTGCCAATTGTTTCATTGATGGCCGTTGTGCTCGGTTTTCTGCTCGGAGGCACGGTGATTATTGAGTCAATATTCGCATTAAACGGTGTTGGTTTCTTGGCATTTGAATCAATAATGCGCCAAGATTTCCCTGTGGTTCAATCGATAGTATTTATTTTGTCCCTATCCTACATTTTACTGACATTGTTTTCCGATTTAATCAACGCTCAACTCGATCCAAGAATAAGGCTGGGATAAAAAAATGCTAAATCTAACAACTGAAAGCAGTGAGCATAGTCAAACCGACGAATTTGAAATCACGGTCCCCTCGCCACCCGAATTAATGAAACGACGGGCAAAATCCCACCTAGGTTTTATTCTCGGAGGGAGTGTTGTTTTGTTTGCACTAATCATTGCTATTTTTGCACCACTTTTGGCACCCTTTGACCCTTATGATCAAGACCTGACCCGGCGGCTAGTTCAGCCTATCTGGCATCCAACAGGCACCTGGAAACATCCATTTGGAACGGACGCCTTGGGACGCGATTATCTCAGCCGAGTTATGTTTGGATCGCAAGTCTCATTAATGATCGGATTTTTTGCCGCAATAATCTCAGCTGTCGTTGGGTCTACAATTGGCATGATGGGCGGCTATTTCGGCGGTCGCACAGATAATTTCATTATGTATCTAATTAATGTCAAATTAGCTCTCCCAGGACTGCTAGTGGCTCTTTCATTAGTTTCTGTTTTTGGCGGCTCCATAGTAGCATTAATTATCATCCTATCTTTCTTATTTTGGGATCGCTACGCTGTCGTAACACGCAGTATCACTCAACAAATCCGCGTGAATGACTATATAACAGCGGCACAGGCTTTAGGCGCTTCACGGGCGCGAATTATTTTGGGCGAAGTCCTTCCGAACGTAATGAACCAAATTATTGTGATCGCCAGTCTCGAGATGGCTGTTGCCATTATAATTGAAGCCGCCTTATCGTTCCTCGGTTTAGGTATTCAACCACCAACACCCTCGTGGGGTTTACTCGTCTCAGAAGGCCGATCTTTTATGTTTTTCAAACCATATTTAATAGTACTGCCCGGTGTAGCTATTTTCTTCCTAGTAATCTCAATCAACATGATGGGCGATGGCATCCGGGACATTACAGCACCGGAAGGGCGCAATTAATGTCCCAAGAAATAGTTCTTGAGGTTGAAGATTTATCTGTTGATATCAACGTGCCATCTGGTACTTTGCACGCGGTCTCCAATCTAAGCCTCCATGTCAAAAAAGGGGAAACCTTATGTATTGTTGGGGAATCTGGCTGCGGCAAATCAATAGCGTCACTTGCAATCATGAATTTACTCCCACGGAGGGCTTCTCTGACAGCCAAAACACTAGTTCTTGAAGGACGTGATTTATTAGATCTGAGTGAAAAAGAATTTGCTAACCTGCGCGGCGATCGAATTGGCATGATCTTTCAAGATCCAATGACTTCACTTAATCCAGTCTTCCGAATTGGGAACCAATTGGAGGAAGTTTATATGGAGCATGGCAAAGGCAATCGAAAGGAAGCCCGTGAACGAGCGGAATACCTACTGGAGAAAGTTGGGATTGTCGCTCCGAAGGAACGTCTCTCACAATATCCTCACCAACTCTCCGGCGGCCTCCGACAACGAATGATGATTGCAATGACACTAATGTGTGATCCTGCTCTAATAATTGCCGATGAACCCACAACAGCTCTTGATGTTACTATGCAGGCACAAACTTTAAACCTCTTACGCTCTTTGCAAAAAGAATTTAATGCTGGCTTAATACTTATTACACACGACCTAGGTGTTGTTGCCAGAATGGCAGACCGAGTAATGGTAATGTATGCAGGATACGCTGTCGAAACAGGGACGGCTATTGAAGTATTTGACAACCCTAATCATCCCTACACACAAGGGCTTTTAGATTGTATTCCAGTTCCCGGCCGCAGAGAGCCAGGCTCAAAGCTTGGCTCCATCCGGGGAATAGTGCCTGCCCTCGTCGGCGATATAAAAGGCTGCACATTCAGAAATCGTTGCGATTTTTCTACCAAACAGTGTGAGGAAGAAATTGTTGCTTTAAAAGAACTAAGTAAGGATCGTGCCTTTCGTTGTATACTGACGCCAGAGGAACGTGAGACGACTAAACAGAATCCAGGAACTACACAATGAACCAATTAAATCCCCAAAGCAACAATGGCAACATCCCCGCCTTGGAATGCAGAAATGTGAGTCAAACATTCATGATAAAGTCAGGGATGTTTGCTGAAAAAAAACCTCTTAAGGCTGTTGAAGGCGTCAACCTTAGTGTTAACCGTGGCGAAGTTATCGCAATTGTAGGAGAATCTGGCTGTGGTAAAACAACCCTGGCTAAAATGTTGCTTGGTCTATTACCTCCTACAACTGGGGAAATTCTTCTTGATGGCATTCCGATAAACTCTGTTAGTATTTTAGACATAGCGCGGAAAGTTCAACCTGTATTCCAGGATCCCTATTCATCACTCAATCCAAGGAAAACCCTTGAATCTATCATCTCTTTACCTTTGAAAGTCCATAATATTGGCACTGAAATCGAGCGAAAAGGTCGCGTCGAAGAGTATATGCGTCTGGTCGGTTTGCCAAATCGCCTCATTCATTCCTATCCAAATCAACTTTCTGGTGGTCAGCGCCAAAGGGTCGCAATTGCCCGGGCCTTAATTATGGAGCCAAAAATCATTGTATGTGATGAACCAACTTCTGCTTTGGACGTTTCCGTGCAGGCCCATATTCTTAACTTGCTCCAAGATTTGCGGAAGAAATTAAACTTAACCTACGCTTTTATAAGCCATGATCTTGCCGTTGTTGAACATTTGGCCGACTGGGTAGCCGTAATGTACCTAGGCCGTTTAATCGAATTTGGAAAAGCAACCGATGTATTCAGAGACCCAAAGCATCCTTACACTCAAGCACTATTGGAATCGGTTTTAACTCCAGATGCCAGTCTAGGCCTTCCCGAGATTACTCTCGGGCGTGGATTACCCAATCCACTATCACCGCCAAGTGGCTGCTATTTCCATCCACGCTGCCCCAAATCTAGTGCAGAATGCAGTGAAAAAAGCCCCCTCTTAAAAAGAGAGAAAAACTATCTTGTCGAATGCCACCTTTATAACTAAAAAAAAAGCCGCCACGAAACGTAACGGCTTTATAACCAGAATTATTTCCAGAATATAATCCTACTACTTCCAATGTATATGATTCAGCGTTGCTCCATAGGGCGAAAGCGAACCATCTTCTATTACCAAATCCTTGCTATGTACAAAAGACGTTGGCAACGTAGAAATTGGCAGAATATAATTCATTTGGTTAACTCTGTCATAACCAACCTTATAAACAGCCTTTCTTTTCTCTGGATCTAAAATAGCACCACCCTTAATTCGAGCTTTATTGATGATCTCATCATGCCAGTAGTTACGCGGGCTCCACTTTCCCATACGACCTTTCGCAAAAAAAACGTTCAAAGTTGAAGATGCATCGGGTAGCCCTCCCGAACTCCATAGACTCACCAAAATTTCAAATTTACCCTGACGTTGCAATTTTCGATAAACTCCAAAGCTAACTGGTTTAACTTTGCCACGAATTCCTATCTTCCGAAGCTCACCTGCGACAGCTACCGCAACGGGGCCCGCCGAACCTAAAGCCGTTATTGACACATCAAAGCCTTTAGGATAACCGGCCTCGGCCAAAAGTTTCTTCGCAGCTACTCTATTAAAGGCAGGAGGCTTGGTTGAAAAATCACAACCTTTCTGCACACGCAGACACATTGAATCCAAGGTTTTAACCTTATCGCCACCCGCAAGCACTGCACGAGCAACAGCTAATCGGTCAAATCCCATGGAGATCGCTTTACGAACACGTTGATCGGAGAGTGCTTTATTACCAGAGCGATTAACAGAATCCATTGAAAGATAGGTATAAAGTAAACCGCCGGTAGCCGTAGCTGCTAATGCGGGATTTTTTTTCAGATGGTCAACTTGGTCTTTTGGAACACTGCGGATAAGATCCGTACCCCCCGTCAATAATTGAGCAATACGTGTTTGAACGTCTGGAATAGATTTCGCGATAATAGTTTTTATCTTTGGTTTAGGTTTCCACGTCCCACCGTGGTTGTAATCGTCGTTACGGATCAAAATGATACCTTTATTGGGGTCAACCTGCGTAACTTTCAGAGGGCCCGTGCCAATCGGTTTTTTGCCAAATGTATTTTTCGCTTTAAGTTTACCGTGCGTATCCGAAGGATAAATCAAAATTGATTTTGCCAGCCTCATAAGACCAACCGCTACTGGCCGTTTGGTATGGATACGTACTTTGTATTTATTAATTTTTTCAACTTTATTAATCCAGATATAGTTGGTTTTAAAACGGATCCGGGTTTTTGGATTGATCAACCAATTAATTGTATAAACCACATCATCAGCATCAAACTCCGACCCGTCATGAAATTTAACATCGTCTCTAAGGTCAAAATCCATGGTCTTAGCATCAATGCGTTTCCAGGATTTAGCCAGCAATGGATAAAACTTGCCCGTAAAATCATCGTAGTGGACTAAACCATCGTAGACAATTCTGGCTGTTAGAGCGATCTCCGGTTTTGGATCATAAGCAAGGTCTATAACCGAAATTGGATCAGCAAACGCTATTCTCAGTGTATCTTTAGATTTCTGGGCAAGTGCATTGGTGGTAAAAACGATCGAACCAATAAGCGCAACAGCCACGTTAATTCTTAATTTCCTCATATCATATCCCCCCATAGTTAATACTAATATTTTAAAAACATTTTTATAATTAATATATAAGTCTCTATAAGATTAAAATAATCAAGCCACCTTTTCTGTATCCTGAACTAATTCACATACCTCTTTCTCTATAATTGTTCCTTCAAAAAATCTCGGATTCTGGCGCGTGTAAAGGTCCACAGGATTAGTAAACATAAAAGCTTCAAAATCTTGATCAGTGAAAAGCTCTTTCTCAACATTCTTATAAGCATCAGGAACACAGTCTCTTATATCCTCTACGTCCCAATGCCCAATATCCGAACCGAAAAAAGCTTTGAGTTTGGCACCATAATGATTAATTTTTGTATTGAATGCTACGGCGTTCATCGCATCATCCGCCTCACATCCAAAATAAAAAGGTTGAACAAAAAGATCACGAATATCCTCTTTTTTACTGATCTCACATCTGCGAAATTCATCGAGTTCAATTTCTTCCCGTAATATACCACCCATCCGATTAGTCTTGCTTTCTCCAATCAATGCGTCACCTGTTAAAATTCCATCGCCATATTTTTCAGCCATTTCTCGGATAAGATCAGTATCCAATTTTGCGGGGTCGAGATTATCCTTCATAAAATCAAGATTTCGTTTTTCCCAGTGCTCAAACAAATCATTGTAAAGTTGAACGGCCCAACCAACGCCTCCTTCTAGAAAAGCAAAATTTAACTCTGGAAAGCGACGCGTCACACCATCCATAAAAATAGCACGGCAAAAATAATCGCCAGCAGTTGAAAACCCACCAAGATGGTTAAAAACAAAATTTGATGGCGAAGAATGCCGACTGCCACCACCTCGGGCTGCAGTGTGACAGGCCACGGGCACTTTTAAGTCAACACAACGTTGCCAAACGGGATCATAGTCATAGAGGCCATCAAGGGCGACAGGGTTTACACGTTCGGTATACTTACCAAGCTCCGGTGCATGTTCTGCAATTTGAGGAACAGGCAATCTAACCTCAGTGCCAAAAGTTGCAGCCTTAAAACCTAGTTCACCTACTGCAAAATCAAGTTCACTAATAGCTTCTTTCGGCGAGAACATCGGGATAACACAATTCATAATCAAACGGTCCCCAACTTCGCTAAATATATCTGCCAACATCGTATTTAGTGCTCGATGACCCACTTGACGCATTTCGTCATCCCGGACATGCATGAGTGGCAAACAAGCTGTTGAATAAACTATTCCTACATCAATACCAGCCTCATCAAGACGTTCACGATAAAGCTTTGGTAACATTGCAGTTGCACGGTCAATTGACTGTGGTCCAGAGGGCATGCCCCAGAAGATTTGCTGGCAATCTTGATGCTTCCAAGGCGATTCTAGGTTTTCATATCGCAGGGCAACCTCTGGACCAGCAATCTTCTTAACATAATCCAAGATAGTCAAACGAGCTTCAAGTATATGACCATCGCCATCAACAATAGGATGAGACACTTTAGACCGGATATCAGCCGCATCAAGTTGGGTTGATTTTAACATAAATTTCTTAGCTCCTTAAATTAAGCAGGTTATTATTTAACTATTTCATGTAAGGCTCATCGATAGCGTAGTTCCCGGCTTCCAACACAATTGGTAAATCACTTTTATTAAAGCTAACTCCAACCGGATTTTTACCCTCCATAACGGCATCAACCTGCTTCTTTAAAAAACGACGCAACATTACAATTCCAGCATCGGACTGACCAAGGTGTTCATTTGCGTGAACAGCAATCTCTCCCTGCCCCCTGTGAGCTTCATAGTCACCAGGAAATTTCTGATGTTCATCAGGAGTAAGCTCCTCCCAAAGCTTCCCATTTAGACGCGAACGCCCTTTAGTCATTGCCCCTTCTTCCCGTGTGCGGCCACAAGTATATATTCGAAACGAAGTGTTATCGATTGGCAACACCCAACCAATAGAGCTCACCCGTGCAAACTCACTAACACGTGGGCTAGGAACAACCCGTAAAGTGGGCAAAACTGCCATTGTTATCCGGCGGTGTGTTCGATCATCATCAAGCGGTCGTAACGAAGTTACCTTAATTCCAAGCTCTACTTGCTCAAACTCAACATCTGGCATAGCGCCCATCTGTTTAGTAAATTGAGTGCCGCTAAATGATCCGTGTAATATGGGAACATGGTACGGATCGACAACATTTTCATAATGCTGCAACCAATTACAGTCGACAATGACAGGTCCCCCACTTCCAACGCTTGTATCATTGGCTTCAAGAAACTCATCTTCCGCCAAAACCTCTAGGCATTCATACGTCGGCAAAATAGGCATTCTATCAGGTGGTCCCATATAGGCAAAAATCAAGCCGTAATGCTCCTTTAAAGGATACCAAGGTTGACGAATTCTCTGCTTACCACGGCCTCCATTAGGTTCGCAGGGCTGACTGGTACAGTGCCCTTCTACATCGAATGCCCAGCCGTGATAACAACAACGAAGACCATCTTCATCAACCTTACCATAGTATAATGTCGTACCCCTATGACAACAATTGGCGTGTACCAGCCCAGGACGCCCCTGCCGATCGCGAAAAAGAATTAAATCTTCGCCAAGCGCGCTAACCTTTTTTGGCGTTTCAGTTGCGTGGGAATTCAGTCCGATTGGATGCCAATAGCGCCGCAACAGTTCACCCATCGGTGTGCCTCGCGTCACTTCGGTCATCGTCGGATCATAGGGCAAACATTGATTCAAATAGCCACTGCCAGCATATTGATCATGATCAATGGTATCCATTTTAAAATCTCGCTATTTTATTTATTTATGCGCTTTTTTAGCATAATAGGCTGCCCACGCTTATCGCTAATCTTCCAACCTACTTCAGTACGCAACATTTTATCTTTATAAAGGAAAATCACTCCGGGACCGTCAAGTGGCGCAGGACCCTCAACTTTTTCATTACTATCGTAACGATAAATTGTCACGTATTCGTTAGTTTCCGCATGATCCTCATCTTGAATTATCACCGCAATATTAGTTACAATATGACGAATGACTAAATTATGACTACGTTCGTGCATTGCCGCCAGTATTGCTTCGCGACCTTTTAATTCACTGCCTTGTCGCTTCCAAATACCTTCTTCCGTAAAACAGTCAGCCAAGTCGTCATAAAGGCGTGCATCAAGTGAATTATAAAATTTGTTAACAAGTTGTGTGCAATCCCATTCGATAGCACGTTCCTTCTCACGCTCCATCTTATAATTCCTTCAATCTCTAAACGGCGTTAACAACAGCGTGGTCATAATTCTCAGCGCCGATTTTATCTTCGGGAAAAATATCTCTTTCAATTACCCACTCACGTGTACCGTCAAATATTTCTTTTGAATACGGTTCAAATACAATGCGTTCTCCCGGACCAAAACGTCGAGTATCTGCCATATCGGTATAACGATCAGGTAATTCATTGAGAAAGTAATGAGTATATAAGTCATGCCTTAGATCAATATCGGCTTGGGCTCGTTTTAGAGCCTTAAAATATTTAACAACGTCATCCCGGTTTACATTAGGGGGTACCATTGTTGCGATCATAAATGTCGTATCAAGGATTTTTCTAAAACCAAGTTGTTCAAGTATATACATGGGTGCTCCAAATGCATTACCTGCAGGCAC
>Ga0315339_1003799_pt1 | contig 10331 bp, 8 predicted proteins | sample ASW17metaG_FD_204514 | JGI IMG/M metagenome (GOLD analysis project Ga0315339, IMG submission 204514) | Ammonia-oxidizing marine archaeal communities from Pacific Ocean, United States - ASW #17 | ecosystem: Environmental > Aquatic > Marine > Oceanic | place: USA: California | collected 2016-12-05
CCTTCCTGCAAGCCACCAAATACCCGCCCTCACTCAGTTGGCTGAGCCTCCAAATGGGCATCAGCTTCCTGCTGATCTGGCCGTTATGTCGGTGGTACGGCGGGTTCAAACGGTCCAAACACCCGGATTCATTTTGGCGATTTTTATAGTTGATTTCAGTCTCAAGCGGGATTGGGATGGTGCGGTTGGCAATCCCGCGTCCCCCCGGCCTGAGAACAATTTACGGCGTATGAGTTTGAAATCGACTGTCGCTTACCACGCGCATTGGCCGACCCCTCCATCCCCAATGCGCTTGAGAATGAAATTGACGAGTTTTTAAAGGTGGTATAAATTATATATCAACTTTAAAAAGGACTAGCGCATGCACGCACTCCTGTTCGAGGTCGAACCGCGCCCCGGCCATGGGGATCATTATTTTGAACACGCCGCCCGGCTGCGCCCCATCGTCGACGCCGAGCCCGGCATGCTGTTCATTGACCGCTACCAATCCTTGGCCCGCGACGGCGTCATCCTGTCCCATTCGCTCTGGCAAGACGAAGCGGCGCTGTCGCGCTGGCGGACCAACGCCAAACACCACGCCAGCCAATCGGCCGGCCGTACGAAGCATTTCCAGGACTACCGCATCCGCATCGCTGAGTTTATCGGCCACATGGAAGGCGGCACCCTGAAAGACATCGCGCCCCCCACCACCCCCTACAACGACCCCGCCGCCCAGGCGCCGCGGTTCGTGGTGATTGTCAAAGGCCAAGCGCCAGCGTCACTAGACCGAGTCACAGCTCAGCCCATCGAGGACGGCGAGACGTACCTCAGCGTGAACACGCCCGGCAACCACATCACCGTAACTGAGGCGCCGACGCTTGAGGCGGGGGAGGCATTGATTGCAGGGCTTGCTGGGGAGGTAGCGGTTGAGAGTGCAGTCTTGGGCTTGGTGGCGAGGGATTATGGGATGTTTGAGCGGGGGGAGGCGCCGCAATACTACCCGGAGGTAGCCCGACCGGAGGATCGGTCGGGCGGTTGAGCAAGCTCAAGCGGGATTGGGGTGGTGCGGTTTGGCAATCCCGCGTGGTTAAGTGATAGCCGATTTCACATTCATACCAACGGTATTTGTTCGCAGCATTTGAAAGCGCGGGATTGCCTCGCCGGCCATCCCAATCCCGCTTGAGACCGTTGCTACAAGCTCGGTTTGCCGCAGGACGGTGAGCCACACCTTGGCTCACCGTCCCCTGTGCGGTTCCGGCAATCACACACTCAGCGAGACAAAACTCCCACGGCGTGCGTGACCGGCCTCCTGGAACTTCTGTTGGATATCGTTGATGTTTGATGAGCTGAGGGTTTCGCCCTCGTAGCTCTCGAGGATATCCAAAAGTGTCAGAAGTGCATCCGAGCCCTCGTTTTCGGGCGGTGGCGGCGGTGGGGGGCCATGATGGCCTCCACCCGGCCCGCCCGCTCCACCCGGTCCGCCAGGTGGCCTGAGGTCGTCGACATCGAAACCGGCGGCTTCAATCTCTGATCTCAGATCGGCGGACGGGCGGATGCCCTCGGCTCGGAATTTCTCGCGGATCGCCACCGCATCGGCTTCGGAGACTTCCTCGGCGTCGAAGTCGGCCAGGATGTCCTGGACCGACGAACGCTGGGAGCCCGTCAGACGCTGCGGCTCAATGGGGCGAAGCGCAAGGGAGGAAGAACCAGAAATCTGATCGACCATTTCGATTGTCTCCTAGATCTGGTTACAACAGTGGGCCCGGCGACAGCTGCTGCCCGGTCCACGCGAGAATAAGAAGCAAATTTCATGCCCGGCCGAGGGTTGATGCTAACGTGCTGTTTTTACGTAAAATTTGTCTAATATATGGCCGATATAATTCGGCAGAATTTGCCGAAATTGGAGGATAATCGGCAGACATTGCCTATTGTCAGCGACCTTCAGGCTAATCTTTTCACCTCTTGAAACCGCGCTTCATTCCATTTGACGTGATCATGCAAATCCGTAACGTGATCCGATTGGCGGCGCGCGAGATGAAGATCACTTCGGCGTGCCTGAATTTTCCGGAGGCGGCATCTCGTGGCAAATACTCTCAAAGGCTCATCGGCATTCCTGGCGCTGCTCAAGGAAAACGGCATCACCCATATGTTCGGCAATCCAGGCACCACGGAACTGCCCATCATGGACGCCATGAAGGATCACCCGGACCTGACGTATGTGTTGGGCCTCCAGGAAAGCTTGGTGGTCGCCATGGCGGATGGATATTCCCGCGCGACCGGGCAATTGACGGCGTGCAACGTGCACGTGGCGCCGGGGCTCGGCAACGCCATTGGGTCTATTTACAACGCCAAGTTCACCGGCACACCGATCATCATCACCGCCGGCCAGCAAGAGCAGGGCCACGGACTGACTGAGCCGTTATTGTACGATCCTTTGGTGCCGATCGCCGAGCCCGTGGTCAAATGGGCGGTCGAGGTGACGCGATTGGAAGATTTACCGCGCATTGTCCACCGGGCGGCCAAGGTCGCCATGACGGCGCCGACGGGGCCGGTGTTTATTTCCCTGCCGGGCGATATTCTGAACGATGAGGCCGGTGTCGATTTGAGCCGGCCAACGCGCGTCGATACCCGCAACCGGCCGGCCGATGACGTGCTGGACAACTTGGCGGAACGTTTGCTGGCAGCCGAGCGCCCGGTATTGGTTTGCGGCGATGAGGTCGTCAAAAGCGACGCGCTGGAAGAAGCCGCTGAACTGGCTGAGACGCTGGGGGCTGCGGCCTACCAACAAAGCGTGCCCTACGGCGCACATTATATATCCGAACACGTCTGCTACATGGGGGGCTTAAGCCGCGAGCAACCGGATGTCCGCAAGGTCTTGTCCGATTACGATCTAATGATCGTCGTTGGCGCGGATGCGCTCAGGATGTCGGTCTATTCGGAAGTTGAGCCGTTACCTGACGAGATGCCGGTCGTCCAGATTGGTTTGCTGGATTGGGAGATGGGCAAGAACTATCCCGCCGAACTGGCGATCCGGGGTGATGTGCGCGAAACCTTGAAGGCGCTGATCCCGGTGCTGGCGGAGAAGGGTGGTGCGGCGCTGAAGACCAAGGCGGCGGCGAAGCTGGCGGAATTCGGAGGCCGCAACTGGTCGGCTAAAAAGAAGGCCTTGGTCGAGCGCCTGGAGGATGCCGGGTCTGGCAGTCCGATTAATTTCGATTGGATGACGTGGAAGATGGTCGAGGCGCTGCCGGAAAACGCCGTTGTCGTCCACGAAGGCCTGACCTCGACACGCCAATTGCCGAACCTGTTGGCCTACACCGACCGCTATTGCTATCACGGGTTTGCGTCGGGCGGTATCGGCTGGGCGATGCCGGGCGCGGTCGGTGTCCAGTTGGCGGACCTGACCCGGCCCGTCGTCGCGGTGATTGGTGACGGCTCATCCATGTATTCGATCCAGGCCTTGTGGACCGCGGCGAACATGAAAATTCCGATCACCTACGTGATCTGCAACAACAAATCGTACCGAATTATCAAACAGCGCCTGAAGGCGTTCCACGGCAACGATCATTTCGTCGGCATGGACTTCGATGACCCGCATTTGGACTTCGTTGGCTTGGCCAACGCCATGGGCGTCGCGGCGGAGCGTGTCGAGGACCCGGCGGACCTGAGCCAGGCGTTTGAGACAGCCTTCAACAATCCCGGTCCGAACCTCATCGACGTGGTCGTCGAAGGTGGGATTTAGAGGTGGCGATTAGAGGGCCGGTTTAGGGCTTGAGAAAAGTCAAATCGTACGAACTTCCGGGTAGCCTTCTAAGGCTTTTTCGGTGCGAAATAACGCTCTCACGCTTGAGGGGAATGGTTGATTTTGTTAGCGTGGGCACATCACAAATTCCATATTCGTAATAATACCAGGGAGAGAACCAATGAAGAGACGCGAATTTATCACAAAAGCCGGCGTTGCAGGCGCCGCGGGTGTTGCTGCCGCTTCGACCTTGTCCACACCAGCGTTGTCGCAAGGCCGCCAGAAAATAACCATGGTTTCGACCTGGCCGCGCGATTTCCCAGGCTTGGGCACCGGCGCGCAGCGTCTGGCGAAGCGCATCAATACGATGACCGAAGGCCGCATTTCGGTCGAGTACTTCGCCGCCAAGGAACGTGTCGGTGCCTTCGATAGCTTCGACGAAGTCGCATCGGGCAAGTCGCAAGCCTATCACGCCGCCGATTACTATTGGAAAGGCAAGCACCTGGGTTGGGCGTATTTCACCGCCGTTCCCTTCGGCCTCAGTTACACGGAAATGAATGCCTGGATCCGCTTTGGTGGTGGTCAGCAGCTGTGGGACGAACTGGCGGCTGAATTCGGCCTGAAGTGCGTCATGGCTGGCAACACCGGTTGTCAGATGGGTGGCTGGTTCAACAAGGAAATCAACTCTGCTGACGATCTCAAAGGTCTGAAAATGCGTATTCCGGGCCTCGGCGGCGACGTCATGGCGAAACTCGGCGCCTCGCCGGTTTCCATCCCGGGCGGCCAGATCTATGAAAACTTGGTTTCCGGCGCTATCGATGCCACCGAGTGGGTTGGCCCTTGGAATGACAGCTTCATGAAGTTCTATGAAGCCGCCAAGTACTACTACTATCCGGGCATGCACGAGCCGGGCTCGATGCTCGCTTTGGGTATGAACAAAAAATGGTGGGATGGTCTTTCCAAGTCCGACCAGGCAATCATCGAAGGCGCCGCGGCGCACGAAAACGACATGATGATGGCCGAATACAACATGAAGTCAGGCTCCGCGCTGACCAAGCTCATCACCGAACAGGGTGTCAAGCTGCGCGAGTTCAACGATGACGTTTACGACAGCTTCGCGGAAGCTGCAGAGGAAGTGTTCGCGGGTGTCCGCGCGCATAGCCCCTTGGCAAAGAAAATCGACGCTAGCTTCGTCGCGGCCCGTAAGGACCTCGGCGGTTGGTCGAAGATTTCGGACCAAGCGTTCCTCTCACAGCGCAACCGCGCGCTCGGCCTCTAAGGTCTGGCGCCGACGCATCATAAGGAAAGCGGAGCTCTTGCCTTCGAGGCTAGAGCTCCGCTTCTCACTTTGAGATGCCTGGATGCCGCGACTCAATCTATCGAATGATTAACGCGATACCATGAATTCAGATTCTAACGAGCCTGAGGAAAATGCCGAGGCCGCCGATGGTGCGGCGGCCCTGAAGATTGATGTCGCGGCGCGGTCTACCGGCACCATGATTGTCCCGGCAGTACGCGTCGTCGGCTATTCCATGGTCGCACTGACCATGGTGTTCGTGATCAACAACTATCTCAATTTCTGGCTCGATTGGCCGGGTGTGCCGATGCTGTTCGCCGATCTCGGCGTATTCGGCACGGACGCTTTGGCGAAGCCCATGGAAAGCGGTGCCGCGACCCAATCATGGCTGCAATTCGGCCTGTATCTGGGGACGCTTGGCGGCGTCATTGTCTGGGTGATGAAAACCCCTGACAATTGCATGCATGATGACGGCGACCGGTTGTCGGATTTCGCCGCCTATTTTATTCGCGGCTGTTTTTGGGCGGTGCTGCTCATCGGTGTCGCCGATTTGCTGATCTCGTTCCTTCGGGTCGAGAACTTTTTGGAGGGCATCGTCGGCAAGCAAATGGCCCAAGACCTGGGCCGCTCGAGTTTCCGCGGCGAAGTTGTCCATTATCCACTGATCGTAATGTCCTTCATCATTGCCTATTTCGTCCGCTCGGTTGGCTTTACGTGGCTGGCGTTGTTGATTGTCGTTGCGGAAATTCAAATCGTTATCGCGCGCTTCGTCTTTTCATATGAACAGGCCTTCATGGCCGATCTGGTGCGGTTCTGGTATGGCGCCCTGTTCCTGTTCGCCAGTCCCTACACGCTTTTGCACGAAGGCCACGTGCGTGTCGATATTCTATACGCCGGCTTCACGGAACGAGGCAAAGCTTGGACCAATACCTTGGGCTCGCTGTTCTTAGGGATGCCCCTTTGCTGGATCGTTCTCACCCAGGGCATGTGGGGCGAGTTCAGCGTCATCAACGGCCCGCTGCTTACCTTCGAGGTCACCCAGGCCGGTTATGGTCTCTATGTGAAGTATTGGCTGGCGGCGTTCCTGTTAGTGTTCGCGGTTTCAATGATGTTCCAGTTCGTCGCCTATTTCCTGAATTCCGTCGCCGTTCTGATGCGTGGGCCCGGCTATCACCCGGACACCGCGGAACCGGCCCACTTTTAGTGAACAGATAGCCCGACCCCAGAGAAGAGCGCATTTATGGAAATCGTATTTCTTATCCTTCTGATCCTGCTCATGGTGCTGGCGCTAGGTGGCGGTTATCCAGTTGCTTTTGCGCTGCCGGGGTCTGCGATCATTACCATCGGCCTGGCGGCGTTGACCGGGTTCGTATTCGAAGGCCGGCCGGAAGCCTATTTCGCCCACGGTGACCCTATCCAATGGCTGAACGCCGGTGTCACCAATTTCCGCGGAATCTATTGGGAGGCCGAGCGCGACACGCTGATTGCGATCCCATTGTTTATCTTTATGGGGATTATGCTCGAGCGCTCAAAGATCGCCGAAGACCTGCTGGTCACCATGGGTCAATTGTTCGGTCCAATCCCGGGCGGCGTCGGAATTTCGGTTGTCATTGTCGGTGCGCTTTTGGCCGCGACCACCGGCATCGTCGGCGCGACGGTTATTGCCATGGGGCTGATTTCCCTGCCGGTGATGCTCAGGGCGAACTATTCCCACGCCCTGGCGACAGGCACGATCAGCGCGTCGGGCACCTTGGGGCAAATTATCCCACCGTCCATCGTGTTGATTATCCTGGCCGACCAGTTATCCAACGCCACTGATCAGGCCAGTTCGATCAGAACCGCTGAATACAAGCTTGGCACCGGCGTGGCGAACTTGCCGTCCGAATTTGACCTGACGTCGACCAGCGCCGGCGATATGTTCCTGGGCGCCTTTCTGCCGGGATTGGTTTTGGTCGGCCTTTATATTCTCTACATTCTGACCGTCGCCTTGATCCGCCCGAAATTGGCCCCGCCGGCGCCGTTTGAAGGCAAAATGGATTTGAAGTTCGCCCTGCGGGTGCTGTTGGTGCTGATGCCGCCGCTGACACTGATATTTGTCGTATTGGGGTCGATCATCTTAGGTATCGCAACCGTTAATCAGGCCGGTGCCATCGGCGCCATCGGCGCCATGATCATGGCCGGTTACCGGTTAATGGAAGGCAAACCGCACGCCTTTACGCCGGCATTCATGGCGCTCGGGTCCGTCGCCGTGCTGACGGTCTTGCTGCAGAATTTCAATATCAACATCAAGGCGTCTCACGACAGCCAGGATTTGGTCGTCATAGCGTTCGCCTCGGTGGCGTCTGTGGTGTTCATGGCGGCCATCGCCTGGAGCGGATGGCGCACCTATAAGCTCGACGACACATTGGGCGGCGTGATGGTCGAGACCGCGAAGACGACCTCGCTGGTGTTCATCATTTTGCTGGGCGCGGCTATGTTGACGGCGGCGTTCAGGGCGTTCGGCGGCGAAGAGCTGGTGCGTGATTTTCTAGCGGGTCTGCCGGGCGGTTTCATTACCAAATTTGTTGTCGTCATGGCGGTCATATTTGTCCTAGGATTCTTTCTGGATTTCATCGAAATCGCCGTTGTCGTGGTGCCGATTATCGCGCCGATCTTGTTGGCCGACCCGACCGCCAACGTCACCGCCGTGTGGTTGGGCGTCATGATCGGCGTCAACATGCAGACGTCATTCCTGACCCCGCCGTTCGGTTTTGCGCTGTTTTACCTGCGCGGCGTCGCGCCGCCAATCGTCCGCACCATTCAAATGTATAAAGGCGTGGTGCCGTTCATCATGTTACAATTGATGGGCCTCGCCATTGTCGGATTTTTCCCGGCCTTGGTGAACTACCTGCCGGCCAAAGTGTACCTGACGTCGGAGACTGCGCCGCCGCCGAAGAACCCACGCCTGCAGGCCTGTATCGAAGAATACATATTCGACGAGTATGACCGTCGCGGTGACGAATTGCGGGGTGCCATCTCGACGGCGAAAGCGCTAAATATTTCCTACCTCCCGGCGAAGTACCAAAGTGCCCTGAAGGAAGGCTTCCAGGCGGCGGAAGGGACTTTTGCCGCGGTCAATAAGGTCCGCGCAGCGGATGCCGCCGTGCAGGCCTACATTCCTGGATACCGCCCGTTACACCGCGAAATGCGGGATCTTCGCGTGCGGTTGGCGACCGCCCAGCGTGAAATCCGCGAGGCGATGAAAAAAATTCGGAACCTGCCGGACAACCTCTCCGATCGTAAACAGCAGGTCGCCGAGCTTGAGCGTGAAATCGCTGAATTCAAGAAACACGAAGCGACGCTGAAGACGCAAGCGCCGGCGGGATGGGAGCCGGCCCGTAAGCGCTATGTCGATCTTAGGAAAACCGAAAAGAACTTGCGCCGCAAGTACCGGCGCACCGTAGATGACGCTTATGACACGGTCAGCGAGGTTGGCCGTTTGATCACCAATGCGAGCCAATTGGCGACGCTGGAGCCGCGCATTAAGGGGCTCAAGGCCGTCATCGCCAATGATGCGGGCCCAGACGCTATTGTGAAGATCAAAGCCGTCGCCGCCTCGGTGGGGGCAATCCCCGGAGCCAGTCCGATCAAATCAAAATTGTCGAAGGCCCGGCGCCTGATGAAGGGCTCAAAGCCGAAACGTGAGCGTGCTCAGAAGGAATTGGTGAAGGCTCTCGATCGGTTCGCCAAGGACACGAAATGGCGGACCCGTGCGGCGGCGGAACTAGCCGCGCCTTTGGCCACGTATGATATGGCGATCCGCGATACCATCGGGCTCAGGCTGCAGGAACGGTTGAGCGAAGAGCAGGCGGAAACTGTCGCCTCTTGCCAATCTATCCACCGCGACATATCTCTCGATTTCTAGGGCATTCTTGGTTCACTTGCGTTCACCAAAAATCCCCTAGAATCTTATTTGCTGCAAATGCGTCGTCGCAGATAATTTCCATCTGCTCGGGATTTGCTAAACTCTGTTGCTTCATGCGCTTCGTGTATCTGAGGTTTCAGCCACTAAAGGAAGGCCGCCATGCATATCGACATTTATTCCGACCCCGTCTGCCCATGGTGCCTGATTGGTAAGCGCAGGCTAGAGAAAGCTTTGGAAACGCGGCCCGTTGACGGACTCACCGTTAAGTGGCGGCCGTTTCAGTTGCATCCGCATATGCCGGCGGAAGGCGCTGACCGGGCCGAGTTCACAGCTGCCAAGTTCGGCTCGGCCGAACGCGCGGCCGAGACATACGAGCGGGTCAAGGTTGTCGGCGCCGACGAAGGCCTCGATTTTCGGTTCGATAAAATCAAGCGTTCACCGAATACGGTCGACGCGCACCGGTTGCTTCATTATGCCGACAAACATGACAATCAGGACGCTGTGTCCGAAGGACTGTTCGTTGATTTCTTTTTCGATGGTCATGATGTCAGTGACCTGGACGTATTGGTCGACACCGCGACCGAAGCCGGTCTCGACGCCGATGCCGTTCGCGCTTACTTGGAAAGCGACGAGGACCGCGAGCTAGTCCAGAACGCCGACGAAGAAGCCCGGGCCCTAGGGATTCAGGGCGTGCCGTTCTTCGTGATCAACCAAAAGTACGCGTTATCCGGCGCGCAACCGCCGGAAATGTTTGTCAAAGCGCTTGAAGACATTGAAGCGGAAGAGGTGGCGGGCGCTGACGCCTGATACGGCGCCTTCAATCGCAGATCACTTCAAGCCTTGAAGCCAATCTAGAACAACTTCGGCGGATGCCGATGGTGTGCCCTTATGGTCGGCGTCAATGACGGCGTGTTTGGTGCTCGGATTTTCCGGCGCGCTGCCCAAAATCTCCTTGCACCGTTTCCATTGATCGTGATCGCCGTCGATGCAAAGGATCGGTGTGTTCGGTTTTAGCTTGCCCGCATTGTTGTTGATGGTCGCGGGGCCTTTCGGATCAAACCAACTGAACACGTCGTTGGCGGAGCTTGTCGCCGTTTCGTTGGCACCGCCGGAATCGTTAAACACTGTGGTCTCTTCACCGTTGCCCGCGTCAATCATCCGGCGTGCCTTGTTAGTGCTTTTCGAAAGCTTTTGGGCGAACCCGCGTTTCCCGGGGACGTGGCCATAAGCCAGCAAGATCACACCCGCCAAGCCTTCGCGGCGCGCGCCGCATTGGCGCCGATGCTATGGCCGGCGACAAAAATTCTGGTTGCGCCGGCGGTTTCTAATTCGGCGACATAGGTGTCGATTTCATCCATCGATTCTTCGTAGCCTTTGTCGTAAATGCGACCGGCACTCCACCCCATCAG
>Ga0315339_1003800_pt1 | contig 10330 bp, 8 predicted proteins | sample ASW17metaG_FD_204514 | JGI IMG/M metagenome (GOLD analysis project Ga0315339, IMG submission 204514) | Ammonia-oxidizing marine archaeal communities from Pacific Ocean, United States - ASW #17 | ecosystem: Environmental > Aquatic > Marine > Oceanic | place: USA: California | collected 2016-12-05
CGCTGCTCATCGCCGACCTCGGCATCGGCGATGGCTTTGCGCATCCCCGGCGAGGGCTGAGATTTGGTGTCGGAATAAAGATCAATACGCGGCGCGGTCATGGGATGCCTCCGGAAAATCAGAAGCCGGCAGATTAACGCCCGGCGGCGTCGGTGACAATCCAGCCAATCGCCCTAGTCTGGGCGCCATCTGGACCCTTATCCGGCTTTCGCGTCCTCAATGATCATGTCGGATGCCTTCTCGGCGATCATGATAGTCGGCGCATTGGTATTGCCCGAGATGATTTCCGGCATGATCGAAGCATCAACCACCCGCAAGCCTGGAATGCCATGCACCTGTAAGCGGTCATCAACGACGGCCATTGGGTCCGAACCCATTTTGCAGGTGCTGGTCGGATGATAGATGGTTTGTGCGATGTTGCGGGCGCTATCCAAAAGCTGCTCGTCGGTCTTGATCTCCGGCCCCGGCAAGTGTTCGCGGACAATGAAGGGTTTTAGCGCCTTCGTTTCCACCAGCCGGCGCGTGAATTTTAACGAATCAATGGCTGTTTGCTGGTCAAGCGGCGTCGAGAGATAGTTCGGATGGATGGCGGGATAAGCTTTTGGATCGGCGGACGTGATCTCAATACGTCCTTTGCTTTCCGGGCGAAGCTGGCAAACCGAAAGTGTGACGCCCGGGAACGGATGCATCTCAATGCCGGGCTTCGCGGCGCTTAATGGCTGGAAGTGATATTGAATATCGGGCGTTTCCAAACCTTCTCGGGATTTTGCGAAAATCGCCACCTGACTGGCGCCCATGCTCATCGGGCCGGTGCGTTTTAATACGTACTGCATACCGATCAACATGCGCCGGAAGAAATTATTGATCTCTGCGTTCAAGGTCGGGACATTGACCTCGTAAACGGTGCGAATTTGCAGATGGTCAAAAAGGTTGGCACCAACGCCCGGCATATCCTTGATCACCGGTATATCAAGCCCGTGCAACAGGGTGCCGGGACCGACCCCGGACAGTTGCAGAATTTGCGGCGACCCGATGGCCCCGGCGGACAAAATTACCTCACCGCCTGGCTTCAACATGTAGCGGCGCGCCTGGTCTTTCACTGAGATATCAATCCCCGTGTTCTTGCCGTCCTCGATCACTACGCGCTCGACCAAGGCGTGGGTGACGATATCCAAATTGTGGCGGTTTTTGATGGGATTGAGAAATCCGACCGCAGTTGAGCAGCGAAATCCGTTTTTGGCAGTTTGTTGATAGTAAGCGGCGCCCTCTTGAACGGCACCATTGTAATCTTCGTTGCGAGGCACGCCCAATTCACCGGCAGCGTCGATCATGGCTTCGCAAATATCGCGCTTCGCCCGCATGTTTTGGACCGATAGGTACCCGCCGACCCCATGGAATTCATCGGCGCCGTTCTGCTGGTCTTCGGATTTTTTGAAATAGGGCAGGACATCTTCGAAGGACCAGCCTTTGTTGCCGAGTTGGCGCCAGTGGTTGTAATCCTCCTGTTGTCCACGAACATACAAAAGGCCGTTGATTGAGCTCGAGCCGCCGAGCGTCCGGCCGCGGGGCCAGTCAATGGACCGGCCGTTCAAGCCGGGGTCCGCCTCGGTCTTGTAGCTCCAATCCGTGAGCGAATTGTGGAGTGTCTTGAAGTAGCCGACGGGGATATGGATCCACGGATACCAGTCCCGCCCACCGGCTTCCAAAAGCAGCACACGTTTTGACAGGTCGGCGGAAAGGCGGTTGGCCAATACACACCCTGCCGAGCCGGCGCCGGCAATGATGTAGTCGTATTTTTCTGGGCTTTCAGACATGGCTTTCACATTCATCTATTTTTAATTCGGTTCCGCCGAATATTTCTAATCCGGTTCCCCCGAACCGCGTTTTTTGATCAAGCTTTGCGGACAATTCGCCGCAGCTTAATTAAAAACGACTGCATCATGACAGTTGCATATTTATAAAAATTTTGCAATAATGAGAATTCTAGTATCATTACTGATAAAAATAACAAATAAACTAGTTGTTACGACCACGCACTCCCGACAGGGAATCTTGATGTCACAAAGGAGAGTCCAAGTGCTATCAACCAAACTGAACCAAGTATCGCGTCGCGATATGCTGAAACTGACGAAGCGCTTTGGCGTGACGTCGACGTTAATGGCTGCCGGCGGTTTGACCGGCGCAATCACCTTGCCGAGCTTAGCTGAAGCAGCGAACTCGACATACAAGAAGCGGATGAAGAAGAAGGCGAAGCACAAGCTTAAGTTCGGCGCCGCGGGTTTCACGGCGCAGAACCTTTTGATTGAGCGTGCGGGTTGCCTGCAGTTCGTGAATGATCTGGAAGAGCGCACGGACGGTGAAATTCAAGTTGAATTCATCGGTGCCAACCAGATTTGCGGTCAGTTGAACTGCGTCAAGAAAACGCAACAAGGTATCGTCGATATCTATGCGGCCTCGACCCAGAACTCGGCCGGCGGCGCGCCTTATCTGAACGTCCTTGATTACGCCTACATGTTCCCGTCACGCGCGGCGCAGTATTACTTCCTCTATCACCCGGGCAGCCAGAAAGTGCTGCGCGACCAGATGAGGAAGCGCCACAGTGTCGAGTTCCTGTTCAGCCACGCGGAACTCCGCGGCATTCAGTTGGGCCTGGCCTGGAAAGACAAGCCCTTGGTCACCAGCGTCACGCAGTTGGCCGGTACTAAAAACCGCGTCACCGGCACGCAGTTGGGCCGAATCGCCATGAACTTGATGAATCTCAACCCGACGCCGATTGCCTGGGCGGAAACGCTGGACGGCTTGAAGCAGGGCCTCATTGACGGTGCCGAGACGTGGGCATCGGCGGTGGCTTATGCGAACATGTCACCGGTTGTTTCTCAGGTGCTGAACCTTGAATTCTTCTGTGGCACCGAGCACACGGCGATGAGCTCGAAAGTGTTCGACAAGCTGGGCGGTGAGCTTCAGGACGCGGTCATGGAATCGTCATATCTGGCGCAGGTCCATGTTCAGGCCGCCAACGAAGCGGCCCTGGTCAACACGGTCGGGTTCTCCGATCCCCAGCATCCCGATACCATCTTCGCCAAGCACGGAACACGGGTTTCCATGTTCAGTGACAAGGCGAAACGGGAAGCCGAGGAAATGTGCTCACCGGAATTCCACCCGAAGGAATGGGAAAAATGGCGGGACCGCCTCAACAAGTGGTCCGGCGGGATGGACACCTACAAGTTCATCTCTGACATTGCCCGTGAAATTCCCAAGGACACGCTCGCGGAGAACGTTGAACCGCGTCGGTGGTGGAAGGGCTAAGTCCTCCCGAATAATGGGTGCAGCGGGTTCGCTGCACCCATTTTTTACTGCATACTTTTTAAGTTATAGTCGACAGAGGCACTCTACTTGCAGGAGGGAGGCATTCGCGATGAGCGTTATCCGCTGGATTGATCAGAATATTGAAAAAATCATCATTCTGATTTGTTACGTGACCATGGCTGGCATTATTTTTGTCGAGGTCATCCGCCGATTTGCATTTAATGAACAGGCGGCGTGGAGTTCCACGGTTCCAATTTATTTGTTTCTTTGGGTGACGTGGATCGGTTGCGCCTACAACGTCAAAATTCGCACCCATTTGCGGTTTGACGAGATGCGGGTCCGGCTTCCCTACAATTTACAGTTCGCCTGCCTGATTTTGGATGCCGTTCTGTGGATCACATTTGCAAGTATTGTCGCCGTCTATTCAACGGAACAGGTGTATTTGGCCTACGACAATTTCGCCATCGTCCAAGGCACGGATGATGTCATGCAGTGGTGGTTCTATATGGCGACACCCGTTGCCTGGACACTGCTGACGATCCGCGTTCTTCAAAATCTGTATGGCGATTTCCAGAAATGGAAAAGTGGTGATGAGTTCACCATCGCCGTCAACATGCTGGGCGAGTAGGTGATATCATGGATGGATTGCTGATAGGTGCGATTTCAATTGGTGTCACCGTGTTATTTATTATCGGTGTGCCAATTTTTCTGATCATTGGCTTTTGGGTTGTCGGTGTCAGCCTGGTCATTGATTTCACTTTGGCCAATATTGGCGTGACGCTTTACGAAGGTTTGAATTTCTTCGGTCTTCTGGCCTTGCCGCTGTTTATCCTGACCGGTGATTTGATCAACAACGCAGGTATCGCCAAGCGGTTGTCCAATTTTGCTTATTCGGTTTTGGGATGGATGCGTGGCGGTCTCGCCATGGCTTCTCTTGGGGCTTGCGGATTGTTCGCTGCGATTTCGGGCTCGAACTCGGCGACCACGGCGACCATCGGATCGATCATGTATCCGGAAATGCGTGAAAACGGATACGATAAGAATTTCGCCGCCGCCACCGTCGCCGCCGGCGGTACGGTCGGCATCATTATCCCGCCGAGTATCATTTTCATCGTCTACGGGTTCTTGATGAACCTGTCCATTAGTGACTTGTTCATCGGTGGGTTGATACCCGGTCTGATCATGGTCATCGCCATGCAGTTTGCGTGTTGGTATCTGTCACGAAAGAATGGCTGGGGGCACTTGATTAAATTTGATGTGGTCCGCGTGGCGCGGACGGCATTGGGCGCGTGGCTCGGTTTTTTCGCCATCATTTTGGTGATCTGGGGCATCTACGCCGGCAAGTTTTCGCCCACCGAAGCGGCTGGCGTGACCGCCGGGTTCTGTCTGATTGTCGGCTTGGTCATGTACCCGCTGAATAAAATGCTGGGCGAACTGCAGGAAAACGAAGGACCGGGTAAAACCTTGGCCCGAACTTTGGTGGTCCAGGGGTTCAAGCTCGATGAATTGCCGAGTGTCATCATGCGCTCGGGGCAGATCACCGGGCTTTTAGCGCCGTTGATTGCCGTTTCCGTGGTCATGCAGCAAATTCTGTCGTTGCTCGGTGCCAATGAGTTCGTGACGAATTTGCTGGGTAACTTGGGTGGATACTATCCGATCCTGTTTGCCTGTATGGCGATCGTTCTTCTGGCCGGCACGATTTTGGAAAGCCTGCCGAACACGATCATTTTGGCACCGATCCTGGCGCCCATCGGCGCCGGTATCGGCGTTGATCCGATCCACTTCGCTGTCATCTTCCTGGTTGGTGATGCCATCGGTTTTATCACGCCGCCCTATGGATTGAACCTCTATGTCGCCAGCGGTATTACCGGCATTCCGTACTTCCGATTATTGAAATACACCGTGCCTTATCTATTGGCGCTGATGATTGCGTGGATGTTTATTATCTTGATCCCGGAACTGTCGACGATGTTGCTTGTGCATGAAGGGGCCGGCATCTACCAGCATTCGAAGTAAGCTGGTAAAGCCTGCAAAGCATGGACAATAAAGTAGATAAAATATCGCGTTCCATTCGCGCCCTCGAAGTCGTCGAGGTCGTGGTCAATGCGGATCGGACGATGACCGTCGCCGATATCATGACAGCCACGGGGCTGCCGAAGGCGACGGTGCATCGTTTGTGCGGGTTGTTGGAACAAGAGGGGTTTCTTGCCCCCGATATTGGCGGCAAGGGTCTGACCATCGGCCACCGGACGCGGGATTTGGCGTTGGGGATCATGGCGCTTGGCGGGGTCGATGCTTACCGGCACAGTATTCTTACCGAATTATCCCGGGAAATCGGCGAGACCTGCAATCTGAACGTCCCCGCGGGCAGCGAAATTCTCTACGTCGACAGGGTCGAGTCCGAATGGCCGTTGCGCACGCAATTACCCGTGGGCAGTCGCGTGCCATTGCATTGCACGGCCAGCGGTAAATTGTATTTAAGTTCGCTGCCGGCGGCTCGGCGGCGCAAATTGATCGCCGCCATGACCTTGGATCGCCAAACGGCGAATACCATTGTCGATCCAGAAGCGCTGAACGCTGAATTGGATAAGACCAGACGCGCCAAGGTCGGCACTGACAATGAAGAGTTTATCGACGGCATGGTCGCCGCGGCCGTGCCGATCACCGACCAACGGGGCCGCCTGGCGGCCATTCTGGCGTTCCATGCGCCGGTCATCCGGATGGACATGGAGAAAGCTCTGGTCCATGTCCCGGCGTTGCAACGCGCCGCAGCGGCCCTATCAGCGGATATAAACGAGTAATTACCTTCCCCGGTTCCTAAACCATGGCCGAACCGGGGGCCGAACCAAAACCCTGGCGCCCCGGCGATGGGCCCGTGGAGCCTCGGGCAATCAGGTCGACATCCAATATTGTCGCCGGTTCCGGGGTGTCGCCGTGCAGCCGCGACAACAGATAGGCAGCGGCCTTGCGGCCCATCTCACCCGACGGCACGTGCATGGTTGTCAGCCCGGGTGTCAGGTGACCGGCCAGCGGCAGGTCATCGAAGCCGGTGATCGACACGCGGCCTGGAATATCAATGCTGGTTGCCTGACATTCCAAAACCCCACCAATGGCAAGGACGTCATTGCCGCAGATGATGGCGCTCGGTGGCGTCGCCGCCGCCAACAGCCGTCGTACCGCTCGGCGGCCGGCCGGAATATCGTAAGGGCATTCGATAAAGCGCTCGGTCGGCAGGGGGATGCCGTGTTCATCAAGCGCTTCGCGCACACCCTGCACGCGCTCCGCGGCCCGGTCATTGCCGGCTGTGATGCCGGCGACCATGGAGAACTCGCGGTGTCCCAGATCAATCAAATGTCGGGCCATGCGATAGGCGGCATGGCGATTGTCGAACCCGACAAAGGGGTGGCCGCCATCGTTGCGGCTTGTATAGGTCTCCACATAGGGAACGGCGCGCCGATTGAGCAGACTGAAGATGGCCGGGTCGTGGGTCTTGCCGACCAGCAAAAGGCCGTCAATGCCACGTTCGACGAGATTCTGGACATGGCGAATTTCCTGCGCCGCATCGTAGCCGGACGTCGCCAGGATTAAACTGTGCCCGCCGTCGTCCAATTCGGCCTCGAAGGCGTCGATGCCGCCGGCGAAGATCGCGCTGGCCAGTGTTGGGATGACCGCGCCGATGGTTCTGGACCGCCGCGACGCCAGCGCCCGCGCCGCGCCGTCGGGAACGTAACCCAATGCATTGATCTGTGCTTCGACGCGTCGGCGCATGGCTTCGCGAACCGCATCCGGTTGATTGATCACCCGCGATACCGTGGCCGTTGAAACGCCGGCCGCTTTGGCAACGTCACCCAGCGTTGGCGAGGCATGTCTGGGGTTATGTAAGCGTTTTCTCAAATCAAGGCTTTCAACAGGCTAATTCGAATTTCAGAAATCTTGAATTTTCCAATTCAATCATCATTGTTCGATAACTATCTAAATAAATCAATAGTTTAAGTTTGCGCATTTCTACTTGTTGACTCTTTGATAGAAATTTGTCCATATAATTGATAAATGTAAGCGTTTACATTAAGTGTTGATCAATAATTTTCATCAGCCCAATGCCGGATAGATCGGATGTTGGCGGGAGAGGATAGAAGACGTGACCATTGAATATCTGAAAAAAGCGGAAAAAACCTCGGCAACGGGCGAAGATGAGACCCGCAAAATTGTCGCCGACATGCTGGCTGGGATTGAGGCTGGCGGCGAAGATGCGGCGCGTGCTTACGGCGAAAAATTAGATGGCTATAGTGGGGACATCGTTGTCGGGCCGGAAGCCATCGCCCGGGCCGCCGATCAGGTATCCCAACAGCTAAAGGACGATCTCCGGTTCGCTTATGACCGAGTACGTGGGTTCGCGGAAAAGCAAAAGGCCTCCATCGGCGAATTTGAAACTGAATTATCACCGGGCCTGTGGGCTGGCCAACGCCTGATCCCCATGGATTCTGCCGGGTGTTACGTGCCGGGTGGGCGCTATGCCCATGTCGCTTCGGCGATCATGTCGATCACCACGGCGAAGGTCGCCGGCGTCCAAAACGTTGTCGCCTGTTCGGCGCCCAGCACCGAACACGGCGGGCCGCATCCGGGCATTGTTTACACCATGAACCTTTGCGGCGCTGATCACATCCTGGCGCTTGGCGGCGTCCAAGGCATCGCCGCCATGGCCAACGGCCTGTTCACCGGCCACAAGGCGAATATTCTGGTCGGGCCCGGCAACCGTTTTGTCGCCGAAGCCAAGCGCATGCTGTTCGGCAAAGTCGGTATCGACCTGTTTGCAGGCCCGACGGAAATTGCCGTGATCGCCGACGCCGATGCCGACCCCGAAGTCGTCGCCTTCGACCTCGTCGGTCAGGCTGAGCACGGACCCGATTCACCGGCATGGCTGATCACCACCAGTCGCGACCTGGGTGAAAAGGTGATGGCCCGCATGCAGGCGCTGATCGATGATCTTCCGGAAGTGCAGCGCGATGCATCGGATGCGGCATGGCGCGATTATGGCGAGGTCGTGCTTTGTGACACGGACGAGGAAGCGGTCCAGGTTTCGGATGCCTACGCGCCGGAACACCTTGAAATACAAACAGAAAACTTGGATTGGTATGTTGACCGCCTGAAAAATTACGGCTCGTTGTTTGTCGGCGAGGAAACCACCGTCGCCTTCGGTGACAAATGTTCAGGCACCAATCATATCCTGCCGACGAAGGGCGCCGGTCATTACACGGGCGGTCTCTCGGTGCACAAATTCATCAAGATTGTGACTACCCAGCGCGCAACCCGCGATGCGAACCGCGATGTCGCCGCGGTCATGGCCCGCATCTCGCGGCTCGAAGGCATGGAAGGTCACGCCCGGACCGGCGATGTGCGCCTTGCGAAATATTTCCCGGAGGAGAGCTTTGAACTTCATATCTGACCAACTCAGGAGACCCGCCATGTTCAGCATGGTTGACGATCTTTTCGGATTGGACGGCCGCGTCGCTATAGTCAGCGGCGCGTCGTCGGGGATTGGCCGACATATGGCCATGACGCTGGCCGGCGCCGGCGCGGACGTTGTGTTGGTCGGGCGGTACGAAGGCCGCCTTGAGGAAGTTTGCGATGAAGTGATGTCGTTTGACGGGGGCGCCCTGGCGCTGCCGGCGGATTTACAAGACGCGGCTGAAATCGCACGCGTCGCCAATGCCGCGTCAGAGCCGTTTGGCGCGCCGGATATCTTAGTCAACGCGGCCGGGATCAATCTCCGCGAGCCGGCAGGGGACGTGACGCCGGAAAGTTGGGATGCCACGCTCAATATCAATCTGAAGGTGCCGTTTTTTCTGGCCCAGGAATTGGTGCCGGGGATGGCGGCGAAAGGATACGGCAACATCATCAATATTGCGTCGCTGCAAACCTATAGGGCGTTCGCTGACAGTCTGCCCTATGGGGCATCGAAGGGCGGGGTTGCGCAATTGACCCGCGCCATGGCCGAAGCCTGGTCCGACCAGGGTATTGTCGCCAATGCCATCGCGCCCGGTTTTTTCCCCACTGAACTGACCAAGCCCGTGTACGACGACCCGGACAAACTGGCCCGCAATGCGGCCATGACGGCGGTCGGACGCAATGGTGAGCTGGAAGATCTCGACGGCGCGACGATCTTCCTGGCATCGCGTGCGGCGGCCTATGTCACGGGGCAGGTGTTGGCCGTCGACGGTGGTTTTACGGCGAAATAGGGGACCCCATGAAAGCCCTCGTATACACCGGCCCGAACGAAATTGAGTTCCGGGACGAACCAAAACCGGAGCCCGCGTCGGGTGAGGTCGTGGTCGAGATCGAAGCGGTCGGCATTTGCGGCTCCGATATGCATGCCTATTTCGGCCATGATGAACGCCGCCCGGCGCCGTTGATATTGGGCCACGAAGCCTGTGGCCGAGCCCTTGGTGGGCGGTTTGACGGGCAGCGGGTGGTGATTAATCCACTGGTCAGCTGCGGGCATTGCGACGATTGCCAGGGCGGCCGGGCGAACTTGTGCCAGGACCGACAAATCATTTCCATGCCGCCGCGTCCGGGCGCCTTCGCCGAGTTCATCAAAATTCCCGAATCCAACATGGTTGCCGTGCCGGATGACATGGACCCGGCGCACGCCGCGCTCACCGAGCCCATCGCCACGGCGTTGCATGCCGTCGGCGTCGCCGAGCGTGCGCTGATGCGGCCGCTGGGTGAATGCCGTGCCCTGGTCATCGGCGGTGGTGCCGTCGGGCTGTCGGCGGCATTGGTTCTGCAAAGCCGCGGTGCCCGGCAAATTCATGTCGCCGATACCAATCCGCTGAGGCGTGCGACGTCCGAAAATGCCGGCGAGTTCACCGTTGTCGATCCGACAAGGGCCGGAGGAATTGCCGAGAACGGCTTTGAATTGGTTGTCGACGCGGTTGGTGGTGGTGTGACACGCCACGCGGCATCGGCGGCTGTCGCGCCCGGTGGCGTCATTGCGCACATCGGCCTGATGGACGCCAACGACGGC
>Ga0315339_1003801_pt1 | contig 10329 bp, 9 predicted proteins | sample ASW17metaG_FD_204514 | JGI IMG/M metagenome (GOLD analysis project Ga0315339, IMG submission 204514) | Ammonia-oxidizing marine archaeal communities from Pacific Ocean, United States - ASW #17 | ecosystem: Environmental > Aquatic > Marine > Oceanic | place: USA: California | collected 2016-12-05
AACCCATGAGCGCACATTCATGGGTCATGGCATCCAAATGCATGTTAATGAAAATGTTCTTGGTCTTAGAGATCGTATTGCTTTGAACGCTAAATTCGATAAAGAACATCTTACTAGCTATCAGGCTCGTTTAGCTGGCGCGGAGATAGCGAAACGATTCTTGGGTACAAACTTTTTAGAATGGCGAGTTTATAATGCCGGTAGTCCGGAATTGTCCAAGTGGCCAACAACAACAACTAAAGAAAAAATTCTAATAATCCCGAGAAGCGGATCAGAGACAGGTCATCATGAAGAATGGGTAACACCTTGGGATTCGAATACCGATGGTTTGACTATGCTTTTAAAATCTATTGGAGCAACGAAAGATCAAGTTGTTGTCAGATTTCATCCTAACTGGATACAAAAAATAGGTAAATCCATAGGGCAAAGCTCACGCAAGCTATACAAAGACTGGTGTCAGAGTAACGGTTATCATTATATAGATTCCCACGAACTAGTGAGTACGATGGGCCTTATTGCCCATTGTGATGTGGCGATATTGAACGGTGGGAGTGCGGCAATCGAAGCTGGGGCTCTTGGAAAGAAAACTGTAAGCTTAGGACCTAGCATATACAAAGGTGCATCATTTTGTAGATTCTTTGAAACCGTAGAATCTATTGATAATTTTTCAGGTTTTGATGACTGGATCTCAGAAGAGCAAATTATTCGTAACACATTACGTTATGTTTACACTGCTCTTGCACGATTTCCTCAATACTTTGATTATGTTCGAGCACTTCAAACTACAGAATTTATAGCATTTAGGGGAGCCGACCCGAGCCGTCTGGAGAACATGATAAAAACAGGGAATGTGGTGGCGGATGATGCTTCGATAGGTTCTGCGCATGAAGAAAAAGAAATCATAAACCTAATTAGTGATCGATCTTGGGAAAGACTTATAGAACTTGCTCCTAAATTACAAAGTGCAAATAGAAATCAACAACACATAACGAAACACTTTCCCTACAATCTAATAGATAAAGCACGTAACCACTTTAAACGAGGAGATCTATGAAGGTTGGCGAGAGAGAGAGTTCATGCGACGCTAGTCGATTTTATTTTTACTACGAGAACTAATATGAAAGCGCTCATACTTGCAGGAGGCTTGGGTACACGGATTAGTGAAGAGTCTGGAGACAGGCCAAAACCAATGATTGAAATTGGAGGGCAACCGATTCTATGGCACATTCTGAAAATGTATTCTCATCACGGCATAAATGATTTTGTCATTTTGTGTGGCTATAAGCAGTATTTGATAAAAGAGTACTTTTCTAATTACTTTCTTCATATGTCTGACGTTACTTTTGATATGAAAACTAATCAGATGAAGGTGCATAATAGGAAAGCGGAGCCTTGGACGGTGACGCTCGTTGATACTGGTGAGAGCACTAATACTGGAGGTCGATTGCTTGCAGCTCGGCAATACGTTGACGATGAAGAAGATTTTTGTTTTACATATGGTGATGGTGTTTCTGACATAGATATCAGAAAGTCGATTGCCTTTCATCGCCAGCATGGGAAGAAGGCAACAATCACCGGCGTTACGCCACCTGGGCGTTATGGTGCTCTATTAACAACTGGTGACTGTGTAAATGAATTCACTGAAAAGCCGCCGGGAGACTTGGGAAATCTTATAAACGGAGGTTTTTTTGTTTTAAAACCAAGTTGTATAAGCTATATAAAGGACTTAAGTGATGCTTGGGAGGATGTTCCACTGAGATCCTTGGCAAGTGAGGGTGATTTGAACGTATATCGCCATGATGGATTTTGGCATGCCATGGATACGCTACGCGACAAAACACATTTAGAACGTCTTTTGGAAAATGGAGAAGCGCCATGGAAAACCTGGGTTTAAAAAAGAACTTTTGGGACGGCCGAAGTGTTTTATTGACAGGCCATACCGGATTCAAAGGTGGTTGGGCTGCTTCGCTATTAAACATGTTGGGAGCTAAAGTTCATGGCCTATCTTTGCCCCCAACAAAAGCTTCAAGATTTTTCAACTCTGTGGGCGTTGATGGACTTGTGGTATCTAACGAGTATGGAAATATTAAAAATTATGATGATTGTTTGAGAGTAATTAAAGCTTCTGCTCCTGAGATTATTATTCACATGGCTGCTCAACCGCTTGTTAGAGCGTCATATTCTTACCCTTTGGAGACATACCTTGTAAATGTTATGGGGACAGCAAATATTTTAGAGGCAGTTCGACAAGTAGATACAGTGGAAGCAGTTGTGAATGTTACTACTGATAAGTGTTATAAGAATAATGAATGGGATTGGCCATATCGAGAATGTGAAGCTTTAGGAGGGTATGATCCTTACTCAAGCAGTAAGGCTTGCGCTGAAATTATTTCAGCAGCGTACAGAGATTCCTTCTTGAATGAAAAAGGGGTTCAGCTAGCAACTGTTCGCGCGGGAAATGTGATAGGTGGGGGAGATTGGTCAAAAGATAGATTATTGCCAGATATTTTACGATCCATTGACGCTGAGAAAAATATCATCATCAGATCACCCTCCTCGGTTAGACCATGGCAGCACGTTCTGGAGCCAGTAACAGGGTATCTTTTATTGGCTCAAAAATTAGCGGAAGAAAAAAATAAATTTGATAGCGCATGGAATTTTGGTCCTGAAGAGAATGATTGTTGGTCTGTAGGTGGCGTGGCATCAAAAGTTTGCGAACTCTTAGAGTATTCAGATTGGACTGCGCCTGCTACTAAGGGGCCACATGAAGCAAGCTTTCTTAAATTGGATAGCTCAAAAGCTAAGATGAGATTAGGGTGGCGTCCAAGGTGGCATGTCGATACGGCGCTGCAAAAGACAATTGAGTGGCATCAAGATTTTAGACAACAGAAAGACATGAATCAAACCACTATTAACCAAATATTGAGCTATCAAAAAGATAACATTTGATATGATTGTTAATAGCACAGATCTCGATGGCGTTGTGGAGTTAGTTCGTAATCCAATGCAAGATGACAGGGGTCTTTTCGAGCGGCTCTATTGTCAAGATGTGCTTCAAAGCTATTTACATAGTAATTCGATAACACAAATAAATCATAGCGTAACATCAGAGAGGGGTGCTGTGAGAGGGATGCATATGCAATTGGGTGAGTCCGCTGAATACAAGATTATTTCTTGTATTTCAGGTGAGGTTTGTGATTTTGCAGTTGATCTTAGGCGTAACTCTAAAACATTTTTAAAGTGGTGTAATGTAATTTTGTCACCGAAAAAATATAATTCATTTTTAATTCCTCCAGGCGTGGCGCATGGTTTTCAATGTTTAGACGATAATTCTGAGCTACTATATTTTCATACTGCGAATTACTCTCCAAAAGATGAGTTCGGGGTCAGTTATCAAGACCCCAAATTATGTATAGATTGGCCGATTACACCGACTCAGATTTCTGTCAGAGATTTGTCATTTAAAAATCTTAACAACGATTTCACAGGATTTGACCTATGATATGCAGACATTGCAGTAGTTCAAATATGAAGCCAATAATAGACCTTGGTTCATCACCTCCATCTAACGCGTATCTTTTAAAGGGTGATTTAACTAAATTAGAAAAATGGTACCCTTTAAAGGTTAATGTATGTATAGAATGTTTTCTTGTTCAGACTGAAGATTATGCAAATGCAGATGAATTGTTTGATGGTGATTACGCTTATTTCAGTAGTTTCTCAAAAACAATGCTTGATCATAGTAAGTGTTATGCGGACGATATGGTTGAGCGATATAATTTAAATGAAAATTCGATGGTTATTGAAATTGCGGCCAATGATGGTTATCTCCTTCAGTATTTTAAAGATAAAAATATTCCTTGTTTAGGTATAGAGCCAACAGCAAGTACCGCTGAGGCGGCGAGGTCTAAAGGCATTGAAATTGTAGAGGAATTCTTCGGTGTGGCTTTGGCAGAAAGGCTTGTAAATAGAGGTTTCTCTGCAGACCTTACGGCGGCAAATAATGTATTGGCCCATGTTCCCGATATAAATGACTTTGTTGAGGGCTATAGCATTTTGCTCAAACCAGATGGTGTCGCTACATTTGAGTTCCCTTATTTAGTCAATTTATTCGAAAAAAATCAATTTGATACGATTTATCACGAACACTATTCCTACTTATCTCTCACTGCGGTCAATACAATCTTTAATGCTAATGGATTACATGTATTTGATGTGGAGTTAGTAGATACTCATGGTGGAAGTTTACGTATTTTTGCTGAGCGAAAAGATTCCCCACGCGAAAAGTTCCAGGCGGAGATGGTGAATGAGCTGCTAGCGGAGGAAAAGTCTAAAGGCTACCTTTCCGAACGGGCTTATGCTGGTTTTCAAGAAGTCGCTGAAAAAGCGAAAGATGATTTGGTTAAGTTTTTGATCACGGCTAAAGAAGAAGGTAAATCGGTTTACGCTTATGGAGCAGCAGCTAAAGGAAATACATTCATTAACTTTGCTGGTATTAGACCAGACCTAATTTCCGCGGTCGCTGATAGTAATCCAGCCAAGCAAGGCAAATTTATGCCAGGTAGCCGGATTCCAATAGTTTCAGAAGAGGTTTTAGCAAGCTTTAAGCCTGATTATGTAGTTATTCTTCCTTGGAATCTCAAAGAAGAAATCAGCGTCCGCTTAAGTTATATGCGTCAATGGGATTGCCGATTTGTAGTTGGAATTCCGGTAATAGAAATTTTGTGAATCAACGAATCGACTACACAAAGCCTTCTATCACAGAACTTGAAATAGAGTACGTGAATGATGCCATTAGAAATGGCTGGGGTCCTCGATGCTATGAGTATATTGACAGATTCGAAGAGTCGTTCAAAAGACATTTGAGAGTTAAATATGCGATAGCTACCTCAAGTGCAACAGGTGCTCTTCATATGGGTATGGCCGCACTGGGGATAGGGAAAGGTGATGAAGTTATATTGGCAAATTCGAATTGGGTGGCGAGCTTGGCTCCAATACTTTATCTTGGCGCGACACCAGTTTTTGTTGATATCAACGAAAATGATTGGTGCTTAAATCCAAGGGAGGTTAGCAAATTCATTACCAGTAAAACTAAGGCTATTATGGCCGTGCACTTGTATGGCAATTTGTGCGAAATGGAAGAACTATCGAAAATAGCTCAAAGTAATGGTGTTCATTTAATAGAAGACGCGGCGGAAGCCATAGGCTCTGTATATAAAGGCCAGCGTGCGGGCTCCATTGGATCTTTTGGTGCATTTTCATTCCATGGCACTAAAACAATGACCACTGGTGAAGGCGGGATACTCGTGACTAACGATGCAAATATATATAACGACATTCTAACTCTGAGTAATCACGGGCGCGATCGCGCTCAAAAGAAACAATTTTGGGCTGATAAACTTGGATTCAAATATAAAATGTCTAATATCCAAGCCGCAATTGGCTTGGGCCAAATAGAGCGTATTGAAAGTTTAATAGCTAGAAAGCGAGAAATCTTTCACTACTACAAAGCAAATTTGGAATCTGAAAAAAGAATAAAAATGAATCCTATATTTAAAGATCGAGAGAGTGGATATTGGATTAATAATATTGTTTTTGACGCTTCGTTAGGCATTGGAAGAGATGCCATAAGCAATGCCTTCAATAGCGCCAATATAGATGCAAGGGTTTTCTTTTGGCCTTTATCCATTTTGCCTTTTGTAGATATGGAAGTAAACACTCCGGTTGCTTTTGACATTCCAAATAGAGCAATCAACCTACCCTCGTTTCATGATATTTCTGCCGATGAGCAAGACAGAGTTATCAGTGTTATCAAGAAATTGTTACTTTGCAAATAAAAATTGGGTCAACCTTTGTCGTAATTGCATTACTTGTTTTGGCGAGTGGCTCGCAATTCTTGAAGCAGGCATGGTTGGCTAGCGGATTTGGTCCGGGAGTTTATGCAGGTTGGGCTACAGCGATTTTAGCAAGTCAACTGCTATATAATTTTGGAGGATTAGGCTACCATAATTTCTCCGCTAGACATGCTGCAGTGTATAAAAGTAGGGAGAAAAAGCTTATAACGAATAGATTGGTATCTAGGCAGTATCTCATCTATGCATACTTGCTACCTATCTCAATACCGGTAATATACTATTTGGTGGCTAAGCCAAGTTTCATCCTATTCGGCGTTATGATGGTGTACGCTCTAGCGAATGTATTTTTGAATACAGCCACTACCCCAATATATGTTCGTAGTTCTTTAGAGTCTGCAAAAATTCAGTCTGTCAGAGGCGTGGGGGGGACCGCTGTAGCTGTACTCATTTGCTATGCCACTGGCTCACTACTATTGACTTTGCTAAGTGAGACTGTTTTGATTTGTGTTTTGGGATTTTTAATTTTAAAAAGGGAAAAATTTACGTTTAAGAGGAGATTCCTGAAGCTAGATTTAAGGTATAAAGAATTGGTTCCTTTTTTCGTGCCAGTTCTGGTGTCAACTTTAGCCTTCTCACTTTCTAGATTAATAGCGATAGATTTTTTTAATGAGGAATTATTGGGAATTTATTATTTTATGTTTTTAATAGCTTCCGCTGGTATGATTTTTCAATATGGCGTGTCTGTTATTGTAGGCCCGATGATTGTATCTCAATTGAATATTAGGTCAGAGTTTTCAATGAAATATTTTGTTTTGAAGATCTGGATCGTCCTATTTTTGTTGTCGTTATTGGTATTTGTGTTAGGTCAGATATCATTGCCTTATTTGATTAATTATTTCTACCCAAATTATGTAGCTGGGTTGGTTTTAGCTATCTCATTTCTATGTCTAAGTGTCGCCAAAATGTGTGATGTTTGGTCGGTTTACTATTTGTTAGCCGGACTTGAAAAGTATCTTTATGTACCTAGTCTTGTGTCAATACTGATAGCTATTGGTTTGTATTTCTATTTGAGTCAAACTCCGGATTTAGAGCTAGCTGATATGAGATATTTTATATTTGGCGAGAGTATTGCGATATTTCTTGTTCCCTTATTGTTGTTACCGTTCATAAAAATTAAACGGTTGGTTAGGGCATAGTTATTTAAACTTTTGAGTTGCTCTTCTATTTTTGTTTTCGTTTGATGATCATGATTGCTGAGAGGTGATTGGCAATTTTGGTTTAGAGAAGGGATACCGTGATCTGGATGATAAGTGAGTCCCAAAAATCCTCTGTTAGTAAATGTACAGTGCGGTTTCAACAGGCGTGTCTGTAGGTAGTGTTTTTACTCTATACGTTCTAAAAGATAAGCTGTTAGTTTAGTATTTTGTTTTCAATCAATTTTTCATTAATTTAAACAATGTAAGGGATACGTTATGGATTTACATAAAGAGTTTTTAGCCGAACGTAAGGCGAGCGTAGACGCATATTCTTCTAATGAAGATTTAAAGAATGCAACCAAAAATTTTACGAGAGAGTCTTTAGCTGCACGATATTCATATAATTTTGACTGGCTTGGTCGGCCAATTATCCAATATCCTCAGGATATAGTAGCGGTGCAAGAGCTTATTTGGACTGTAAAACCTGATCTTGTAATCGAAATGGGTATTGCGCATGGCGGCTCACTAATCCTAACGTCATCTATTTTGGCGCTTGTTGAAATGTCAGAGTGCATAGATAAAGGCGTCGAGATCTCACTAAATTCACCCAAAGGTAGAGTACTTGCGGTAGATGTTGACATTAGGGATCATAATCGATGCGCTATTGAGACTCATCCTATGTCAAACAGAATTACGATGATTGAGGGATCCTCCGTAGAGTCATCTACAATAGACAAAGTTTGGGAATATGCTAAGGACTTCAATAACATTATGGTATTCTTGGACTCCAATCATACGCACGATCATGTTCTTGAAGAGCTTAAAGCATACGCTCCTTTAGTTAGTCCTCAGAGCTATTGTGTGGTTTTTGACTCCGTTGTCGAAGACGTTCCGGGTAGCTTTTATCCAGATCGCCCTTGGGGTCCAGGAAATAATCCTAAAACTGCACTTCGAGAATATCTATCTATTCTTAAGAACTCACAAAATAAAGGGAGAGATGGCGGTAAATTACATTTTAAAAATGATGTTGAATTGCAGGCTAGACTTCAGGTTACAGTTGCTCCTGATGGTTTTTTGAAGCGCGGTTAAGAGATATTTTCAATATGACCAATAAAAATGACAAATCATTACTGATCTTACCTACTTTTAATCGCTCGGGAAAACTTGCTAGAACGCTTGATTCATATGCATATTTAGGATTATTAGAAAAAATAGTCATATTGGACGGTAGTAACCAGCAAAGTCATATTGCTGCAAATTTAGCAACAGCAGCTCGACATCATGACTTAGTTGACTATGTTTCATGTCAAGGCCAAGACGATCTCGCTTTGAGGATTAGGGATTATCTGCTTACTATTGATAATGACGTCGTGGCGATTGGAAATGACGAAGATATTTTACTCCCCAGCTTTCTTGAAGATGCTTTCGAATTTATGCTTGTTAACCCAAGCTATTCTGCTTATGTGGGGGGTTATCTAACTGTATGCCGGTCGATAATTGGCCTGAAAAGGGTTTCGTATTGGACGGACACATTTCGTGGCATAAGTATAGAGCACGAAGACCCTGAAGTCAGGATTGTCAATTTTCAAAGAATGAATGGCCATGGTATTTCGCCTATCTATTGGAGTGTTAGGCGGCGAGAGGTTCTTATTAAGAGTTTAGGGTTTGCAGAGCATCTAAAGTATAGTAGTTCTAGCGAATTCATGGACCAGATTACGTGTTGTGCTTTAGGGAAAATCAAACAAACAAAGTCTTTTATGTTAATCAGAGACGAATCTAAAATAGAGTATGAAGGCTATCATAATCGTGACGCCGGCGAACAATATATTGATGATAATGATCTAGATTTAATATCAAAATTTGCAACTGAGAACTGGGGAGACAAGGTAGGCCTTGCTAGTAAAATAGTTACGAGTTGGTACACAGTCGGAGCAGAGGGCCACACCAATAATAGGAAAGCACATGGTTCAAATTATTGCCGATTTATGAAGTTAGAGGAAGGAAATACACGTACCTCTCGTTTTTTAAAGTACCTTGTGTTTCTTTTATCAAAGGGCGGGATCATTGCTTCTCAATTTATAGCTTATTATTACTATAGATTAACCCTGCCGAGAAAGTTCAGCAAGACTCTCGGTCGCCTATCAAAGAAATCCACAGTTGGTTTTGTTGCCAAAACCAATTAACACTTGATTAATCAAATGAACTAAATCGTGAAAAAAAATAATTACCTACATAAAGTTTTAGAATTTGTCGAGAAAATATCAAATATTTTTTGTAATTTATTTAATGTTAGAGTCCTTATTTTACCTTTCTCCACATTGCATAGTCTAAAACCAACTTTCCGGGCAGACGGATTAATAACATCACATACAGTTAATTTTCAAGAGGATCCAAACTTTTCAGCTTCCCTTAATTTTGTACGTACGCAGGTTGATCATGGCCTATATCACGAGTATCGAATATATATCTTTATGAAATTGGCTGAACAGGCATCAAAAATGCATAACTCAGTTTTTGTCGAATGTGGCGTGGGAGAAGGGACCATGATGCTGATGGCTCACCATTTTTTGAACAACTTTTCTCCGACATGTTATTTGGTTGATACCTATGAGGGACCGGATCTTTCTCAACTGAGCGAACATGAAATGGGAGGCATGGAACCAGAAGAGCGGCGGCTTCAATTTTTAAAATCCTATGAAAGAAGCACTATCACAGATATACAAGAGAAATTTAGCAATAAAAATAATGTAAATATTGTGCAAGGAAGTGTCCCTTCTATTTTTAGTGAGAAGTCTGAAATTTTCAGTGATCTAAAAGTCAACTTTCTGCACATAGATATGAATAATGCAGAACCTGAGTATCAAGCTCTTAAGTTTTTTTACGATAAAATGACTTGTCCTGGCATTATATTACTTGACGACTATTCTTTCCAAGGTCTTCGACAGCAAAAAGATAAACTTGATGTGGCGTGTAAGGAATTAGGAATAGACGAGCCGATTTCACTTCCCACGGGGCAAGGCTTGATTTTAAAAGTCGTTGAGAGAAATTGAGCTTTACATTAAAATTTAGAATCACTCAGTTTGTGTGCTGTTGGAAGAAAACTTATTAAACAATTCAGTAAGTCTATTCCGACGCATGCAATCTTTAAGTAATACAAAAGAAACGTTTCTTATTCGTGATTGTTGAGCAAATTTCGGTAGTTATTATTTTATAATGATGTGCCAAGTCTGTTTTTATGGGGTGACTGACGAATGAGACTTAGCTGGCGCAGCTTGGAA
>Ga0315339_1003804_pt1 | contig 10327 bp, 9 predicted proteins | sample ASW17metaG_FD_204514 | JGI IMG/M metagenome (GOLD analysis project Ga0315339, IMG submission 204514) | Ammonia-oxidizing marine archaeal communities from Pacific Ocean, United States - ASW #17 | ecosystem: Environmental > Aquatic > Marine > Oceanic | place: USA: California | collected 2016-12-05
GTCAACTTCAATTCAGGGTCCGACTTGTGTAAAGCTACCCCGTCGGCGTACTCCACGTCCGCGGGCTCCACTTCCCATATCCGTGCGGTCCGTTGAATCAGTTGGGTCTTGATATCCACGGCAGTCTCGTAAGCCGCCCAGCCGGACTTGAATGTCGCGCCGCTTCCGGCGGTAAGCGAGGTGTAACCCACGGCGTCGGTGTCGCCCACAGTCGGGTGGACGTCTTCGGCTGGAATACCGAGTACTTCCGCGACCTGCATGGCTAGGGACGCCCTGCCGCCGCCGATGTCCGGTGATCCTTCCGTCAGGCTCACTGTGCCATCAGCGTTCACGGTGCCGAAGGCCGCGGCGGGACCGGTGCCGTTGAACCAGAACCCTGCAGCAACGCCCCGGCCCCGGTTGGGGCCCTCGATGGAGGACTTGTAGTGATCGGTGTCCATCGCTGCCGCCAGGGTTTCCAGGTAACCGACCTGCTGTAGCACGGGGCCGGGTATCCGGCGGCTACCCTCTTTCGCGCCGTTCTTGGTTCGGAATTCCAGTGGGTCTACTCCCAGTTTTTCGCAAATTTCGTCGATGACTGATTCGGCAGCGAATGACGCACCCGGCACGCCCGGCGCACGGTAGGCGGCGGCCTTCGGCTTGTTGAGCACCACGTCGAATCCTTCTATACGTCCGTTGGCGATCTCATAGGGCGTCAGGACACATTGGCAAGCCTGGTTGATCGGTGACCCAGGGAAACCACCAGCTTCGTAAATCATGGTTATGTCAGCAGAGGTAATCATCCCGGCTTTGTTGGCCCCGATCTTCACCCGGATGGAGCTGCCGGAAGTCGGGCCGGTAGCCTCGAACACTTCGGCGCGGCTCATGGAAACCTTCACTGGCCGTCTGGATTTCTGGGATAGAGCAGCGGCCACCGGCTCCAGATAGATGACCGTCTTTCCGCCAAAGCCCCCGCCGATCTCCATGGGCACAACTTTGATCTGTGAGACCGGTACGCCCAACACCATGCTGGTGAGGTCTCTGATCTGGAAATGCCCTTGGCTGCTGCCCCAAATCGTCAATTTTCCGTCTTCTCCCCACATCGCCGTCGCGGTGTGCGGTTCGATGTAGCCCTGGTGCACGGTGGCGGTGCGGAACTTCCGTTCCACAATGATGTCCGCTTCTTTGAACCCCTTTTCGATATCGCCCAGCTCGAAGAAGAAATGGTTGGCGATGTTGGTGCCTTTCACGGAGTCGTTATCGTCGAGCAGGCCGCCCGGGCGGACGTTGGCGTTCTCAGGGTTGGCCAGACGCTCGTGCAAAAGGGGCGCACCTTCTTTCATGGCCGACTCGAGGTCGATCACGGCCGGCAGGACCTCGTATTTCACGTCGATCATGGCCATGGCTTCCTCAGCCTCTTGAAGGCTGGTCGCCGCCACGGCAGCCACGGCGTGCCCCTTGTAGAGGGCTTTTTCATTGGCCATGCAGTTGTTGCTGATCCATTTCGGGTTGGCCATGGCGCCTTCACCTAGGTCGGTTATCTTACCGCTGGGCTGGGCGAAATCCGCCGCAGTAACCACCGCCTTTATTCCCGGCATGGCCAGGGCCTTGCTGGCATCGATGGAGATGATCTTGGCGTGGGCGTGAGGGCTGCGTAGAATCTTGCCGTGCAGCAGCCGAGGTAGGGTGATATCAGCGCTGTAGCGCGCCCGTCCGGTTACCTTGTCGTTACCGTCGTGGCGGATAGGCCTGGTGCCGACGACGTTGAATTCTTTGTGGGAAAGTACCAAGTTGGAAGCCATTGTTTTCTCCTCTTGGACCAAACTGTGCCCCAGGCTGCGCCGAAGCTACATACCAGGGTGTTTTGCGGGGTATTTCGCTGGATAATTCGAGTGTAGCACAGGCTTAATCTAAGCTACCTATTTGGGTGCCCATTTGTAGATCTTCTGCAGAGACCCACCCATCAGCGTGGAACGCTCTGAGTCCGAGAGCGTGTCCGTCACTCGAAAAGCTTCAACGCCCTGCTCGTAGTTCAGCAGTTCAACTGCGCGGGTCCAGTCCGTGCCCCACATGCAGCGGTCGAAGCCAAAGGCGTTGAATATCTTGCCCAGCGGCTCCCAGAGGTCTGAGTACGGGAATGGCTGATGGGACAGGGTCCCAGCCCCTGAAATCTTGATGGTAACGTTGTCCAGTTCCGCCAGCGCGAGCACGTTGTCCAGGTCGGCGAACGGTTCCGGCGCCGCGGGCGGCAGGAATGGCTGTTCGATGCCCAGATGGTCGATCACGATCTGGGTGTTTGGATTGCGACGTGCCAACTCATTCATCAAGGGGATCTTGCCTGAGCACATCACGTTTACCGGAATCCCGGCCTTTGCGCCGGCAGCCAATATCTCGTTAAGACCATGGTCGTCTGCCTTATACTCAGCGGTGGTAAGCATGATGCGGACTCCGATCACACCTGGAGTTGCGGCCCATTCAGAGACGTCCTCAGCGATAGATTTTGATTGTGGGTCGAATGGCCTGACCAAGCCGAACTTGTTCGGAAACTTCTCGTAAACCGACTGCGCGTAGCTGGCGTCGTAGCCGTAAAGCCTAGCCGGCGAGATCAATATCGCCCCGTCAACGCCTACCGCAGCCATCGCGGCGATCATGTCGTCGCCTGTAACCTCATCCGGGCCCTGCAGGACGGCGATCCAAGGGCGTCCCGGATGGTCTCTCTCGTAACAATGTACCTGTACGTCGATCGTCTGAGTCGCCATTATGCTCACCCCTTTTACTAGCCGGGAGTTCTAGGTCAACCCGGCCTATATATTTTCTGCCCTAGTTTGGCTGCTAGCAGTGTAGGAGGGCCGTTTGCTTGCGTCAACAGCCTTCTTGAACCGATACAATATTTGTAGATTCGCTTATGAGGACTCTCTTGAAAGGGAACTTACTCAAAATCGCGGTCGTAGTTATTTCGGCCGCTGCTCTTCTCACCGCTATCTATTTGCCCAACGATAGTCTTGGCGGCGGCTCAAAAGCGCCCGAATTCAAAGCCATCGCCAACTGGATCAATTCCCGGCCTCTAACGATGGAAGAATTGCGCGGCCGGGTGGTGCTGATAGATTTCTGGACCTACACCTACGTCAACTGCATCCGCATGATGCCCTATCTGAAAGACTAGCACGTCAAATACGCCGACCATGGACTGGTGGTCATCGGTGTGCATTCCCCGGAGTTCGAATCCGAAAAGCTGGCCGGGAACGTGACTGAGAACGCCTGGAACCTCGGACTGGAATACCCCATCGCCCAGGACAACAACTTCCAAACATGGCGAGCCTATCAAAACCGGGCTTGGCCAGCCGAATACCTGGTAGACGATGAGAGAGTCATTCGCTACAGCCACATCGAAGAAAGGGCATACGGCGAAACCGAACGCGAGATACGCACGCTGCTGGAAAATACGGGCGCTGACCTGTCCGAAATCCCGGAAGGTCTTCAGAGTGACGAGTCCCAGATAACGGCGCTCGCCAGCTACAGCCGAATCACCAGCGAGCTATACGGCGGCACGAAGAGAAACACCCAGGCCAGCGGCGGCTACGCGGGTTAGATCCAGTATTACCAGGGCGGTTCCAGGACCATTGAGTACCGAGACAGCCTGACCCACCAAAATCATCAGTTCTACCTGCAGAGGACTTGGTACAACGATGTCGAGGCGATCCTCCACGCAAGGCAGACTCAGAATTACGAGGATTACATCGCCCTGAAGTTCACCGGGACCAGCGTCAATGCAGTGATTAGCCCAGAGGAACCTGTGTCGTTCGAAGTGCAGGCTACGTCAAACGGGCGACCGCTTAACCATAATGAGACCGGGCCCGATCTGATCGTGGCAGATGGGCGGAGCAACTTCACGGTAAGCGGCGGCCGAATGTACGAAGTCGTTGCTTTGCCGGAGTTCAGGGAATACGAGTTGAAGCTCAGTTTGAACTCGGACGACTTCGCGCTTTTCGCCTTCACCTTTGGCGCAAATTCCTAGGGTCCTTAAGCCGGTATTGGCTTCCAGCTCTTTAGGACCGGCAATACCTCTTTGGCGAAGAGTTTCAGGCTCCGTTCGGCAACACCGTAAGGCGTGCCACCGAAGCGGAAAGAGACATTCCACTCGAAATCTCCAAGCAGTTTCCGTCGTTCTTCAAGTCCTCTGAGAATCTTGTCCGGAGTGCCCCAGCTGGCTGCTTTCATGAAGCCATCAACCGCACCTTCTAGTCCGGCGGAGCGTGCGATCTCGGCTTTCTGCTGGTAAGAGTCGTAGCCCTTAACCGATTTGAAATGATCGCCGAGGAATTCGTAGTGATGGAAATTGCTCTCAACGAATTTGCCCTGATACTGGCGTGCATCTTTTTCAGATTGGACCAGGTCGGAACCACAGATGACAAACTCGGTGAGCATGACATTGGGCGGCTCGGTGCCGTGAATCTCCTTGTGCAAAGCACGGCCACGCTCGATCCCAGGCATCCGCATCTCCCAAGGCCGGTCGGCGAACATTATGATATGTGCCCCGAGCTTGGCCGCGGAGGCGACCGACTCGTCACTGGCGGCCACGGCGTAGATGCGGCCATCGAACGAGTGCACCGGCCGGGGCCGAATCTCGGTGCGAGGCTGCTTGTAGTAGGTCCCATCGCCTTCGATGAACCCTGTCTTTAGGGCATCGACGATCATCGGCGCGGCCTCATCAAAGCGACCTCTGGATTCGTCCATGTTCAGCCGGAACGTATCAAATTCACGCCGAGCCAGTCCCCGCCCGAACCCTAGCCGGAGCCGGCCATTGCTCAGCATGTCGAGCACGGCGGCATTCTCGGCAACCCGCAGCGGGTCATGCCAGGGCAGGATGATGGCTGCTGTTCCGACATCGATGTCTGGATGCTTAGCTGCCAGGTGGGTCATCAAGTGAAGGTTATCCGGCACGAACGAGTAGTCGTTGAAGTGGTGCTCGGCCGACCAAAGACAATCGAACCCTTCATCAACGGCGAGCTCCGCAAGCTTGATCTCCTCCTCCCACATCTGAGAGTCTGACCCTTTTTCCCAGCCGTAGCTTGAGAAGATCATCATTAGTCCGACGTCCATGGAAACACTCCTTGGTTCACGTTTCAGAGTTGATGCTAAGTTCGTCTTGGGCCAACGAACCGGTTTGTATAACAATTGCTTCGGTCTTTTTACCACCAGTAGTGCCAGGCGAGCAAGTGCGGGCCTGTGCTGAAGTAAGGTCCCTGCGCAGGCCGGAGGCAGCAGTTATACTGGCACGGCGCTTTGACACTAATTTATGATGCGCCGGCCAGTTCGAGAGTACGACGCACGGCGTACGGCCAGAGTAGAGGAGAACACAGATGCATTGCGGAGTGATGGTCACCGGTTACAACCAGGGCGACTGGGACCGTCTGATGGAGGAAGAGTACGACCGGCCACCGACGGTCCCGGACGCCCAGAACATGGATGACACCCTCTATATGGGAGAGCTGGTTGAACCGTTGGGCTTCGATTCTATCTGGGCCACCGAACACTACGGTTCCGCCTATTCCATGCAGCCAAACCCGTTGCAATACCTGGCGTATTGGGCGGGCCGCACCAGCCGAGTGGACATGGGCACTGCGGTCATCGTCGCGCCGTGGTGGAACCCGGTCCGGCTTGCCCACGAGATCTCGATGCTCGACATCTTGTTGAAGGGCAGGCGGCTCCATCTGGGCATAGGCCGTGGCATCGCGCCGCACGAGTACGCCTCTCTGGGTTACCCGATCGAGCAATCGCACAAATACTTCTACGACGTGATCAACGCCATCAAGGCCGCTGACGGCGCAGAGCGTTTCGAGTTCCAGGGAGACATTTACAACATTCCGCCGACCAGTATCCGCCCACAGGCTCGCCACAAGGGCGATCTGACCAAGAACATCAAGGTAGCGTTCACCACTGAGGCGTCCGCCAAAATGGCCGCCGAGAACGGTCTTGGGCAGATGTTCGTCGCCGGAGACGATGTCGAGGTGATGACCGATAAGGTCCAGCGGTTCAACAAGATCAGGAGCGGACTTGGCCTCCCGCCGGACCAGCCGACAACCCTGCTCTGGATGTACTGCGCCGAAACAGAAGAAGAAGCTGAACAGGGGTGGGTCTACTTCCACAACCAGCTCACCGCGGCACAGCACCATTACTTCGAATGGAATAACCCTGGCTATGAGGGCATCCACGGTTACGAAGAATATCTCTTACGCCAGAACGCGGACATCGGCACCGCCGACGCCGGCTATGCCGCACGCCGTGCCACCCAGCCAATAGGCACTCCGGATGAGATCATTTCCAGGATAAAGACGCTGCAACAAACGATCAGCCTTGAGAAGATCGTGATTCACGTGTTCTACGGCGGTATGCCGAAAGACAAGGCAGAAAAAAGCCTCCGGCTCTTCGCCGAGAAGGTCCTTCCCGAGATACAAGCTATGGCGACTCCAATCAACCCCAAATCCTTGGGTGAGCCCACCGTTTAGTTGCTTGGCGTCAAGCTCGGATCGCGGGCAGTTATAGTATCTGATCCAGAATCGCGATTATCTCCGGGTCTCCGCCGGCCGGAGGCGTCCAGTTCACGTGAATCACCTGGGCTCCCTGTGCATCCAGGTTCTCGGCGAAATCCTGTACACCTAGGTTAATAGCGTCAACCGAGTCGGCCAATAGGCGATCCATGGCTGTTTCATGGTCCATGATCTAATCCCTTCCTGTGATCAATGCGGCCGCAAAACGGGCGGCCTGGAACCCCGACTTAAACACAGTGGCCCCAGCTTTTTCGAGGACATCTACCTGGCTGTAAAAGCCCTGAGAGTCCATTTCCGTGCCGCAGACCGAGACGAGCACGCTAAGAGTATCGCCCCGCTGCTTGGCTATCTTTTGCGCCTCTGCTATAGCCGGCGCAATGTCCCCGCCAGGGTCTTCCGCGGCAACGAAACCCAAGACGCAGTCCAAGAGAAGCACCGCTACCTGAGGGTCTTTGGCTTCCGCCAAGATTCTCTGGACGCGCTGCTTTGAATCAAGCATCGGATGAGGTTTGCCTTCGGTAAACTCATCCGCGCCCATGTCGACCAACGTGTGTTCAACGCTGGTAGACGAATCCGCGAGCTCCATGCCCTTAACCAAGGGCTCGTTGGAATGGACTGTAAGGCCCGAATCGCGGAGAACCTGCTGGGCTTGGTAGCACAGAGTGCCGCCGGAGAAAACGCCGCGCACGTATTTCTGATTGGCCTTTAGTTTCCTCTGGTCTCTCTGGAGTGGATCAGGGGACACCGGGCTTTCTTCGTCGACTCTGATACCACCGGCCAGTCTGATAGCTGCCGTGGCGGCATAATCCAGGTTGTGGGTAGTTGTGGCGTTCTGTATCCCCGGCAATGACCCGTCCGTATCGCCCAGATAGCAGGTGACCACCGGTTTAGAGCAGGCAGCGAGTCGCTCATTGACCAGCGCTATAGTTGCTGCCCCCGGCGGTTTGGAGACAAGCAAAATCACTGAAGTGTTGAGGTCTCTTTCGAGTGCGTCTAGCGCTTGGAAGGTCGAGATCGCCCCAATGGCGTCCGATAGGTCGCGGCCTCCGACACCGATGGCGTGAGATATACCCGAGCCCCAACGGTGAATCAGCGAAGTGACCTCCTGTGTCCCGGTGCCAGATGCTCCAATGACCCCTATCTGTCCTCTGCGGACGGCGTTGGCAAACCCAAGTCCCACACCGCCGATGATGCTGGTGCCGCAGTCCGGGCCCATCAGCAGCAGCCCTTTTTCTTGGGCCAGCCGCTTCAGCGACAACTCGTCTTCGACCGTAACGTGGTCGCTGAACAAGAACACATTTAGCCCGTGACTTAGCGCCTGTCGGGCTTCCCTGGCCGCGAACTCCCCTGGAACCGAAATCAATACGATGTTCGAGCTCGGGTGTTGGGTCAACGCCTGTTCCACGGAGCGCACAGCCTGCATGGTCGGCCGGCTCGAATCTCGGACCAGCCATCTTTCCAGGTCATCGATTAGCGACCTGGCCTGTTCCACCACTTCCGACCGGAGCGAGACCACCAGGTCGTTGCTGGTCGCTCCCAACTGGTCTATGTCGTCGAACCCGGCCTCAGCCAATATCTGGACGTTCTTTGGAGTCCCCATGACCAATGCTGCTTGCTCGATACCGGGCTGCCCGTTTAAGAGCTTGGCGACCCGCATGAGGAACACCGAGTCGAAGTAACGGTTCTGGAGCAATGCCGATTCTGTAATCATGCCCTTACTCCAACCCATATTTGGCGGAGAAGCCCCTGAGGGCTCCGTGGAAGCAGGCCATGGGAGGCCGGACCAGGCCAGCGCCGATGATCGAGTATCCGGGCTCTTTGTGTGCGATGGCTGTGTCGATGATGGGCAGTATGCCGGTCTGAGCGACCTTCCTGATATCGATACCGACGGCAGTCCCCTGGAAACCCAAGGCCGGGATGGCAAAATCTGGACTGAGTCCCTCGGTGATCTCCTGCATTTCCCGGCTGTAATTCAAGGCTTCATCCGGAGTCCCGCCCACCAAAGACAGGATTCCCGGCGCTCCACCGAGGCAGAACCCGCCCCAGCCGACCGTCTCAGTAATCGCGGAGTCTCCCATATCAAACCCGCCATCGCCTTCGCCGTAGCCGGGCATATAGAGTCCGTCGATGGCCGGCGCCGGCGCGGTGAACCACTCACCGTCCAGGCCGCTCACATTGATGCCGAATTCATAGCCGTTGCGGGCCATCGCCGTGACCAACGTGGAATATTCTATCCCCCGGGCAGCGTCGGCGGCCGACTTGGCAGAGGCCATCGCCAGTCCCAAGAACAGCAGGTCATGTCCGGAGATGTAACCGAGTGTGCTGGTCAGATCTGCTGTTGGCACCCCGGCTTCGATCATGGGGACCCCCATGACGCCAGCGAAGATGGAGCTTGCGGCGTTGGGGCGGTTATGAAGCTCATCTCCCATCTGCAAGGCCTTGGCGATGATCGGCTTGAGATTGAGGCCGCCCATATGCCGGATGCCCTTGGCCAGGGACGGCGCCCAGACGTCACGCCACATGCAGAGGCCGTCTATCGCCTCAGAGTGGTAGTTCCCGAACTGCTGCATGTCTTCAACCGGCCGACAATACGCCCTATTACCGTTGGCCCGGTTCTCCACCACGTATACGGGCAGAGACTTGGTGATGGTACCGGCCATGGGGCCAACCGCATCGTGGTGATGGTTCGGGTCGAACTTGATACCGCCATTGCTAATCACTTCTTCCGCGCTCTGAATGTCACCTGCCCACCCTTCGAAGATGGTCATTGCGATGACCGCGCCTTTTTGGGCCCCGCTCATATGCTGCCAGTCCACCGGTGGGCCGGAATGCAGCACCATCCGGTCTTCCAATCCAGGCACAATCTGTCCGGCTGGCACGATGTCCACCAGAACCGGGTCTGCAGCCACGATCCGGCTGAAAGCTTCGGCGTTGGCGGACTGTATTTTTTGTTTTATATCGATGTCTTTCAGCTCCTGCTAAGCCGATGGATAACCGGTAATAACCCGGCCAACATTCCCGTCAGAATATCCCAGCCCGAGCTATGGCCGATGGCCGTAACCCGCCGCACGTGGAAGGCGGCATCGAACTTTTCCGAGTCAGCCACCAGTGCTTCAGCCAGGTCGTGCAGCGACTCATGGCTCTGCCCTTCTGCCAGGTCAGCCAGCAGAACATGACTTATCCAGGAGGTCATGGCTTTTGAGCGGATCAAAAATCCACCGGCATCACCCCCACGCCACCAGTCTTCCTGTGGGTAGGCCGCTTTCAGATGGCGGGCCATGAAGATTAGACCACCGACACAATCGTCCCCGGATGGAGTCAGTCCTGGGCCGAGACCGATGAGTTGTTCAGATAACTTCAGAACAGGCTGAAGGTCTCCCAGGCGGCACACCGGCAGCAATTCATGCACCGTCTGCACGCCGGCAATTATCAGCGGGGAAATATTCTCTTCTAATAGTGGCGAATTATCACCATGGCTGAACAGCGGCAAGGCCAATCCCAAGTTTTCGCCAGCATGAGCGTTTAGTGCCGCATCCAAGAGATCGCCGACACGAGAACAAAAAACCGGAAAAGGGGCGACACATGGCGGTACCGCAGACGACCGGAACCACGCCTCACCTTCGCCCAGATATAGAGAAATTCCATTGCTGAAATAGAGCTCGCCTTCCTCGGCCCAGGCGCGAAGTCCTTCTTGGAACAAGGAAAGATTGAGGTCCGTTAGAAATGAACGGGGATGCGGTTGCGCGTCCATCGGGCAGGCAGCCAGCAGTTCACCGTCGTCTGTGGCGATATAAACGGCC
>Ga0315339_1003805_pt1 | contig 10326 bp, 8 predicted proteins | sample ASW17metaG_FD_204514 | JGI IMG/M metagenome (GOLD analysis project Ga0315339, IMG submission 204514) | Ammonia-oxidizing marine archaeal communities from Pacific Ocean, United States - ASW #17 | ecosystem: Environmental > Aquatic > Marine > Oceanic | place: USA: California | collected 2016-12-05
TAATCGCTCGGTTTTTTTTCTTCTAGGCCTCTTCCTCCACGATCTGCGCTATTATGTCCATGATCAAAGCGTCCTATATATGAGGGCAAATAACCGCCTCCATGGGCGGCGGCAATTTTCAGGCCTGGAAAACGATCTAAAGTCCCCTCATAAATTAGATGTGCGAGTGCAGTGGCTGTTTCTAAAGGATTGCCAATTATATTAGATAAGAACCCCCGACCTTGAAACCTGGGATTTCCGCTCTTGGGAACACGAGGGTGTATAAATACAACTACACCCAGTTCTTCAGCTTTTGCCCAGAATGGATGAAATTTTGAGTCCGAGAGTTCCTGACCCATGATATTCCCTGTTATCATGCATCCTCTATGGCCCAGATTTTTAACCGAATTTTCGAGTTGTTTAGTGGCAAGATGGGGATGTTGAAGAGAAACAACACCCAAGGGTACAAAACGGTCTGAATGAGCTGCACATACTTCGCTCAATGTTTCATTTTGTAAAGTGGCAATTTGTTCGGCAAGATCGTATTCCGCCCACGGGAAATGCTGCTCTGTACCGACGCTCAATACTTCGAGATCGGTTCCCATCAAATCCATTTGTTTAAGACGAATTTCTAAATTTTCGGTTTTTTTTAGCTGACCCTCATAGGGATTCTCGCCGCTCAACTCTTCCCGGCCTTCAACTAATGGCCATACATTGGATAATTGGCAGTGGGCATGCATATCTATAATTGTCATGCGATTACCGTTAATCGTAACTGGCCGAGGTGTCTCCGGTTTTATGGTACTTGGGTTTTTCGAGAAAGCGGGTTTATCGGCATGATAACTTAAACTACACCCGCCGAATTCTAAGTTTTCAAAGCCTTTCTCTACCATGCCGGATAGCTCCTACTTAATCACGCAAGTCGGATCAATCTCAATGAGCGGACCTGGATACATTGTCCCGGTCGATGGAACGTATGCAAGCGTTGGCGCCTTTGATAAATCGGGGAAACGCCTCCTCCAAACACGCATAAAACCCCGATAATCGCGGTGCGGTTCCACCAGCCACACACGAACCTGGTGGCAGTGTTCCCAGTCGCTCCCGTTTTCTTCAATCTGTCGGGTTAAATTATCAAGTACATGATCAGTCTGGACTTCAATATCACTAAAATGATTAGGTAATCCAGCCGGAGCGGTATGCACCGCATTCATATCTCCGGCAGTTTTGCCGGCAATAAACAGCCACGGCCCGGCCTTAAGCGTTGGCGTAAAATTAACTTTACGGCGTTCTACAGGATGATAATCCACGCCTTGGTGCGATTCCTGTTTTTCCTCCCCACCGTCAGGCACCCAGATAATGAGGTCTGCAACAAAGCAGGCGCCCGGAACAATGAGACCCTCTACGCCCATCGATGCCCTGCATGGTGGGGGCTGCATAAAAGTACGCCAAACCGTATCGATGTCGTTGAATGTCTGCAAATCGGTTTCATATAGGTATGCCTCCATAGCATTCGAAAGAGAGGTACCTGCCGTACCAAGTACACGGTTAAGCCTCTCAAATACGTACTCAGCCTGCATTGTCGCATTACTGCCATAATTCGGAAATCCTGGAGGCCGTCCAACGGCTATGCCTTGTTTAAAATCGCTAGCAGTAAAGCCGGAGCAGAATACTAAATTGCCGGCCCATACGGCATGGGGTGCCCATTCCGCTTCTAACGGATCATCCCCTTCAGGGTCTGACAAACTTACCCGTTCCAATTTCGAGGCGCCAGAAAGTGCAATCGCATCGATGCTAAGAAGAACCCCGCGAAATGGAAACGTGTCTCCAACCTCAACCGTTGTGCGGGCGGGTGGATTTTCGGGGAAAAATTCCTTCCAGACATTCTTAAATTCATAAAAATCCTCTGCTTTGGCAAGGTGTACATTAACTTTGAGAACATTTGCCAGAGAACTACCGTGATCTCTAAGTGTCTCGTTCAGGCCATTGAGGCTAGACCGGGTTTGCGCCTCCATCAGGGATGGTCCAGTCTCCCCCAACCTACTGTCAACACCGATAGCTTGACCCGAACCATCTACAGGATAGATGGAGGACGTAAACACATAATCACCAACGCAAACTGAGCCTGGAACTACCTCTATCGATGCCGCAGCTCCGCGTTTTAATCTATTAGTGTTCAATTTTTTTTCCTCCAGTTTCAAAACATAGTTTTCGAAAGTCCCTTATAATCAGTGCATGTGAAGATCAGGGTGCATACGCAATGAGATCATATTGTACAACACAGGCTGGAACAGGCAGGGGTCCTGAAGTTTGGAATACACTGGTTGGTGGAATGTGATCACCTAAATTCTCCTTCCACGCAGCCTCGGCATTTGGCGTGTCCTTGAGATCCGTGTGATGGACCCGCCGCTTAACTAAATTGTTGATCGAAGTTCCAGCTGCCTGACAAATCTTCTCAACATTCTTTATGACATATTCTGCTTGTAGCTTTGCAGGCGTCGAATGAAATGGAAAGTTGGGATCACTCTGCGCCTCGATTGCAAGGCCGTTTTCGAAATCTGTTGCCATTTGACCCGATATAAAAACATAAGGACCTGTCTTGACCGCATGCGCCTCCGGACCTAGGCGAGGAGGTACTCCATCTACATTAATTACTTCCTTCTTAAACGGCCCTTTGGGATCAACTGCAATAAATTCTGACTCAATCCTCATCGTGTTTTCCAAAAAAACCAACGGGACAGGAATTATGACCCGGGCTGGAGGATCAACTGGAAAGTATTCGTTCCAAACTTCGTCAACCGCTGCCAAGTCAGTCATATCCGTCATGTGCAGTTCAGCTCTAACGACATCACTCAAAGTGCAACCAGCATCTTTAAGAAGATCTTTCATTCGCTCGAGTTCATAGCGGAGTTGAAACTGTACCTGGTTCACGGCATAGGGGAACGGATAATTTGTCTGCGTCTCTGGAAGCGGTCCATCTTGATTGTGTGCTGTAGTGCCACGCGTAAATACTAACCCTCCCCCCTTGAGTACCTGCGAGAAGACTGCCCATCCAATAGATTTAACTTGGGCTATGGGAGGTGACTTGGTGAGAGCTACAGGGGTCATAGGTAAGGTGGCGTCATCCGCAACATTTATCAAATCAATTAAAACCCGGGCATCACGAGCAGTTAAGGCTGGCGTGAAGACTAGCGTACTTGGCGGCGGGTCTTCATGGGAAAACCAGTTTCGCCTTTCACGCAATGCCATGTCGATATCTTCACTGTGAATATGGAACGAATTAATCTTCATAATATGCTTAAGCGACGTTCCAAGTTCAGGTAACCAATCGACCAGATTACCGTAGAGATAGCGAAGTTGTTTCTCTATTAATGAACCGTGGTATGGCATACCCGGATGCAGGCGCGTCTCATCTGGTACACCTGATTCCGGGTGCACCGCCATTTGACCCCCAACAAAAATAAGGTCACCCGCCCTTACCGCTACCGGAGCCATTCCATCGGTCGCGTTCGGATGGCGCAAATACTTCAATTCGTTATCACCGGTCATAATTTTTTCCCTTCCTTGGTTTCAATTATCCTATTTAACAGTACAATGTAAGATGGAATTTGCTATGTAATATTCCTGTTTTATACCAACCAAGTTTGCCTTACGGGCTGTCTAAACTTGAACTGGTTTTTGGTATACCTCCGTTTTCTACTACGGAATACAGATGATCCAGTGATGGCGCTAGTGGACGACGAAAACCATCTCCTAAACTCAGCCACATTCTTAATAGATGCCTTTTGTTATCCAGTTCCGAATGATCAGTATAAGCGTCCCGTGCGTGCATGGTGGTATGATTATTTAGGAGTTGAATGTCACCCTCTTCGAACGTCATAGAGAGCCGAAGTTCAGGGCGATTGGCAGTGTCTTGAACAAAATCAAGAACTTCAGATTGTTTCTGTGTAATTTTGAACTCAGGGCCAAATCGTTCACATGAATGAACATAAATTCTACTTGGAATTCGAGACGATAATATTCCCTTTTCTACGCTGAACATAGGAACCGAAATATACGGTAATTCGCCTGGTCCCTCTTCCCCTCTCCAATCAATATAGAAATGCTTGTAAGCAACTTCCAATAAATCCGGACGTTCCTCGAGCATTATGTTATGAAGTGTCAAAGAGCTCACAACATGGCTCAATCCCCCTTTCTGTGCTTTTTTGAGGCAAAATAAACCGAGCAAATCAACCGGCAAAAAATCAACGTGAAAATCCATTTGGCTAGCAGTTTGGTAGAGCCTAACTCCGGGATCGTCGGTCGATAAACCCTGATCCCTCACATGACCCAAAGTATGTCCTTTGCGGTTTTGGGATACAGGTTCCCCAATATGAGTACCAATACCCCAATATATCATTTCACATTCATGCTGGTTGTACCCTTCAATTTCGATACCGCGTATTAACGTGTAACCACGTCCCTTCAATACCTCTTCAACAGAAATATTTATTTCTGTCGCAGCAATCGAAATAGGAAAGTCGGATTTACCAAATGGAATTTGGATATTATTTGACGTAGCATACTCGAGAGCATTCTCAATATCGGAAATAGCATCACGACTTAAATGGCATATCCATTCGTCATTACTCCTGATTTCCTCGCCAACCCAGGCTCCTCGGTTGGTAATTTTTTGAGAAATTTTCTCCAATCTACTTTCCTCGTATTTTTGTGAAATTTAAATAAGGATTCACGGAATTGTGCATATCACATTGCCACGCCGGAAGAGCTTCGGGAGGTAAATCTCTGATAAATAACCATAATTAATAGAAGTAATGCGGTCTGCACCACCATGAAGGCTGCCAAACGAGCTGAATGCCTCTCCATCAAGAGATAAAACACGACTGACATAACTTCGGTCCCGTGGGTATACAAAAACATGACCGAAGAAAATTCACGAACAAATATAACGAAGGACATCAACCATGCGGAAACTATTCCTGGCTTGAGAAGCGGAAGTAAAATTTTATAGGTTGACTTCCACCAGTTAGCTCCATGGATGCGCGCAGATTGTTCCAATTCTCCATGAATTGACAATCTGACTGAATAAATAGTTCGGTAAGCTAAATAGAAATAACCAATTACATATGCAAATATTATTATGTAGAGGGTATTATACATCGGTGTTTTGACAAACGCGAAGAGTACCATCATCCCAAAAACCGCACCGGGGATCGCAATCGGTAATAAAACGAGAAGCCCCATCAAAGCTTCTCCACCTCTTGAGCCTGTCTGCGAGAGCACCGTTGCAATCGCAACACAAATAGTTGCCGCCGCCGAGCAAGCTACGAGACTGTTTACGATTGCACGACTGGTAACATCGTATTCAAACATGACGCTGTAGAAATTGTCTAATGTGAAAAGATCAAAGCTGAAAGCACCACCCCAATATTTTTGTAAGCCCACCAGGACCAGAACGATAACGGGTGCAACTACAGCCACAATTACGTAGGTGAACGAAAATCCAAAAGCAACCCATTTCCATTTTCCGAGTGTAATCCTCCTCGCTCGATATCCCTTTCCGGTTACAGTTGTGAACTTACGATCACCTAAAATACGTCTCTGAAGCCAAATACCTGTTGCCGCAATCAGAATAGAAATGAGACCAAGCACGGCCGCCATTGGTATATCCTGGGGCAAATTATTCATGAGCTGCCAAATCCGTGTAGACAAAACATAGTTGCCTCCGGTAATTCCAAGCGCCATCGGAATTTCGAGCGTTCCCACTGAAAAAACAAACACAAGAACCATTCCCGATAATAAGGCTGGACCATTGACAGCTAATGTAACTCTCCAGAGTGTTTGCCATTGACCCGCGCCATGAATGCGCGCAACTTCCTCCAGGCTTGGATCCATCTGCCGAAATGACGCGACCGCATAAAGATACATAAATGGTGAATAAAATATCGACTGAATGAGAATCATCGATGTCAAGGAATATACATCCGGCATCATTTCAAGTGGCCAGCCTTGGTCCGTCAAAAAACGTGTAACCATTCCCGCTCTTGGCACGAGTAGAAGGCGCCACGCGATTGCACCGACGAATGCCGACATAAAAAGAGGTATAATGCAAAGTGCCTCCAGGGTCCGTCGACCCGGAATATCGGTTCTGGCGTTAACCCAGGCGAGTGATATACCAATAACGCTGGCACCTAGCATTGATCCGCCAGCAAAAACCAGAGTTCTGATAATTTCCCGGCCAATCGTTTCGTGTTCTAGGATCCTTTCAAAGCCGCCGAGGCTAAATGCATTATCCTCCGTGAATGCTGCCATTATCGACATTGATGCCGGGTAAATTATTGCCACGGCCATCAAGAAGGCGGTCACCCAAAATACTGACCGCTCCGGCGTTAATCGGTTAAGCAGCCGTAAACTAATCGGCCAATTTGCTATAGCTAACACAGTCTTCATCTTTTCCTATATTATTGGCGACCACTACCCATGTTTATTTAAATCTTTATAGAAGTGTGGAACCCGTTAATCCTCTGGAAGGGCAATACACTTCTTTCCATCTAAAGTAAGGAACACGTCAGACCCGTCACCGTAATCTGCATCGCCACTCCCGGTAACCCGAATTTCGTTGAATTCGGTGTTGACGATCAGTTCGGTCCTGTCTCCTAAATATTGAGAACTTGTTACTGATCCTGTGATGACATTAATTGAATCTTTCGGTGGTTCGGAATGGAGCTCTATCCATTCAGGTCTAACAAGAACGGAAACCTGGTTACCGGGCTGAGCCCGGCCGGCACGACACTGTATGGTGGCACTTTCACTAGATCCCTCCAGTTTGACCAGACCTACAGCGTCGTCGTCTTGACTCAGTTCCCGGAGTCTGCCTTTGAGTAAATTTGCAACTCCTATAAATTCAGCGACAAATTGTGTTACTGGCTCGCTATAAAGAGCCCGGGCATTATCAGTTTGCTCAATCTTACCTTCATTCATAACTACCAGTTTGTCACCGAGACCCATAGCCTCGTCTTGGTCATGGGTAACGTAAACGGCCGTAATACCAATCTCACGCTGGATATCCTTGAGAAGATAGCGCATCCGCTCCCGGAGATTAGCGTCAAGATTACTAAGTGGTTCATCAAATAGAAGGACCTTCGGACGACCGACAATTGCCCGCGCGAGAGCGACCCGCTGCTGTTGTCCACCAGAGAGGTCTGTTGCATTGCGATCCCCGAAATCCTCAAGCTGGACCATTCTCAGAGCTTCCCCGACACGGTCGGGTATTGCCTCGCCACGTTCTTTCCGCATTCGCAAGGGAAACGCGACATTTTCGAATACCGTCATATGGGGCCAAATGGCGTAAGACTGTGCAACCATACCCATTCCCCGGTTTTCAGGGGAAACAAACAGGTCCGTGTTCACATTCGTTACTGTTTGAGCATCGATTGAGATTTCGCCTTTGTCAGGTTGTTCCAGACCGCCGATACAACGCAACGTCGTTGTCTTACCACAACCACTTGGACCTAAAAGAACAAGAAGTTTACCTTCCTCAACATCAAAGCTCACGTCATCGACGGCCCAGTGATCGCCGAAACGTTTGCACAAATTCCTTACCGAAAGAAATCCAGCCACTTTTGGTAACTCCAAGGGCAATTCCGTATTAGTATTTACCAATCTAATCCAATATACCAGACAGACGCCACCCACCCTGCCGCGTAATTGACAGGGTGGGCGGTTCGTTTAACCAGCCGTAGAAACGGCTTTCTTTAAAGATAATACTCTTATTTATTGACGAAAATCGCTCCGAATTCTTTCTGAGCTCTCTTGACGAGATTTGGATCACGCACCATTTGCTTATAGTCTGGAGCAAATGCTGAACCAAAGAGAGAATCCCCGTCAGGCGTAACCGCACAGCTACTTGGAACACCAGCCCGTCCCGGAACACGGCCTTCATTTTTCTCAAATATCACCTGACCGTCATGACTACGGAGAAAGTCGATCCAAAGCTGGGTAGCATTCGGATGGGGTGCATCTTTAAACGCCGCCGTCGCCTGTTCTTGGAGCATCACACCTTCTTTCGGTGCAGCTGTTTTAACAAATGTATGACCCTGGCTGTGAAGAACGCAGGCATCTGCAGAAACACCGAGAACTGAAAATGGACGTTCACCAGACATCATCATCTCGACTGAAGCGAGTGATGTGGATGCAATCAGGATATCCTGAGCTGCAAGCTTCTTCCAATAGTCAGCAGGTACCTTATCCTTGAGAAACCAGTACGCCAATGCTGTCGATTGTTGGACAGAACCATCAAGAATACTCATTTTACCCTTCAATTCAGGCTTCAGAAGATCCATCCAACTGTCAATCTTAAGATTGGGCATGGTTTTTCCGTTCCACATTGGCACAAACATATACATATCGGATGTCCAATAAGGGATATTATTGAGGCCAATTTTTTCCGGAAGTTTCATGTGGACGTATTCCGGTGAATTGTAAGCCATGATGAGATCACGCTTAACGGCTTCCATAAACCAGGTTATGGCCGGCATCGTGGTTACGTCACCAGAAATTTTTACGTTGTTCTTGGCCTCTGCCTCGATCCTTGCGATCGTTCCGGGTGTGTTTCGGATGTCATATTTGATTTCGAAATCCTTAGGTAAACACCAATGTTTGATGAAACCCTTCCGATGGGCATTCTGTGTTTCAGGTGTCTCGAATATACTGGAAACAACAATTAATTCCCCCTCTTTGGCCGCTTTTGCCACCCTAGGATCCGAACAACGGTCACCAGCAAACGCCGTTCCGTAATTTCCGAAAATGATAACCGCACCAAACAGCATAGAAAACACTGCTGTAATTGCGCATTTAGATAATTTAAACATTGTAATTCCTCCCAGTTTGAAAATTGTCCGGCACACCTGTGCCGTGTTTAATTAATTACTTTGTTTTTGTATGCTCGATTTTATAACTCAGTTATTCTAGGCGTAACCTTTCAGTTTCAATGATTGCTTCACAGGTAATCTCAATTTTGCATTTGGGATAACCCAAAGCAGATATTTGCAGAAGAGTACTTGCAGGCCTGTTGTTCTTAAAATACTTAAACCTTTCGTCCGAACTTTTATAATATTCTTGTAAATCCAATACGTAGGTCGTCGTTGTAACAACATCATCAAAAGTCGCACCGACGTGGTTAAGGCCAATACCAATATTCTCGCAAGTTTGACGAATTTGATCGCGCATGTCGTCTGACGCGACTTCCCCATTAATGGGAAGACGTGCAGTTTGTCCAGCCAAATAGACATGCGTATGCGTGTCATCACTGATCACACTGATGGGGCTGTAAAGAAGCTCACCTTCAGGACAATCAGGTGTTTTTTCCACACGAGCCCACAAATCGTCGGGGTTTATAAATACTCTCTTAAGCACGCTCTTCAACTCCTAAAACAAATTAGCTAAAACAAATTAGCGCGAACACCAATCCTCGCTACAAAATCGATGTCAGGATCCACAGCAAAATTCTAACTACATTATAGAATTCTGAATAGGGGAAAGATTTGCAACAGTTGCTTTATTTGCGTTAATACAGCGCTTTATTGTCATGTTAATAATTCGAGTTTCTCTAACTCATCCTCAATATATGCCATCGTACCTCTGGCACTGTCGTTAGTCGAATGCAATTTCTCGCAAGCCTCTCTAAGACCTGACGTTGTCATAGATTGAAAACAAACCATGAGCTGGAAACGGATCCAATCTGTAAGCATTGCGGGCGTGACAAAAACCAAAGGGATGCGCCTGTTCCATGAAGCCATACGACGGTTAATGTAGCCGTTATTTTCAGCGTCCGAGAGTATTGCAGCCGATGTTCTGTCGCTGACATAAATCGACATTGCTTTTTTTACGATGCTCACCTCAACGCCAATATGATCACTCTCTTGACTAAATGTTTTTAAAGCCTGACAGCATAACAAATTTAACAATACCTTATGAGCCGGAGATGTTCTAAAAAACAATGCCTCCGGTGTCTCCTCCTCATCGATATTACACATCAGCCCTAATCTGTGCTCCCCAACAAACAGGCAATACTGGTAAATAGGGTCAGTTGCATGGGTTTTGAAGTATTCAGAATACTCTGGGTACTTTTCCGAAAACTCCGAGGGTAAATATTGGCCCTCTAGTTTCGTGTATTTTTCGCGGTAGGTGTCACGAATGTCACCGTTCGCATCCATGTCAAACAAATCATCGAGCTTACGCCACGTGGAATCTATAGGTTTTTGTTTTATTATTTCATTCATTTTGGAAAACCTCCCTTGCATCGTTACGCTGTTCTCCCAATCCCTCGACCTCAAGACACTCCTTTTTAAG
>Ga0315339_1003806_pt1 | contig 10325 bp, 8 predicted proteins | sample ASW17metaG_FD_204514 | JGI IMG/M metagenome (GOLD analysis project Ga0315339, IMG submission 204514) | Ammonia-oxidizing marine archaeal communities from Pacific Ocean, United States - ASW #17 | ecosystem: Environmental > Aquatic > Marine > Oceanic | place: USA: California | collected 2016-12-05
AATGGCTCAAGCACGCGCGCCAGGACCGATATCTCAGAGGTAGCCGTGATCCGATAGCAGTAGGTGACAGGAACACCGCTCGATCGGTCGGAAGACAGGGCTTCAGGTGCGGGGGACAACATTTTGGGGGAACTCCTCATGCGCAACAGAAAGACGTACGAGACTGGGCCGGCCAAGTCCGATGACCGGCCGGATAAGTCGTACGCGCGCAATAATTCGTTCAGAGCCCCAAAACATAGCGGCGGATCATGCTGATCGTGGCGGCCTTCGTCAACCGGAAAATCGTGCCCGGCACCGTGCTAGGCACGATTTAGCTCAGGTTGAAATCCGGTCGTTCACCCACGTTGCATCAGCGAGGAACTTATCGTCCTGGTACTTGCGGCCGATCACCTGCACGCCGACGGGCAGTCCCTGCGGGCCAGTGGCGGCCGGCAGGTTCGCGCTCGGGCTGTGCAGCAGGGACCACATGCGGTTGAAATTCGAACTTCCCGTCGGATAGGCAAGCTTGATGGCCTCCCCGTCCGCGCTCGGCGTCAGAACCAGGTCATAAGTATCGAACAATGTGTCGAACTCGGCCCGCGCTTCGGCGCCGATGATCTGCGCTTGTTTATAATCCGCGAAGCTGGTCTTACAGCCCTCGGCGATGAATTCCTGCATGGGCTCACTGATGTCATCGCGATGGTTGTCCCATTCGTAGACGCGCCAGTGCGCCACTTCGAAGTATTGAATCGTGAGATGGGCCGCCGTGAGAACATCGAAGTGACCGGGTAGTGCGGGCTCCTCGATCACGGCACCGGCGGCACGAAGCTTTTCGGAAACCTCTTCAATGACGGTGTGTGTGATTGGCTCCGCCTCTGCCCAGTGCGGCGTGCGGATCATGGCGATACGAGGTGGAGAGTTATCGGGGCGCGGCGTCGCGGGGGCGGCGCCGAGCAGTGCCTTCCGCATGAGGGCGGCGTCTTCCATTTGACGCACCATGAAGCCCACCGTATCGCAAGTCGGCTGCAGGAACATGAGACCGTCGGTCGGCAATTCAGCGTGGCTCGCCTTGTAGCCGATAACACCGCAATGCGCGGCTGGGCGCACGGTCGAACCGCCTGACTGCGTCGCCAGGCCGACGGGCATCATCATGTCAGCAACCCCGGCCGCGGAACCCATCGATGAAACACCGGGCGTGTGCTCCGGGTTGTGGGGATTCCTGGTCTTGCCTGGCCAGAAGGCAACGAGTTCGCTGGTTACCGTCTTGCCCAGAATGACCGCACCTGCATTTCGCATCAGTGTGACAATTGCGGCATCCCGCCCGGTGTTGCGGCCGGCGTAGAATTCGGTGCCCCAACCTGTCGGCATATCGAACGTCTCGAAGCAATCCTTGATGCCGATGGGAACACCGTGCAACGGACCCCGCACGGGGCCGTCGTCGAGCACCTTGGCCTGTTCGATGGCGTAGGCCGCATCCAGATACTCGAAGGCCTCGACCACTGGTTCGCGTTCTTCGATCCGTACCAGGCACGCCCGAGTCACATCCTCGGCCGAACACACTCCAGACGTGATGGCTGCCACGACCGCCGTTGCGCTCAACTGATTAAGGTCGGTCATGGCGCCTCCTCGGCTGAAGTATGAATTTTTGCTAGGGGTTGACTACACACAAAACTCACCCACTCCGCGCCCCTGCAAGGGGGAGAAATAGTAGGGGTGCCAGGCACGATACGGAGCTAGGTCAGGCGATCCAAGATCCACTGGGCGGTAGAGAGTAGATTGCGATCGGCGCCGTGACGACCGACGAGCTGGAATCCGACCGGCAGGCCCTGGGGGCCCGTCGAGACCGGAAGGTGAACCAATGGCACGTGCAACAGCGTCCAAAAGCGATTGAACATGGAGCCGCCAGTCGGAAACACGCCCTTGACGGCCTCACCCGGCGCGCTGAGCGTAACGAAGACATCGTACCTGTCGAACAGCGGGTCGAGATCGGCACGGCAGCTGCGCGCGAGAGCCACGGCACGCGCGTAGTCCGCATAATCGGTCGCGCGACCCCGCTCAACGTGCTCGCGAAACACTTCGGATAGTTCGTCGCGATACGTTTCGTATTCGTAGGCCCGTGCCTGAGCCGACCCGACTGGCATGATGGTGGCGTGGGCATCGCTGAGGTCATTGAAGCCTTTGGGCATCTCCGGCTCGTCAACCGCGGCACCTGCCGCCGCCAATGCGGCGATCGAACCTTCGATTAAGGCGTGAACAGTGGGGTCAGCGTCCTCCCAATACCTCGTCCGGACGAAGGCGATGCGTGGTGGATCGTTCGCGGCCCGCATATCAATATCTGGCGAATCGCCCAGCAGCGCGGCACGCATCAACGTACAATCTCGAAGGTCGCGCGTCAGAAAACCCAACGTATCCAGGATCTGGCCCAGCACCATTACGCCGTCCAGCGGCAGATCGTCGAAGGTCGGCTTATAGCCGATGACACCACAGCAGGCGGCCGGCCGGATGATCGAGCCACCGGTCTGGGTGCCGAAACCCACCGGGAACATGAAGTCGGCAGCACCTGCGGCCGCGCCCATCGAGGAAACGCCGGGCGTATGTTCGATGTTATGGGGATTGCGGGTCTTGCGTGGATAAAAGGCGGCGAACTCACTGCTCACCGTTTTGCCCAGTATCACCGCACCCGCCTGGCGGCACAGCGCGACGGCGCCCGCGTCGCGTTCCGCCGTGCGTCCACTGTAAGGTTCAAAGCCCCAGCCCGTCGGCATATCGAAGGTGTCCATGATGTCCTTGACGCCAATGGGCACACCGTGGAGCGGCCCGCGTATCGGCCCGTTGTCGAGCACCTTGGCTTGTTCGACGGCGTAGGCGGGATCCAGATATTCGAAGGCACCGACCTCCTCATCGCGGGCGTCGATTCGCGCCAGGCAGGCGCGCGTCACGTCCTCCGCCGAGCAGTCGCCGGACGAGATCGCCGCGACGACGGCGGTGGCACTGAGTTCATTGAGATTGGCCATGCTGGATGCTCTTCGTCGATGACGTATGGAAATTCATATGGGGTTAGCGAAGGAGAGGATACTAGCTCAGACGGTCGCGGACCCATTGGGCGTCGGAAAGGAGTTTGTTGTCGGCACCGTGACGGCCGACGAGTTGAATACCGACCGGCAAGCCCTGCGGACTGGTCGCGGCGGGCAGATTGATCAAGGGCAGGTGCAGCAGTGTCCACAACCGGCTGAACATCGGATTGCCGGTAAGTCCACCAAGCTCAATAGCCTCGCCCACGGCACTTGGCGTGACGAACAGATCGTAGGTTTCGAACAATTTGTCGACACCCGTGCGACAGCGGACGGCAAGATCCTGAGCCGCCACATAGTCTTCGAACGCTGTCGCCTGCCCTTCCTCCATGAAGGCTCGAAAGACGTCGGTCAAGCCATCGCGATGCTCGCGGTATTCGAATCCCCTGCCGCGCGATGCCTCGAAGGGCATGATGGTCGCGTGCGCTTCCGTGAGGCCGTCGAACCCTTCGGGTAGCTCCGGCTCTTCGACGATGGCGCCGGCGTCCGTCAGCTTTGCGACAACCCCTTCAACCACGTCGCGCGTGATCTCCTCGGCCTCGGGCCAATGCTTCGTCCGTACCAGGGCGACGCGTGGCGCTGCCGTCGAGTCCCTGACCGGTGCGTCGACGCTGTCTCCCAGCAACGCCGCGCGCATGAGGGAGATATCCCCAATTTCGCGCGTGAGAAAGCCTAGCGTATCCAGCGAATGACACAGCTCCATGACGCCATCCAGCGAGAACGTCCCGGTCGTCGCTTTGTATCCGACGGTGCCACAATGGGCGGCGGGCCGGATGATGGACGAGGCGGTCTGCGACCCGAAGCCGATCGGGAACATGAAATCGGCAACCCCCGCCGCCGACCCCATCGATGACGCGCCCGTGGTCCGTCCGGTATCGTGAGGATTGCGGGTCTTGCCAGGCGAATACGCCGCGAATTCGCTGCTCACCGTCTTGCCGAGGATCACCGCACCGGCCGCACGGCAAAGCGCCACACAGGCGGCATCACGGCCGGTCATCCGTCCATCGTAGATCTCCGAACCCCATCCGGTCGGCATATCGATGGTCTCGATGATATCCTTCACGCCCAGCGGCAATCCGTGCAAAACACCAGTGGCGGGTCCAAGATCGAGCACCCGAGCTTGATTCAAGACGAGTTCGGGATCGATAAATTGGAACGCCTGTACACCATTTTCGCGTGCGCTGATGCGATCCAGGCAGGAGCGCGTCACGTCCTCGGCGCTGACGTCACCGGCGGCGATCATCGCGACCACCTCCCGTCCCGACAATTCATTCAAGCTGGTCATGTCGCAAACCCTTCCCGCCGCAGAGTTACGCTCACCGAGCCTGGCATCGAGCCTGTCACGATTGAGGTGTTGGCGCGTTCAAACTAGGCGATCCCACATCCATTGGGAATCAACGATCATCTGGTTATCTGCATGGAGCCGGCCCATCACTTGTATGCCGACGGGCAGGCCGTTGGGGCCTGAACCCGTCGGCAGATGCACCGAGGGCAGATGCATCAGAGTCCACATTCGGCTGAACAGCGGGTTTCCCGTCGCATCAATGCCAGCCGGCGCTTCACCAACCGTGCTCGGCGCGATGAGGACGTCAACGTCTTCGTAGACGGCGGCAAAGCCAGCGCGGCACCGGTTGGCCAGTGCAACAGCCGCGACGTAATCGTCATAAAGTGTCGATGATCCGGTCTCGATGATCTCGCAAAACGTCTCACTCAGCTTGTCGCGATGATTGATGTATTCCCAGGCAAAGCCGCGTGCAATCTCGAATGCCATGATCGTATTCTGGGTCTCCGATAGATATTGGAAACCGTCCGGCATCTCTGGTTCAGACACTTCGGCACCCGCATCGGCAAGGCGATTGGCCGCGCCTTCCACGACTTCCCGTGTCGCGGGATCCGCTTCATCCCAATGGACGGTTCGGACGAGGCCCACACGCGGCGGGCTGTCATCCGGACGGGCATCGGGATCGAGATCATCGCCGACGAGCACCGAGCGGACGAGCGGAATATCGCCGAGCGCGCGCGTAAAGAATCCAGGCGAATCCAACGTCGGCGACAGCGGATTGAGGCCGCGCGGGTCGAATCCCCCGCGCGTCACCTTGTAGCCGTACACACCGCAAAACGCCGCCGGGCGAATGACCGATGCTGCCGTTTGCGAGCCGAATGCCAGCGGCAGCATGTTGTCGGCCACCGCAGCGGCAGAACCGCTCGACGAGCCACCAGGTGTGTGATCCGGATTGCGGGGATTGCGCGTCTTCCCCGGCTTCCAATAGGCAAATTCGGTCGTGACCGTCTTGCCAACAATTACCGCACCGGCTGCCCGGCACAGTGCCACGGCGCTGGCATCCGCCGCCGGCCGATTGCCCTCATAAATCGGCGAGCCGTACGCCGTCGGCATATCCGCGGTGTCGTAGGTATCCTTGATACCGATCGGAACGCCATGCAACGGTCCGAGGCGCGGACCCTTGTCCAGTCGCCGGGCCTGATCGAGCACATAGTCCGGATCGAGGTACTCGAACGCACCGACTTCATCCTCTCGCGCATAGATCCAGTCGAGGCATTCCTGTGTGAGTTCCTGAGCGCTGATCTCACCCGAGGCGACAGCATCCGCAGCCTCGCGGACGTTCAGATGCGTGAGGTTCGCCATGCTCATGTCCCCTCTGAGGCCGTCGCTACTTGAGGCGGTCGTAGACCCACTGCGCGTCACTGATCAACGCGCCGTCTTCATGGGGTTTGCCAATGATCTGGACGCCAATGGGCAATCCCGTGTCGCCCTTGGCCACGGGCAACGTCACCGAAGGCACATAGAGCAATGTCCACATCCGGCTGAACATCGGATCGCCGGTCGCCGACAGGCCTTCCGGCGCTTCTCCCGGTGCGCTGGGCGCCAGCAGAACATCGAAGCCAGTCATGATATCGGCAAGCTGCCGCCGGCACACAACGGAATGCGTCTGCGCCGCCCGGTAATCCTCGTAGGACACGGCACGACCGACCTCCATCAGGTCGGTGAATTGCGGACTAAGCTTGTCCGGGTGGCAGGTGTATTCGTAGGCCCGGGCCCGGGCGGCGTCGAATGACATGACCAGCTTGTGCGCGTCGGCCAGCTCGTCGAATCCAGCCGACAATTCCGGCTCCGAAACCTCAGCTCCTGCACTTGCCAATTTTGCCGCCGCCGATTCGAGCGTGCGCCGGGTGGCGTCGTCTGCCTGACTCCACAACGGTGTCCGAACGAAGCCAACACGGAGCGGCGCAGTTTCGGCGCGTGCAGCTTTGGCCGTATCGCCGATCAGCGCTGCGCGCATGAGGGAGATATCCTCAAGCTCGCGACACAGGAATCCAAGTGTGTCATAGGACGCCGCGAGACCGCAGACGCCCTGCAAGTCAAAGTCACCGGTCGTCGCCTTGTAGCCAATGGTTCCGCAGTACGCGGCAGGGCGGGTGACCGAGGCAGCCGTTTGCGACCCAAACCCGATCGGGAACATGTGGTCCGCAGTTCCCGCCGCCGAGCCCATGGAAGAACCACCGGTCGTGTGTTTGAGATTATGAGGATTCTTCGTTTTGCCAGGAAAGTAATAGGCGAACTCCGTGGTTACCGTCTTGCCCAGGATGACGGCGCCTGCCTCACGGGAAAGCGCGACGCAGCTGGCGTCGGAGATAGGCTGGCGATCCGGATATACCCGCGACCCGTTGCCGGTTGGCATATCACGCGTGTCGATGATGTCCTTGATGCCGAGCGGCACGCCGTGGAGGAGTCCTTTGGCAGGGCCATTGTCGAGCGCCCGGGCTTGATCGAGGGCATAGTCTCCGTCGAAGTACTGAAACGCCCCGACATCTGATTCGCGTTCTTCAATACGGGCGATGCAGGCCGTGACAACTTCCGCGGCGCTAGCCTTTTTCGAAGCCACCAGTTCAGCGACTTGCTTGGCGCCGAGTTCATTGAGTTCCGCCATCACGCCGCCTCCAGTGCTGTCACGGCATTACGAAAAATACTCATCGGAGTTTCAAAAACACCGCCAGCAACCCGCCCCAACTCACCTTCGTTATCTAGCACGCCAAGGCTGACAATGGGCCGGCGGCCAGCCCCGACAACTGTCCGTGCGGCCGTTCCAACGCACAGACCGAGATCACCAAATCCGGGATGTTCTGCGGCCAACAGCAGCCCCGGCAACTCGAGACCGCCGTCCGGCATGAGGTGCGACATTCCCTTCTTTTGCTCGGGTGCGAGGTTCATCGCCATCGCCCCGAAACCCAAAGCATCGACAATCGCCGAATCGCCAATTGCACCCAATGCTCTGCCAGTCGGAATATCCTCGGGCATTTGGTGATTGGGCGGGTCGGCCGGCGCCGCAAACCAGCGGCTCGGCAATCCCGCGACTTGGATGCCCGCTTCGGCACCATTTCCACCCGCGCCGATCACGAGGCTGCTACCCTCCGTTCCAGAGGCGGCGCTGAGCATGCAGCGTGCCGACGCCATCCAAATGTTGAGGAAATAGCTCGGACTCTCTTTTACGAAGGCCGCGGCAGCCTGCCCACCGTCACTTCCCGCTAATCTGGGCGCCAGAATTTCGGCGAGTGTCGCCGTTGCCGCCGGTGTCCGGCCGTGGCAATCATCGCCGGCCTCCATGCCGGCCCTGGCGACGGGCAACGTCGGAATGGGATCGCCGAACGCACCCGACAAAGCCGTGGCGAAGTCACCGTTCAACCAACGGACCAACCCCAAGGATTCCTCTGTGCGCACGCCGAGCCGCATAGCGCCGGGGCTGTTTCCGCCATTGATCGGCGTATAAGCGGTGCGCCCTGATCCAGCACCATCCGCGACTTCCTGCAACATGAACGACGCGGTGACGCAAGCCGCGAGCGGTGTGACGACCTCATAGTTCTGGGCAGGTTGCAATACCGCTTCGCCCGAAAGAATCATTTGCTCGGCCGAATCGAAATCATTCGCCACACCCTCAAAGACCAGAGCGACAATTGCGGAATTCAAGATTGGTTTCGTGATGTCGGCGGACTTGGCAAACGCGGGGCCGGCATGAAGAATGGTGTTCCGATCAAGACCAACTGCGTCCGATGCCAGCTTTAACCCGCGAAGTGCCGGTTCAACGGCGAGAACATTCTGGATAGCCAACTGATCGGCGGCATCTAAATCTGCCACGCTCGCTCTCCCCTTTTGAAATCGACGAATCCGGCAACTGGCCGGAACTGGGTTACCGAGCAAATGACACTATCGAATTGGAATCAGCAACGCTTCCAATTCAATAGTGTCATTTGCTCAAATATCTAAATCCTAGAACAGAGTCACGTCTGAAGACGCTCTGCCTCTATGGCTCGATCCACACTTCGGAGAAGTAGACAAAACCCGTCGTTGTCTGAACACCCGCCTGCACGCGCGGTACGACCTGTCCCAGCAGCCGCCGGCCGTTCACGACAATTGATGCGTCCCGCGACTCGACGAGCAAGTTGAACACCTCGTGCGACCGGGTCCCCACGTGCTCCGGCGACAACTCCAGTGCCGTCGGCGTACCGAGCTGATCCCAGATGAGCTCGACGTCGATGCCATCCGCTTTCACCCTCTGAACATACCGGCTGGAGGTATCTCCTGAGACAACGGCGTCCGTAAGCGGCACGTACTGCAAGGCCTTGTACGCCGCCGATTCTGAGAACGCGCCAGGTAGACTGCCGACGAAGTTGTCGGAGAGCCAGCGGGCCATCTTCTCGTTGTCGGTGATGACGACATTGTGGACATCGGGAAGGCTTGCACCAACGTCGGGTTTTTCATAGAGGAACAAGGCGCTTCCACGGCCTGCCGGCGTGTAGACGATCCGGAAAAACAGCGCGAGAGCAGACCAGGGCCCGTCCTCGGATTCCTTAAGTAGAATTCCAGGATTGTCACCTGACCACCAAATCTTCCCGGGGTTAACCGGCGTGGACAACGGCATGTGAATTCCTCCCTTAGGTCCTTCGTGCGGGTCCGAATTCGATGTGGGCTATACGTGCCAGGTCACTGGGGTTTCGCCCACGTCTCGGAAAAGGCCAAGAAGGCCGTGCTCATGGTTTTTCCAAAAAACTGCCGCGTCGACACGTTTCCTGAAAGACGGTCACCGTTGACCTCTATCTTAGCTTGCCTGGCCTCAAAGAACAGACTGTACATATCGTGTTTGCCTGTCGCCGAATTCTCGGGTGTAACCTCGACCGCCATGGGTTCCATGGTTTCGGACCAGGTCATCCGGGCCATCAGGTCCTGGGCCGTTACGGTCTCGATGTATTCGCTCTGGGGGTCGCCGGCACAGGTCACGGTATCAAGGGGTACGTACGACATGGCCTCCAGGCCGGGCTTGTCGCGAAACGACGGAAAGCCGGAGACGTAATCCCGGATCAAGTAGCGCGTGAGCTCTTCATTGTCATTGACGATGAAGTTGCGGACGTCGGGCCAGCCCTTGCCCGTGTCGGGTTCGTCGAGCACGAGCATCGCGTGTCCGCTGCCAAACGGCGACAGGACGACGCGAAAGAAGACACTTAGCGTCACCCAAGGACCGTCATCGGTGTCCCGAAGATAGATGCCCGGGTTCTCGCCCGACCAATCGACGACACCCGGATTCACCGCAACCCGTTGCTCCGCCATGAAACCTCCCTATCCGCTTGAATGGTCCGTGCGAATTTATTGACAGACCAAAGATGCCCTCTTTTGACCCGAGGGCGGCGCGCCGATTGCTACTTAATCAGAACCTGGCCATTTTGCGGCGCCCAGCCGATATTCACCGTTTCGCCCAAGTCCGACCGGACATCTTCCGGGGGCAACTCGATGACGACAAGGTCGCTGGCACCCACATCGACGAATATCCGCATTAGATTGCCGTTGAATATCTTATTGAAAACCTTGCCCGGTACGACGTTCATCCCGTCGCCACCTTTGGCCACAAGCTCCAGGCGCTCCGGCCGCAACGCGATGGAAACTTCGCCGGATGCTGCAGATGCGTCGCTCTTCGGTACTTTGACTGTGATTCCAACAGTTTCAGCAACCGCCCATTCACCCTCTTCACCGACGATCTTCGCTGGCAGAAAGTTGATCGAGCCGATGAAGTCGGCGACGAACTTGGATTGGGGCGTATTATAGATGTCCTCGGCGCTGCCCATCTGTTCGATCACACCAAGGTTCATCACCGTGATCCGATCGGACATGTTCATCGCTTCACCCTGATCGTGGGTGACGTAAACCGTGGTAATTTTGAGTTCCTGCTGAATGCGGCGCAATTCAATCTGCATCGATTCGCGTAGTTTCAG
>Ga0315339_1003807_pt1 | contig 10325 bp, 9 predicted proteins | sample ASW17metaG_FD_204514 | JGI IMG/M metagenome (GOLD analysis project Ga0315339, IMG submission 204514) | Ammonia-oxidizing marine archaeal communities from Pacific Ocean, United States - ASW #17 | ecosystem: Environmental > Aquatic > Marine > Oceanic | place: USA: California | collected 2016-12-05
TCCTTGGGGTTATCCACGATTTCCACCGTGGCTCCGGCAGTCGTGGCTATCTTGGCGCCCTCGGCCAAGGTTTTCAGGTTCACTACTTCGGCCATCTTACAACCTCCTCCGGTATCGGCCTCAAAGGGCCTGATTACCGTTGCGGCTGGATTCTAGAGAAAATCATTCGTAGAATCGGATATGTACTTACGAAAATTAGTCTTTCGAATATTGGCGATAATAACACTATTGTTGGTGGCCTGCTCTTCAGGCAATGGGGATCTGATGCGGTTCCAGAGGCGACTTCCAAAGCAGAGATAACCGCGCCTGCCCTGAGCCTTTCTCTGAGCAACTTGGAAAACCTGGACATGGCCGAGATGACGCAATCGATCATGAACTCTCCGGAACTGGTGGGGTGTCTGACCGGGGTTTTGGGTATGTCTGGATTGATGGGCCCGATGAGCCGTGAGCCGACTGCAGATGAGACGGAGATATTACTCTCCAGTTTCGATGACGAACAATTACAGTCCATGCTCGGCGAGACTGCAGGCGGGACCGAATCTACCGGTACTGGCTCCACGGACTCAGGCGCAGACCCAAAGCCTGTGGTTACACCAGTGGTGCTGGATCAAACAGCCCTAGTGCGCCCTGAGGGTGTCCCGTGGTATGACGGGCCGCTGTTCGATGCCCACACGTACATGACCGGCGTCACAGTGTCAATATTCGACGATCCTTATACCACTGCTGACGTTTTGCGGATGATGGCCCGGCACAACATAGTCGGCGGCGTGGCTTTCTGGTTGCCGCCGCTCTTTGGCAGGCAGGCAGAGACCGATCTATTGATCAAGAGCATCGGTGAGGTGGACCACCGGTTGGCCAATCTGCTGATGCATCTCCCGTTCGATGTTGGGTTCAGCTTCGGGTTTATGGGATTCGCCGATGGTACCTATACCAAGAGCCTTTTGCAGGAATGGTATCCGCCCAGTGGCCCCTTTGACGGCTTTGGCGAGGTCGCTATCTACATCGATAAATTACAGCAGATCAACCCCGGAGACTCTTAATTGGACGACGTCTATTCGGTGGTTTCAGAGACATGCGGAGTGGTGATGTCTCACACCAGCGAGTCTCAAACCGCCAAGGATTGGACGGCGGTGATGAGCCAATATCCGGAGATCACCTTCTTGTTCCACGGCCTCAAGGACTTTCACGGCAGCGGCCCGGATGAACGCGCCGCCATACTGGAATTGCTGGATACCTACGAAGGTGACAATCTCTTTTACGCGATAGACGCCGGGCCGTTGATGCACACCCTGGAGATCGATAACGGAGGCTCTATCGGGATGGATTCCGAAAGCGGAGAAGCGTTGACGTTATTGGTCGACGGAGTGGGCCGGCAGAAGCTGGCCGAACACGTCTATTCTGAGTACAGCAAAGAGGTCCTAGACCACCCGGACCGGCTGATGTTCGGCACCGATTTCCTATCGGGGTGGCACTTTGAGGACGCCGGTAATGACGTCATCATAGATTTCGCCCGGCGGTTCATCGGGCTGCTTCCTGAGGAGATTCAAGAAGATTTCGCCTACAAAAACGGCCAGAGGGTATTCGGGAAATACCTCAACTGACTCAAAATAGGCCAAACAAACATAAGGGCAGGTGAGAAACCTGCTCTTATGTTTTGCCACGGCGCTTGTCGAAACTAAGGAGGGTCACTGGGTAGAGGAGAAGACCAATACGCATTCGGGCATGAGCGCGGTTTACGAGTGCCAGGCCGGGTTGGAAACCCGGCCCCTACGGGGTTGGGCTTTTATAGCAGAAATTCAAGCAAACGTCGGGGCTGGATTCAAAAAGGTAGGTTCCTTAGAAAAACGACGTCAGAAGAAGAAGGTCAGGTTTTTGGCTAGGAGCACGTTCTGATCGAGGGTGATCTTGCGCTCGGCTATCTTCCAGGCCTCGTTCTCCTTCCTGAGAGTGTCTTCCCGCTTGCCAATGAGGAAGTCGGTCTCAGTCTGCACCCGGTTGCGGTAGACGAGGAACCGGCACCTCACGAAGGCCTCGGTGGCGTCGGAGGCCGACGGCGTCGCGCTCACTAACTGCACGTTGGTGATCAGGTGGCGGATGCGGGAGAGGGGCTCCTCCGCCCAGTGGACGCCGGTGCGTATCTGCATTACCCGCCGTTCCAAGGTGTCTTTGCCTTCGTCGAACCAGTTGATGTCCTGTCCTTCGCGTGTGAACTCCCGGTCCAGTTCGTTGGACTTCACGTTGCGGCGCATGGGCATCCAATAGCGGATGTCATCGGAGATCAGATCGAGCCAATCCTCGAATTGTCGCTCGTCCAGCAGCTCAGCTTCGTGGTAGAGGAACTCAGAGACTTCTTCTTTGAGCAGCAGGTGGGCGATGGCTGATTCGGTTGTTGTCGTCATGCCGGGGCCTCCGTGGTGGGGTCTGGCTTGGTTTGTGAGGGTGCCTCCATCTCCGACTTCGTCCTCCGACTTCGTCGAGAGCCTCGACTCCGTCGGGCCTAACCTTCCTCCGTCGCAACGGGGGAAGGGATTATTTGTCTTTCGGGCTGATGAGCCTTTCCGTTGCCGTTGCGCCAGGTGGCTAGCGTGTCCCAATCTGGGGCGTTCATGAACTCGGACCAGCGTTGGTAGAAACCGCGTTGGTTCTGTTCGGCGGCCTTGGCTTTGGTGACGTTCCTGATCTGGCCTGGCATGTCGAGACCGTCCGTGTCCACCGGGGGGCCGTCGAAGCCCATGCCCATTTGATAGTTGTATGGATAACGCCGGGCAATGGTCCCTTGGCTGGCGTTGTGGGCGTAGTTCCAGTTCTCCATGTCGTCTTGCTCGGTGAGACCGGACGGCCCTGAGTAGCTGATGTAGTAGTGGCGCAGGAAATCTTTGACTTCGGCCGGGGCCTTCTTGTCGATCAAGAACCAGCGCCAGGCCTCGTGGCTGTTGGCGCCACGGGGATGCCAGACAGAGATTGTGCGGGGCTGGCGCGGCAGGTAGGACATATTGGGGAACACGGTGCTGGGGCCAGGTACCAAACGGGCCCACTGCCCATAGTTCTTGCGACGCTCGGCCTCGCAATGGGCGAAATACTCCCCGACAATCTTGGATTGGTGGTAGGCCGGCACCACGCTGTCATCTGGGCGCAAGAAGGTGATGGTGCCGTGTCCACGCTCCGGGAAGGAGATGTCCAGGGCAGTGGCTCCTTCTCGCTCTTGCATGTCGCGCCGCCCGCTGCCGCTGGGGCCTTGTCCCACCATATCCACTGACCGGTGGCTGATGTTGTGGTAACGGTCGCCGATGAAGTTCTCCGAGGGGAACTTCCAGTTACACGGAATGACCCATTTCTCCACTCCGCCAAAGACCTCCACTTCACCGCCAGCACCGTCCCAGGTGTCCAGCAGGAAATCGAGGTACGTCGTGAAACCGCCCATGTATTCTTGGAATGATGGGGCACTCTTGTCCCAGGTGGCCCAGATGCTGCCTTTGTAATTGACCATCTGAGCTACTTCGGGCAGTCCCCATTTGGACTTGTCCAGGTTCTCTTGGTACGCGTCTTTGAAATACGGGACGCCGACCAATGCGCCGTCAGTGGCGAAGCTCCAACCGTGGTACGGGCAACTGAATACCGGCGTGTTTCCCTCGTCGTAGCGGCAGACCTTCATGCCCCGGTGAGCGCAGGAGTTCAAGAAGACGTGGACCTCGCCCTTACGGTCGCGGCAGAGGATAACCGACTCCTCGCCCATGGAAGACACGAAGAAATCGCCGGGCTTGCTGACCTGGCTTTCGTGTCCGACGAACAGCCAGGCCCTGGCGAAGAGTTGTTCTTGTTCCTGAGCGTAGATATCGAGGTCGACGAAGACCTCACGGCTTACGGTGCCGGCGCTCAGGTCCACCAGTCCACCTGCGTAGCCGTTCGTGTGGCCGTTCTTGCTGCCGTTGGTTCGGTCTGATTTTCGGTCAGTGCTTCGGGCGGTTGCCATGTTGGGTCGCCTCCTTGATATGGGGAGAAGAGATTGTATAAGCTATTTTTCCGACTTGGAACGTACTTCTGCGCTGGCCATCTGTTCCAGTATCCGTGCCACCACCGGGTACCCTTCTTTGCCCAGACCCTGGGCTTGGGCCCTCTGCAACACGTCGTCCACGATGTCTCCGATGCGGGACGGAGCCTGCACATCGCGGGCGAGTTGGCAGGCCAGGTGAAGGTCCTTGGCCACTATGTCCAGAGTTCCGTTGGAGGCGAATGAGCCGTCCAGGACCGCGCCCATTGAACGTTCCATAACTCCGCTGGCCGAGGCGCTGATGGGAATCAGTTTCGACAGGATATCCATGTCCAGGCCGGCCTTGGCCCCGATGAGCATGCCCTCTATGCCGGCGATGAAGTTGGAGTACCCAAGGTATTGGGTGACCAGCTTGGCGGTGCAGCCTGCGGCCGTGTCACCAACGTAAATCACGTCTTTACCCATGGTCTCAAGCACGGCCCGGTACTTCTCGAATACCGCCGGGTTGCCGCCGACCATCATCGTCATGTTGGGGATGCGGCCACTGACTGGGCAGTCCAGCATCTCGATATCGCGCTGTTTACAGATGTCTGCCAGCTTGTGGATCACCGTCGGGGAGTTGGTGGTTGTATCGATCCAGGCGCCCCCGGTTTTCAGCCCGGCCAGGATGCCGGTTTCGGGGTTGGTGAGCACCTGTTCGGCCTCTACGGGGCCGGGCAGCGAGGTGAATACCACCTCGCTGGCCTCAGACAGTTCTCTGGGGGTATCGGCCCAGTTGGCGCCCGTCTCGCAGAGGTTAGTGGTCGACTCACGGCGCACGTCATAAACGGTGACCGTGTGTCCTGCATCGATGAGGGCCTTGGCCATGGGGTTTCCCATGATGCCAGTGCCGATATAACCAAGTCGCATCTAGGTTAGCTCCTGGCCTATTGGACGCCTACGGATGCTGCAGGGCGATGACCCCAGATGCTACCCTTTTCGTGACGCACAACCTGCCAGGTGGTGTCGTCCACGGTGCGGGCGCCCCAGCCGTATTCCACGTCAAAGCCTGATGGCGTCTTCATGTAGAACGAGGTCATGTGGTCGTTGGTGTGGCGGCCGAGACCGCGCGTCAGCTCCATATCGCCGTCCAACACCATGTCATAGGTGGCGCCAACGTCGTTCATGGACTCGGTCTGGAGCATGAAATGGTTCAGTCTCTTGGGCGCCTTGGCCTCGATCAATGCCAGGGAATGGTGCCGGGGGTTGCAGTGGAAGAAGGCCAGGTTTCTTATGAAATCGCTGATCTTCATACCGAGAACGTCGCGGTAGAAATTGACCGTGCGGTCCAGGTCTTCAACATGGAGTACCACGTGACCCAGCCCTTGTTCGGAGGTCACAAACCCAACCGCGCGAGGCGAGTTGAAAGGCCGGTTAAAGCTGATTGGCGGGCCGTAGAATATCTCGGTAGGTGTGCCCTCAGGGTCGTCGAACTTGATCAGGCCCTCGACGCGACGCGACTTGCTCTCATCGTCTGTGCCGTGGGTGACCTCGATGCCGGCCGCACGCAATTGCTCGGCCATCTCTCGTAGAGCAGGCTCGTCGGTCACCTGCCAGCCGACAAACTCAAGGTCGTCCTTGCCGGTGGGCTGGATGATGAAGCGGTGGCTGTATTCGTCCATGCGCAGCGACAGCTTGCCGTCTTCATCAACGCCGTTGCTCTCTAGTCCCAAGACATCGGTAGCGAAGTGTTCCCACTCCTCCACATTGCTCACTCCGAGCCCTACGTATCCCAATTGTGTTACGGCGGCCATATCGTTCTCTCCTGATTGTTGAATGACTAGGTTCAGGCGGATTCCTGTGGACTATGTCGATTTAGTGCGACCGTTCCCATTGGACCGGGTTTTGCCCCTGGGGGCTAGGTCGTCCCAGCTTTTGGCGTCCATCATAGCGGTCCAGCGGCGGTAGAAACCCCGCTGGTTTTCCTCGCTGATTCGATCGGTTACTACCCCGGGCAGACCCGTATCATGACGAGCCATGCCAATGCCCATCTCATAATTGTAGGGGATGCGGCGGGCGATGGATCCCTTGCTGGCATTATGGGCGTAATTCCAGTTCTCCATATCATCTTGTTCGGTCATTCCGCCGGGGCCTGAATAACGGATGTAGTAGCGGCGCAGGACCTCTCTCACCTCGGACGGGGTGTCTTTGTCGATCAGGAACCAGCGCCAGGCCTCGGTCAGGTTTGGACCGCGAGGGTGCCACATGGCGATGGATCGAGGCTGGCGGGCCAGGTAGGACATGTTGGGAAAAACCGTGCCCACCATGCCAATCAGGTTTGGTCTGCCTCCCAGGGACTCGCGGCGCTTTGCTTCCTGTTCCCGGAAATATTCTTCCACCACCTGGTTTGTGACGTAGGTGGCTACCTGCGGCATCTCAGACGGCTGCATGTCCACCACAGCGCCGTGACCCAGTTCCGGAAAGGAGATGTTTAGGCGGCGGCCGGCGTTTATTTCGCTATTGTCGCGCCGGCCCCTTCCGCTGGGGCCGATGCCGACCATGTCCACTGAGCGGTGACTGATGTTGTGATAGCCGTCTCCGGCGAAGTTCTCGGCGGCGAATTTCCAGTTACTGGGCATGATCCATTTCTGGACTCCTCCCAGTATCTCAGAGCCGCCCCTAGACCCATCGCGGCCGTCCAATGCCAGGTCCAAGAACATTTTCATATTGCCCAGGTAGTCCATGAAGGGTGGAGCGCTCTTGTCCCAAGTTGCCCAGATGCTGCCTTTGTAGTTATACATCTGGGGGACCTCCGGCAGGCCCCATTTGGACTTATCGAGGGTCTCTTGGTATGCGTCTTTGTAATAAGGAACGCCCACCAGCTTGCCGTCGGTGGCGAAGCTCCAGCCATGGTAGGGACAGGAGAAAACGGGTGAGTTACCCTCGTCGTACCGGCAGACCTTCATGCCCCGGTGGGTGCAGGAGTTGAGGAAGATGTGTATCTGGTCTTGGCGGTCACGGCAGAGAATCACCGATTCTTCGCCCATGGACGATACGAAGTAATCCCCCGGCTTCGCTACCTGGCTTTCGTGGCCAACGAAGAGCCACGCTTGGGCGAAAACCTGTTCCTGTTCTTGCCGGTAGATGTCTTCGTTGACGAATATCTCCCGGCTGATGAGGCCGGCGTCGACATCGACGATCTTACTGAGTGCGCCTGGCTTGGTCCCTGGCTTGGTCTTTGTGACCATGGTCTTCTCTCTCCAAGGGGCAGGGCTCGGATAAGGAAGTTGCACGCGAATGGCTGATCGGTAATGGACTGGATAACCGTTCACGGTAGTATACCGCAACTGCGCGCTCAACTGCGACGGGAACGGAGTGTTGGACCGGTGGTACTAGGGCCCAGTCAAAAATGATCTTGCAGACAAAGAAAAAGCCCCGTCCTATTCTGTAGGACGCGGCGAACGCGCGCGGAGTCGAGGCAAGACCTGCTCGCTAAACTGGAGGTGAAACGGGAGGGGCCGAGGAACCACTCTCGTTAGATCGTTAAACCGTGGCATCCTCAGAAGGGAACTCCAGTTTGGTGACGGTTTTAAGCAGGGAGTCGTAGTCATCGACGCTCGAGAACTCAAGGTTGGTCAAGGTGATTGAAGAAGCGGCTTCCGTCCTAGTTGCCGGCCGTGCCAGTTCGTCTGCGGAAGTGGCCTCGGGAAACATGAACGATACCGCCATCATGCCGCCTATGAAGAGTCGTGCCAGTGTGATGGTGTTTTTTCGGACGATGCTTTGGATGTTATTGATGATTGTCATTTTTGCTGTCTCTTCGTTTTTGTTGCCTGCCTCCTAGGTTGCCATTTGGATGTTTGTTGCTGTTGTCATGATTGCCTCACCTCGGTTTGTTTGACGTGACATTGTCGTAGGCCGAGGGCTGGGGGTCGCACATGGGGGAGGTTCCTCATCTTCAAAATAGGGTAATTTTAGGGGGGACCAGGGAGCTTAGAGAGGTCTTCTTATAAGGGCCCGGGTTAGGCGAGGCGAGAGGGCAGAGAATCAGCGTCTGATCGTTGATCCGACGTGTTGATCCAATAAGGCAAATATCTAGGGATAGGGAACCGGGGGGAAATCCGGTCAGGATTTTGAGGGATTTCTGGGGATTTCTGGGGGTTTCTAGGGGGCTAGACAAAGTTATCCGGTGGAGTCGTCTGCGACAAGGCCGTGACGGACGGCGTAGGTGGCGGCCTCGGTACAGTTGGCAGTGTCGGTCTGGTTCAAGATGCTCCTATCGCCCGAATCGGTGGGACAAAGAAGACGGCCTCGATGGATTCGGGGCCGTCTTTGGTGCGCGAGAGAGTGGCAGGTGCTAAACGTCGATGCGGTAGACCCGCGCGGCGACGTCGTGGAACATGTCGGCCCGTTCTGAAGCCGAGTAGCTCTTGGACCCGCGCTTGAAGGCGTTGTACATCACGTTGTATGAGAAGGACACCTTGTCCACCGGGAAGTTGCTCTCGAACATGCAGCGGCTGGGGCCGAACTTGTCGATGCAATAATCCAGGATCGGTGCCATGTCTTTGGCCAGTTCCTCGGAGCCGATGGGCTTTTCGCGGGTGTGCCAGTCGAATCCCACGCTGGGCATTCCGATACCGCCAAGCTTCATGACGATGTTGGGTTGTGCGGCGGCGGCGTCGATGCCCTTACGCCAGGTAGCCATCACTTCGTCTTTTTTATTGGCGTAGAAGCCGGTCCCCATTATCCCGCCCACGTGGCAGAGGATGATCGTTAGGTTGGGCACCGCCTTGGCTAGCTCGGCCAGTTCTTCCATCTGAGTGAAGTACATCCAGCCTTCCAAGGTGTGGCCCATGTTGGCCAAGACCTTGGCTCCGGCCCGGAAGTTGTCGCTGGACATCTGGCCTTTGATTTTGTGGGCGGCCGTGTTGCCGACTTCGGGATTGTCGTCCCAGGTGACGGTATGGCGGATGCCTCGGAAACGGTTGGGGCTGGCTGCTTGCAAAGCCTCCAACACAGGTTTCACACCATCGCCCAGGTTCAGGTTGGCGTGACCGACGATGCTAGCTGCGGCGCGGCCCGGCCCGTACAGACCGGTGGCGCTGGCGGCGGCCAGGCCCTGGACGAATTCAACCTCGCCCACCGGCTTCATCTCTTCCGGTCCATCGATCCGGTACATTGACCGGGCTTCAACGAACACGGTCGAGCGGACGTTGTGACCGCTGTTCATATCATCGGCCAACTCGTGGAGCAGGTACCGGTGAAACGGGATACGCTCCATCCGGAAATCCCAGAAGTGGTGGTGCGGGTCGCAGATGGGTAGGTCGGGCTCCAGGGTTTCCTCGGTGGTTAACGCGAGCCAGTCATTGCCTCCATAGGGCATGATGGCGCCTCCAAATTATCGAGTTTTGACGCCCAGATAATAACACGAGCGGGTGTTCCTCCTGTGGGAGCCCTGTAAGACCAGCCTTGAAGACAGGTCGTGGCCGGGTATAATTGCGGCGGCGAATCCCAAAGACAATCCAAATACACTGAGGGGCGATGGCTGGTAAAGGACGCTCGATACACGTTGCGGGAGTGAAGCACGGCGCACCGATCCCGTTCGGCGCCCGGGTCGGCAATATGATCTTCTCCAGCGGTATCATGGGCGCGGACCCCGCCACCGGTAAAGTCCCTGAGGACCTGGAAAGTCAGTGTGTGTTCGCCTTCGCCAACATGAAGACCATGCTGGAGAACGGCGGTGCGACCACCAAGAACGTCGGCAGCATCAAGGTCTATATGAAGGACCGCTCTCAGCGTGAGGCGGTCAACCGTCCCTGGCTGGAGATGTTTCCCGACGAGGATGACCGGCCCGCCCGCCACGCCATCGAGTACGACGCCTTTCCTCCGGGTATTTTGGTACAGTTGGAAGTCGTTGCGGTCGTCGACTGATCGCCCAACGCACTCGAACCAAATATAACAACATTTAATCAGGTGACCTAGTTGCAACCGGAAAGCAGATTCGTGGAATCGGATGGGGTCAAGCACCATTACCTTGAACGGGGTGATCCCGCCAAACCAAATGTAATCATGTTTCATGCCGTTGGTATGTGCGCAGAGATCTGGAATAACACCGCTCGAGACTTGGCTCGTGACTACCATGTTTACTCATTCGACCTGAGAGGGCATGGAGACACTGAGCATGCCGACGGGGACTACACATTCATGCAGATAGGCGCGGACACCGCGTCTGTCATCCGGGCGCTGGGTCTGGAGGGGTCGATAGCCGTCGGCCATTCCGCCGGCGGTATGTCGATGCTGATCGCAGATTCCATGGTGCCCGGCATAATCCGGAAAGGGGTCTTGGTAGACACAAGGG
>Ga0315339_1003808_pt1 | contig 10324 bp, 11 predicted proteins | sample ASW17metaG_FD_204514 | JGI IMG/M metagenome (GOLD analysis project Ga0315339, IMG submission 204514) | Ammonia-oxidizing marine archaeal communities from Pacific Ocean, United States - ASW #17 | ecosystem: Environmental > Aquatic > Marine > Oceanic | place: USA: California | collected 2016-12-05
ACAGAAGCTCAGTCGGTCGGCACTCGATGAGATCTCCGGTATCGGCGCAAAGCGCAAACGCGCACTGCTGCACCATTTCGGATCCGCACGATCCGTGGAGCGGGCGGGATTGGCCGACCTGGAAGCTGTCGAGGGCATATCCAGTCAAGTGGCAAAAGCAATTTATGACCACTTTCATCCAGGAGATTAGGAGCCGGATGGCACATTTTGGCCAAGAGTCTGTCTTCGGCCTCAGTCACCGCCAATTTGTCAGCAGATCATGATCACCAGCGTACCCAATCTTTTGACGTTCTCGCGAATACTCATGATTCCAGGACTTGTGGCAACCTTCTATTTTCCGGGAGTCTTGTCGGATTGGATTGCGTTGGGACTGTTTTGCGCCGCCGGAATCACTGATTTTCTGGATGGCTACGTAGCGCGCCTCCGAGGTGAAATGTCAACGCTGGGGCGCTTCTTGGATCCTGTGGCAGACAAACTCCTGATTGTCGCCGCCATCGTCATGTTGATTGCGTTCGACCGGATCGACGGGATTACAGTACTGGCGGCCATAATCATCGTGTGCCGTGAGATTCTCGTCTCCGGCTTGCGCGAGTTCCTGGCCGATTTGCATGTCTCGGTTCCCGTGAGTCGGCTCGCAAAATGGAAGACTACTCTCCAAATTATTGCGATCGGGTTTTTGTTATCGGGCAATTCCGGAGACGCTCTGATGCCGGCGAAAGAGATCGGAACAATCTGCTTGTGGATCGCTGCCGCACTGACGCTCTATACAGGGTACGACTATCTCCGGGCTGGGCTCTCACACATCGCGACGGACGATGAAGGGGCCTCGTCAAACGATTCCTCAGACAATCGCAACGCGATTGATGGGGTTGAGCCCCATACGTCCAACTAGTTGCCGCGGTGACACGAAAGACATCGTTATGAAGCTATTTGGGTTATGAAGATTTTTGGCATCGCTGGGTGGAGCGGCAGCGGCAAAACAACGCTTGTGACTGCGCTCTTGCCGATCTTCACAAATACTGGACTTCGCGTGTCTACCGTCAAGCACGCACACCACGGATTCGATGTAGATCAACCCGGCAAGGATTCTTACGAACATCGGAAGGCCGGCGCCACGGAAGTTCTCGTGACCTCCAGCAAGCGCTGGGTTCTTATGCATGAGAACCGGAATAACGCGGAACCGCCACTGGATGAACTTGTGACCCAGTTGAAACCGGTCGACATCGTCTTGATCGAAGGGTTCAAACGGGAGCCGATCGATAAGCTCGAGGTCCACCGCCCTGAACTGGGGAAACCTCTATTGCAATCCGATGATCCGCATATTGTGGGAGTTGCCAGCACCGCGCACTTGCAAAACCTGCCCGTCCCGTTGTTGAGTCTTGATGACGTCGCGGGAATCGCGACGTTCATCGCCACCCAGTGTGGTTTGGCTTCGGCGGCCGCAAACCTACCGTGAAGGATGTTTGAGGGTGCAGCTTTCTGACGATTGCTTTGCGGCAGGAGATCGTCTGATGACGACTGCTGAGGCTTTGGACCTGTTGGCCGATCGGATATCAGCGATCGACGGCACAGAATCTCTACCGCTACGGCGCGCCGTCAGGCGTATTCTGGCCGGGGATATCGTCTCTGATCACGATGTCCCTCCTCAGAGAAATTCCGCGGTCGATGGCTACGCCTTCGTGTTCAATGACCTGAAACCCGGCGCCAACACACACCTTCGAATTACCGGCCGTTCCGCGGCAGGGCATCCGGTTGCGGGCAAATCTGGTCGTGGAGAGGCCGTCCGAATATTCACCGGTGCCGTGATGCCAACTGACTGCGATACCGTCGCCATGCAGGAGGATTGCGATGTTGACGCCGATCGCGTCATCGTTCCGCCCGGACTATCGCGCGGCGCCAACAGCCGTCGTGCCGGTGAGGATGTCCAAAAAGGCGATGTCATCCTCAAGCGAGGCCACATGCTCCGGGCACAAGACCTCGGCATTTTGGCCTCCGTTGGCCTTGCTGAGATTCCGGTCTATCAGCCCATTCGCGTCGCAGTGTTCTCGACGGGCGACGAAGTATATGAGCCTGGTGACAAGCTCGCAGAGGGCGCGATCTATGACTCGAATCGCTACGTGCTCATGTCCCTCTTGGATGCATTGCCGGTAGACGTCACGGATATGGGTATCCTTCCAGATGATTTGACCGCCGTGGCATCTGCACTTCAGCTTGCCGCCGACGAGCACGACCTGCTGCTGACTTCTGGCGGCGTTTCCGTGGGAGAGGAAGACCACGTCAGAAGTGCCGTCGAGGAAAATGGCACACTGCATTTCTGGCGCCTGGCCATTAAGCCAGGTCGTCCGTTAGCAATGGGACAGATCAAGGGGGTTCCCTTTGTCGGGCTCCCGGGTAATCCGGTGGCTGCAATGGTGACGTTTCTCCGCTTTGCTCGGCCACTCCTCCTCAGGCTCGCGGGCGGCACTCACGTGGATCCACAACTTTACCGCGTCCGTGCCAAGTTCTCTCATCGCAAAAAACTCGATCGCCGAGAATGGGTTCGCGCACGCCTCAAGACTGCGGGAGACGGGACTTTAGAGGCTGAAAAATTCAGCCGTGAGGGTGCTGGTATCCTGCGCTCCCTGGTTGAATCAGATGGCTTGGTCGAGCTACCGGAGGAGATGACAGAGGTTGTGCCTGGCACTATTGTGGAATTCCTGCCCTTCGCCGAGGTTATGTCTTGAAGATTCTTTATTTCGCGTGGATTCGCTCGAAGGTTGGATTCTCCGAGGAGACTGTCGACCTTCCCGACGACGTCTCCACGGTAAGGGACTTGCTGGATTGGCTTCGTCAGCGAGGTCCTCAGCACGCGGAAGCCCTTCAAGATACGTCCGTCGTACGGGTTGCCGTGAATGAAGAGTACGCATCGTTGGACGCGCCCGTCGCGGCAGGCGACGAGGTCGCCCTATTTCCGCCTGTAACCGGCGGCTGATCGCCTTTCCAAGAACATGATCCGGGTTCAGGAAGAGGACTTCGACGTCGGTGCCGAGATCGATGGCCTGGCCGGTGATGATCACGGCGTCGGCGCCATCGTCACGTTCATCGGACTCGTTCGAGATATCAACAGTGGCGATGCCGTTGCCAACATGACGCTTGAGCACTATCCCGGCATGACCGAAAGGATGCTTGACCGCATCGAAGCCGAGGCTATGGAACGTTGGCCGCTCTCTGCCAGCCTGATCGTCCATCGCTACGGCCAACTCGCACCCGGCGACAGGATAGTTCTTGTCATCACGGCCTCGGCACATCGTCAAGCCGCTTTCGAAGCGAGTGAATTCCTTGTCGACTGGCTCAAGACGAAGGCACCATTCTGGAAAAAGGAGGGAACGCCGGATGGTGAGAGATGGGTGACGGCACGACGTAGTGACGACGCGGCCGCCGCGCGCTGGGCGAAAGCCCCCCCTGACCGCTAAGAGCAGTATCGCTCGATGGAATTTGGCGGTATCCTCCGCGCAGCCTTGAATAGATCAACATTAATCACACCTCTCTGTTGGTGGATCGCAAGGAGGCGGTACTTTCGGCATGTTCATACAGACTGAAGAAACCCTAGACGCATCGGAACTCCGGTTCATTCCGGGTGTTCCCGTCCTCGATTCGGGATCCCTGTCGTTCGCGCGCGGCAGCGACGTATCCCGCTCTCCTCTTGTTGAGCGAATTTTCGAAATCGATGAAATTCATCGCGCTGATCTCAACAAAGACTCCATCACGCTGGCCAAGAGCGACGGACAGGAGTGGCTGTTACTCAAGCCGGCCATTCTCGGCATCATCATGGATCATTTCATGTCCGAGCGTCCGGTAGTCCTGGATGAGGAGACCGAGTCACCACAAGATTCGGCAGACTCCACAGCTGGCAATAATGACGGACTGATCGGCGAAATCGAAGAGTTGTTGGAGACGCGAATTCGACCCGTCGCCCAAGACCAAGGCGGTGACATCATCTTTCATGGGTTCGAAGAAGGTCGTGTCATTCTCGAATTTCAGGGCGGCGCTTACGCGCTGCAGGGCGGCATCCAGACGATGTTGCGGCACTACATCCCGGAGGTCGAGGAAGTCGTCAATCACCTGGATATTATCCCAAAGCCGGGACTCGATACTCCTGAGGGCCAGGCCATCAAACGCGTCCTTGATGCTGACATTAATCCTCAGATCGCAATGCATGGGGGCCACATCTCGCTGGTCGACGTCGTCGAGGATACGGCCTACGTCAGACTCGAAGGTGGATGCCAGGGCTGTGGAATGGCGTCGCTCACGCTCAAACAAGGGGTCGAGGGTGCGATCAAGGAGGCGGCGCCCTCGATCACTCAGGTTCTCGATACGACCGACCATGCCGGCGGTGATAACCCTTACTACCAACCCGGTAAGGACGGGGCGAGCCCCTACTGATCTCCCTTATTCATCCCTGCCCGCCCGCCCTGAGCGGCAGGTAGACGGAGCGCTTGGAAATACAGTCATGAAAGCGCTCCTGATTTCCACCTACGACCTCGGCCACCAACCGTTGGGACTGGCGTCCCCAGCCGCGTGGTTGCGTGAAGCCGGCGCAGATGTCCGGTGCCTCGACCTTGCTGTCGAGGACTTCGATGAGAATGCCGCGACCGGCGCTGATCTGGTGGCAATCCACGTCCCCATGCATACGGCGACGCGGTTGGCAGAGATGACGATCTTACGGGTCAGACAGATCAATCCAACGGCACACCTGTGCTGTTTTGGGCTGTACGCACCGATGAACGCGGACTGGCTGCAGAAGCTTGGTGTTCAATATGTCATTGGCGGTGAATTTGAACAGCCTCTTACAGACCTCTACCGCCGTCTTGACGGCAATACCGACGTGGCCGGCGAACCCGTCCAAATTTCGCTGGAAAAGCAGAGATTTCGCCTTCCTGACCGCAGCGAATTACCATCGCTAGACCAGTACGCGCAGTTGATTTGGCCCGACGCTCAGCGTGGAATCGTTGGATACACAGAGGCCAGCCGGGGCTGCAAACACCTGTGCCGGCACTGCCCGGTGGTCCCCGTCTACAGCGGGCGGTTTCGCGTTATCGAACGTGACATCGTCATGGCAGACATTCGCCAACTCGTGGAGAGTGGTGCTGAGCACATCACGTTTGGCGATCCTGATTTCTTCAACGGACCTGGTCACGCGCTCGCGCTCGTCCGGACAGTTCACGAGGAATTTCCCGATCTGACCTACGATGTCGTCATCAAGATCGAGCATCTCCTCGCACAAGCAGACAAAATCCCCGTCCTCAAGGGAACCGGCTGTCTTTTCGTTACCACGGCCGTGGAGTCGGTGGAGGATCGGATCCTGAGCCTGCTGGAAAAAGGGCACACGCGCGCCGACTTCATCGAGGCCGCAGAACTGTGCCGGGAACATTCACTCGATCTTTCCCCGACGTTCATTCCATTTACGCCGTGGACTACAAGCCAAGGATACGTCGAACTATTGACCACAGTTCATGGACTTGGGCTTGTTGACTCTCTCTCCCCCATCCAGCTTGCCATTCGCCTTCTTGTGCCCAATGGTTCTCGTCTCCTGGAGTTGGAAGAATGGCGCGAACATGAGGATGTCTTCGATGAATCGGCACTCAGCTTTCGCTGGACCCACCCCGATCCAGCCGTCGAACACCTCTACACGGTGGTTCGTGATCTCGTGTCCGTGGGCGAACAGAGGGAAATGGGTCGCCGCGAAATATTCTCGGGTATTTGGCAGGCCGCGCATGACTCAATTGGCCTTCAAAGGCCATCGCTTACGTTCGAAAAAGCCCATCCAACCCAACCCCGCATGAGTGAGGCCTGGTATTGCTGCGCCGAGCCATCCAACCTTCAACTCGCACGTATGTGACCGTGGATGGCTCTCTCCGATCCCGGTCGGCAAGGCGGGCATAATCGGCAGGATCACGATGACTCGCGTTCTACTCCTGATTCCTACCACGTCGTATCAAACAGCAGATTTTCTGGAAGCCGCTACCGAACTCGGCGTCGACGTCGTTGTCGGGTCAAACGAACCATCTGTCTTGGCCGATGTGGGAGATCAATCGTTGGTCGTCGATTTCAAGCACCCTGATCGTGGCAGCAAGCAGATTCTTGAATTTGCGGGTACGACACCAATCGATGCCATCGTGCCTGTCGACGAAGTGACGACCGCGGTGGCGGCAGTCGCAGCTGACTCGCTCAAGTTACGCCACAATCCACCTGTATCCGTGCAGCGGGCGGGCAACAAGCTGAAGTTGAGGGAGTGCCTTCGCGACGCACAGCTGCCGACCCCGAAGTTCAGTCAACTGGACATCGGCGCGGACGCATCGGAAGCGGCTCGTTCGATCACCTACCCGTGCGTCCTGAAGCCTCTAACTCTATCCGCGAGCCGCGGAGTCATCCGAGCCGATGGACACAATTCTTTCGTGGTGGCGTTCCAGCGAATCCGGAACATTCTAAGCGACCTCGACGTACAGAGTGAGGCGACGCGCACGATTCTTGTCGAACAGTACGTGCCCGGAAGTGAAGTCGCGCTGGAAGGCCTAGTCGACAATGGAAATCTGCGCATCCTCGCGCTCTTCGATAAGCCGGATCCGCTTGAGGGCCCATATTTCCCGGAGACGATCTACGTAACCCCCTCCCGTCTGTCCAGTGAAACGCAGGACCAAGTCGCCCGCGCGACTCAAGATGCGGTATCGGCGATGGGCCTGCGTGACGGACCCATCCACGCCGAATTGCGTCTGAGCGAAGCCGGCCCGGTCATCATTGAAATCGCTGCCAGGTCCATCGGTGGACTGTGCTCGCGCATCCTCCGATTTGGCGCCGGCGTGTCGCTCGAAGAGCTCATTCTGCGCCATGCGATGTCGCTCCCCATCGCATCCTTCAAACGGGAAGCGCAGCCGGCGGGCGTCATGATGCTCCCAATCCCGGGAGAGCGGCCGGGCCGATTGGAGGCCGTCGATGGCATCGATGCGGCGCGTTCGCTAGCGGGAATTCTAGACGTCACAATGACGGTGCCCATCGGTGAGCGGGTTGTTCCACTCCCCGAAGGCAATCGTTATCTGGGGTTCATATTCGCGCGCGGCGGATCCGCCGAAACGGTGGAACAGGCCTTGCGAGACGCCTACGCGTTGATGAATTTCGTGATTACGGAAGAAAAGATGTAGCGCCAGACGCGAAATAAAACAGGGGCGGACAATGCAGACGCTCCGACGATCAAGCCGCGGCTTTTCTCCGAACCGCCGCGTCGTAGGCGTCCATCAACTGCTTCGTGACCTCACCCACCACGTATTTATGCCCGTCAATTTCGCCAACCGGTGTGACTTCAGCGGCCGTTCCCGTCACAAACACCTCCATCGCCTTGTCGAGATCGTCCGGCATGATCGCGCGCTCGATGACGTCGATACCGCTCTGACGAGCCAAATCGATGACAGTCTGGCGGGTGATTCCAGCAAGGAAGCAATCCGCGTCCGGCGTATGGAGGGCACCATCGATGTTGAGAAAGATATTTGCGCCAGTGGCCTCAGAGACCTGGCCACGCCAATCCAGCATCAACGCATCGTCGAAACCCGCAGATTCCGCTTCATGCTTGGCGAGGGTGCAAATCATGTAAAGACCAGCCGCCTTGGCCTGGACGGGAGCACATTCGGGTGGGGGCCGCCGCCACTTCGTGGTCTGAAGCCTAATTCCCTTCATGCGCGCTTCGGGCGAGAAATACGCGGGCCAAGCCCAGGCAGCGATCGCCACTTGAATTTTGTTGTGCTGCGCCGACACACCCATCATCTCAGGACCACGCCAGGCAACGGGACGGACATAGCCGTCCTGAATGCGGTTGGCCGTCAAGATGTCACGGCAGGCCTGATCAATGTCGTCAAAGGTGTACGGGATTTGGAACCCCATCACTTCCGCCGAAAAAAACAGCCGCTCGGTATGTTCGCGGAGCTTGAAGATCTCGCCCTCGTAGGACCGTTCCCCCTCGAATACCGACGAGGCATAGTGGAGCCCGTGGTTCAATACGTGCAGCTGCGCGTCCCGCCAGGGAACCATCTCGCCGTTGTACCAGATGAAGCCGTCTCGATCGTCGAATGAAGGCGAAGACATAGAGACCGTCCTCGTGACATTGGGTTATAGGGTTTAAAAATGTCTGATTGGATTGCTATTTCGCAACAATCGGACAACATATTAGTTGTTGCGCTAGGTAACACCAGAGGCGATATATGTCAACGTGACTGACGTAAAAGTAGGCTCCAACCCCCTTTTCCTGCGAGATGAAGAACTCATCCAGGGAATAGAACTCTTGTTCTACGCCTATCGGGATTTTACTGGCGACCCCGATGCAGTGCTTGCAGAGTATGGATTCGGCCGCGCGCATCACCGGGTTGTGCACTTCGTCTCACAAAACCCTGGAATGTCCGTCGCCGAACTGCTCGACATTCTTCGCATCACGAAGCAGTCGCTGTCGCGGGTACTGAGTCAGTTGGTCGAGCGCGGATTTATCATGCAGAAGAAAGGGACACGTGATCGGAGACAGCGATTGCTCCATCTCACTGACCTAGGTACCGACCTGGCAGAGCGCCTGGCCGAACCTCAGAAGAGACGCGTGGCCCGCGCTTACCGGGAGGCAGGAGCAGATGCCGTTGAAGGCTATCGCAAAGTTCTGGCGGGGCTGATCGGCGATGGCAGTCGCGAGGCGGTGCTGCGGTCGTTTCGACGGCGTTGAAATGCTTACGGCAGGCCAGGTGCCTGAACATTCCCCACATATTCTCGTCGTCGACGACGATACCCGGCTGCGCGAATTGCTAAGGGACTACCTCAGCGCCAACGGCTTCAATGTTACAACGGCTCAGCACGCCGGTGAAGCGAGGCGAACACTCGCGGGCATTGAGTTCGATTTGATAGTCCTGGATGTGATGATGCCGGGAGAATCCGGACTGGACCTGACCGAATACCTGAAATCGACTTCGCGCGTCCCCATACTTTTGCTGACGGCGCGCAGCGAAACAGATGACCGGATTGCAGGCTTGGAGCGCGGCGCCGACGACTATCTTCCCAAGCCCTTTGAGCCCCGGGAACTCATCCTACGCATTAAAAGCATCCTGCGGCGTAGCGGTCCGGTTCGCCCAGAGACAGAACCGCTATCCATCAACGGCCATGCATTCAACCGCGACCGCGGAGAATTGCGTTCCAGCGGCGGGGTCATTCGCCTGACCGCCAGCGAGGTTACGTTGTTGACGATATTTGCGGCGAACGCCGGTTCAACCATTTCACGACTGGAGCTTGCCCGGCGCGTTGGCGTGAACAGCGAACGTGCTGTCGACGTGCAAATCGCCCGGTTGCGGCGTAAAATCGAACCCGACCCCAGAAATCCGCAGCATCTGCAGACCGTATGGGGTGAAGGGTACGTTCTTTGGCCTGACTAAAATGACGCGATTTGGCGCGCTACCGCCGGGAACGGACTAAACGATGGCGCAGATACTCAAACGATTCCTGCCCCGAGCCCTATTCGGCCGCGCGTTGTTGATTATCGTCACCCCCGTGGTAGCGCTTCAGTTGGTGGCGACCTTTATCTTTTATGAACGTCACTGGGACACCGTAACCAGACGCTTGGCATTTGGCGTCGCCGGCGACACGGCCTTGATCATCGAGATGATGCGCGACGCGGATGCGACAAGCGACTTTGCGTCGATATTCGATTCGGCCAATCGCTACATGTCGCTTCGAATGACGTATATGCCCAGTGAAATTCTGCCCAATCAGCCGCCCGAGATCAGCGTCACCAACCGTATCGTCGACCGCATGCTCAACAAAGCCTTTGACGCGTTCCTTTTCAGACCGTTCCGTATCGACACCACGAGCTATGGCGACGACATCGAAATTCGCGTTCAACTTCCCGACGGCGTGCTCAGGGTTCTCACGACGCGAAAGCGCGTGACGAGTTCGACCACTTACATCTTTATCATGTGGATGGTCGGCACCTCACTCGTCCTGTTGGCCGTCGCGATCCTGTTCCTGCGCAATCAAATCAGACCGATCCGGCGCCTGGCAGAGGCGGCAGACGAGTTTGGCAAGGGTCGGGATGCGGGTTACTTCCATCCATCGGGCGCAACCGAGGTTCGCCAGGCTGCGGCGGCATTTATCAGCATGCGCGACCGTATCCAACGTCAGATCGCGCAAAGGACTGAGATGCTAGCAGGCGTTAGCCATGACCTCAGAACGCCGCTCACGCGCATGAAGCTTCAGCTCGCAATGCTCGATGAGAGTGATGACGTACAGCACTTGAAAGCTGACGTGTCCGAAATGGAGCGGATGGTCGAAG
>Ga0315339_1003810_pt1 | contig 10318 bp, 10 predicted proteins | sample ASW17metaG_FD_204514 | JGI IMG/M metagenome (GOLD analysis project Ga0315339, IMG submission 204514) | Ammonia-oxidizing marine archaeal communities from Pacific Ocean, United States - ASW #17 | ecosystem: Environmental > Aquatic > Marine > Oceanic | place: USA: California | collected 2016-12-05
TTTTTTCGGCTTCCTTGCGCATCGGTTCAAGCGCCGCACCGCGCGCCGGATCTACTTCAATGGCGAAGGCAACGTGCCCGTCCTTGACCTGCAATCCGGAAATCATCCCGCTTGCCACGACATCTTTCCCGCTGTCCGGGTCCTTCACGTTCCCGAGAGCGTCGATGATTTGCTGTTCGCTAACTTCCGCCATCCTTGCAAACTCCACTTGATCTAACAATATTCCCTGTACGCAGACGTGTTATGACGCGTTGCATCATCGGCGGCACAGGCCTAAAACACTTGCGGTTACGCTATAGGAAGTAGCGCAACATTCTTAATTTACAAGTTTGGTCTGCCGAAGACGGGCAATTTATTTTACGGAGAGGCGAATTATGTCTTTAAAAGCACAAGGCGGCGGCCCCTGGGGCGGCGGCGGTAATGGTGGCGGCGGTGGCGGTCGTGGACCCCAGCCCCCAGATATCGAAGAGATTCTGCGTAAAAGCCAGGACAAGGTCAAAAGCCTTCTTCCGGGTGGCGGTGGCGCTAAGGGACTGGTTTTGCTTTTATTCGCGGTTGTCGCGGTTTGGTCCGTCAGCGGTGTCTATCGGGTCTCTCCAGGCGAGCAGGGCGTTGAGTTGCTGTTTGGCAAATACGTCAAGCGGACACCACCGGGATTGCATATCTGGTTTCCCTCACCCATCGGCGGCGTCATCAAGCCGAACGTTGAACGCACAAACACCATCAACATCGGGTTCCGCGGTACCGGTGACGTGGCCCGCGGCGGCGCGCGCGACGTGCCGCTGGAAAGCCTGATGCTTACGTCTGATCAAAATATCATCGATATTGATTTCGTCGTGCAGTGGCGGATTAAGAATGCCGCTGACTTCCTGTTCAATATACGTGATCCGGAAACCACGGTGAAGATTGCCGCGGAAAGCGCCATGCGTGAGGTCATTGGCCAAACGACATTGGAAGAAGCGATTACATCGAAGCGTCAACAGGTCCAGCAGGAATCGAAAGTCCTGTTGCAGAAGATCCTCGATCAATACGGTGCTGGCGTCTCGGTTGCTGAAATTCAAATGCAAAAGGCCGACCCGCCGCAAGAAGTCATTGACGCCTTCCATGATGTGCAACGGGCCAAGCAAGACCAAGAGCGGTCCGTCAACGAAGCGACGGCATACAAGAACGACATCGTCCCGCGCGCCAAAGGTCAGGCGCAGAAGATGCTGCAAGACGCGGAAGCCTATAAAGAACGTGTCATCAAGGAAGCCCAAGGCGAGGCGGCGCGGTTCTTGTCCGTCTTTACGACGTATTTGGATGCGAAGGACGTGACCACGCGCCGACTGTTTTTGGAAACAATGCAAAATGTCCTGAAGAAATCCGAAAAAGTCATTATCGACAAGGGAGAAGGCGGTGGTCAAGGCGTCGTGCCATACTTGCCGTTACCCGAACTCAAAAAACGCGCTACTGGTCAGTAAGCGGAGGACCATGACATGAAAAAAGCTTTCCTCGCGATCATCGGTGTACTTGTCGTCGTTCTTGGTATTGTCGCCAACAGCGCATTGTTCACCGTACATCAAACAACGCAGGCGTTGATCCTGCAGTTCGGTAACCCAATCCGTGTGGTTAAGGAACCCGGCCTTCACGTCAAAATGCCGTTCCTCCAGAACGCTGAGCTTTTTGATGGGCGTATTCTTGATCTTGACCCGCCGGTCCAAGAGGTCATTTTGGCCGATCAAAAGCGGCTGAATGTCGATGCCTTCGCGCGTTACAAGATCACCGACCCGCTTGAGTACCGCAAGCGCGCGTTGACCGATGCCAACTTTCGCGACGTTTTCGGGCGTCGGTTGAACGCGGCGGTCCGTGCCGAAATCGGCCAGATTCTCTTGGGCGATATGCTGACAGCGAAGCGCGCCGAAAGCATGCACACCATCACGGAAAAGATGAAATCATCGGCGGCGGAATTCGGCGTTGAAGTGGTCGATGTTCGCATCGGCCGCACCGATCTGCCCGAAGAAACAGCTCAATCGGTTTACAACCGGATGCGCTCAGACCGTATTGCCCACGCAGCCCAACTACGCGCCGTCGGTGAAGAGCAAAAACTCCGCATTCAGGCTGTCGCCGATAAGGACCGCACCATCATCATCGCCGAAGCGCAGCGCTCATCGGAAATCCTGCGTGGTGAAGGTGAAGGTGAACGCAACCGGGTGCTTGGCGAAGCCTTCGGCAAGGACCCGGAATTTTTTGATTTCTACCGGTCCATGGAAGCCTATGGCCAGGCCCTGGGTGATGGCACCACCATGGTGTTAAGCCCGGATTCCGAATTCTTCCGGTTCTTCGGTTCCGCCAAGGGAAAATAATGCGGATTATCTTGCGGCCATGAGCGATCTTTGGGCGGCGTTGGCCTTGGCGGTGGCGCTCGAAGGGATCGCCTATGCTTTGTTTCCCGATGGCATGAAGCGGATGATGGCCATTGCCATTGAGCAACCCTCTCAGAGCCTGCGCGCGGCTGGCCTCTGTGCCGCCGTATTCGGCGTCGGCGTCGTGTGGTTGATCAGAGGCGGATGATGGACCCAAAGTATCCCAAAATGTCAGAGAATTACCTTGGTGGAGCCACGCTTCAGCCACATTCAGCTTACATATATATGGGGCAATCTCGAAGAGGCGCCGTTTGGCGGCATTTCGGGAAGAGATAACTCAAGAGCGGGCCGGGGCGCAAATGCGCTCCGCCGCTGCGTAGACACGAGGTTCGAGAGATGAAGTCAAACACGTTTATTCAAACCCAGGGAAATTTGGCATATGGACGCTTGATGGCGGCCTTTGTCGCGGCCATGATGATCGCCTGGGCGGGCGTAGCCCAAGCCAAGGCGCCGGATGGTTTTGCCGATTTAGCAGAAAAATTATTGCCGTCGGTGGTCAATATTTCGACCACGCAAACGGTTGAGGGCCGTGAAGGCCCGGCCATGCCGCAGTTGCCGCCTGGCTCGCCGTTCGAGGATTTTTTCAAGGAATTTTTTGACCGCAATGCGCCGCAACAACGCTCGCGCCGGGCGACGTCGCTGGGCTCGGGATTCATTATTTCCAAGGATGGCTATGTGGTCACCAATAACCACGTGATCGCTGAAGCCGATGAGATTACTGTTGTCCTCCAAGACGATACGCGCCTGACTGCCGAATTGGTTGGCCGTGACCCGAAAACGGATATTGCGGTGCTTAAGGTCAAGCCGGAAAAAGATTTGCCGGCCGTGCCGTTTGGTAGTTCCGACCGCGCCCGGGTAGGCGACTGGGTCGTCGCCATCGGCAATCCTTTTGGACTTGGCGGGACTGTGACCGCCGGCATTATCTCGGCCCGCGGCCGCGACATTAATTCCGGCCCCTATGATGATTTCATTCAAACCGATGCTTCGATCAACCGGGGCAACTCCGGCGGGCCGATGTTCAACTTGAAAGGCGAGGTTATCGGCATTAATGCGGCGATTTTCTCGCCCAGCGGTGGCAGTGTTGGCATTGGGTTCGCTATCCCCGCATCGACGGCACAGCCGGTGATCGAGCAATTGATCAAGTCGGGCGCCGTGAAGCGCGGTTGGCTCGGCGTGCATATCCAGGGTGTCACCGATGAAATTGCCGAGACCTTGGGCCTAGAGAAAGCCGAAGGCGCGCTGGTTGCCAGTGTCATCAAAGACAGCCCGGCAGAAGCAGCCAAAATCAAGTCTGGAGACGTGATCCTTTCCTTCGACGGAAAATCCGTCACGGAAATGCGCTCATTGCCGAAAATTGTTGCCGAGACCCCAGTTGATCAGGAATCCAAGGTCATTGTCTGGCGCGACGGCGCGAAGAAATCGTTGCGCGTCGTTGTTGGAGAGTTGGAGGAAGACACCAAGTTGGCAGCGAAAAGCGCTGCGGCCAAAAGCAAAGGCGGGGAGCGTTCCATTGACGAGATTGGCCTCACCGTTGCAACGCTGACCGACAAGGTTCGCGAACGCTTTAAATTGCCGAAAGATGCCAAGGGTGTCGTTGTTACAAAAATAGAGAACGACGGCCTAGCGGCTGAAAAAGGTGTCAGGCCCGGTGATCTTGTGGTCGAGGTTTCGACCGAGGAAGTCAGCAACCCAACCCAGGTTGTCGAAAAGGTCAAGGAAGCGGTCAAGGCTGGGCGGAAATCCGTGCTGTTCTTATTCGAAGGGCAAGGCGGATTGCGCTACGTCGGCTTTAGAATCGAAAAATAACTGACTTAGGTTTTGTTATCCGGAGAAGCGGCGCCCTCGGGCGCCGTTTTTTCATGCGCTCAGATTGCAAATTCAGCGCGGCGGTATCCCTGGTAAAACAGCAGTGCCGTGAGGTCTCCATGATCAATGCGGGCGGGTGCGGCCGTGGCAACCACCGGCTTGCCGTGAAAAGCGACGCCAAGCCCGGCTTCGCGGATCATCGGCAGGTCGTTGGCACCGTCACCGACGGCCATGGTCGCCCTGGGGTCCAGATTCATTTCCGCCCGTAAGCGCATGAGCGTTGCCAGTTTCGCTTCCTTGCCAAGGATCGGCCGGGCGACTTCGCCGGTCAGCTTGGCATCAGCGAATATAAATTGATTGGCATGATCCTCGTGAAACCCACAGGCGGTGGCGACCCGCGAGGTGAAAAACCGGAACCCGCCGGACACCAACACACAATGGGTGGCGTTGGCGGCCATGGTCCGGACTAGTGTTTCAGCGCCGGCGGTCAATTCGGTTTCGCGGTAGGCATCTTCAAGTGTGCTTTCCGGCAAGCCAGCCAACATAGCGACGCGTTCCGTGATGGCCGTCTCGAAATCCAATTCGCCGTTCATGGCGCGTGCCGTGATCGCGGCGATTTTGTCTTTCAATCCGACGAATCCAGCCAAATCATCAAGGGTTTCGGATGTCACAATGGTGGCGTCCATGTCGGCTAGAAAAAGCCGCTTGCGCCGCCCCTGGATGGGTTGGGCCACCATATCCAATATTTCGCTGCTTAGGGCTTGGCGGACAGCGTCTTCGACGTCCGATGTGGCGGTGCCCGAAAATGCCAAGTCCGCGGCTTCCTCATCCGCAAGCCAAACAACTTCGGCAGTTTTCGCGTCGAGAGCGTTGAGAGCGCGGCCCGCCCGCGCGACAATGGCGCTGTTCAGGCCGCCACGCCGGGGCGCAACAATGGTGAGTACGTTATCCGTGTTAGTGTCCATAGCGCATCCCATAGACGATGGTGGCGGTGGTTGCAAAAGTTGCGTGGAGACAGATGCCTAAAAATGTGAACACCCGCCCGATCGTCGTTGTCGGCGGCCCGACGGCCAGTGGTAAGTCCGGCCTAGCCATGAAGCTGGCCGAACGGTTTGATGGCGAGATCATCAATGCCGACAGCATGCAGATTTACCGCGAACTGCCGATCTTGAGCGCCCGGCCCAGTACAGCAGATGAAACCCGTGTGCCGCATCATTTGTATGGCGTGATCTCCGTCGCCGATGGATATTCGGCGGGGCAATGGCTGCAGATGGCCGAGATTGCGATTTCCGATGTCTGCATCCGCGGTAAGTTGCCGATCATATGCGGTGGCACCGGGCTCTATTTGAAGGTTCTGATGGAAGGCATCGCGCCAGTACCGCCTGTGCCTGAAGACGCCGCGCTGGCGGCTCGGGCACTTTATGATGAACTCGGTGGCGATGCGTTTAAGGCCCGCCTAACTGAGATTGATCCGGATGGTGCGGCGAAATTGCCCGCCGCGGATCATCAGCGCTTGATCCGCGCTTATGCGGTGAAGACCGCCACCGGGCGCACGCTGGCCGAATGGCAGGCTGATCAAAGTGTCGATCCGGGGGTTGATGGAAAATACTTCACAATTTTGTTGGCTCCGCCGCGTGACGCGCTCTACGCACGGATTGAGGCGCGGTTCGATGCCATGGTGGACTTGGGCGGGCTCAAGGAAGCGCAGGCGCTGGGCGCGCAGGGCTTGGATCCCTCTCTGCCGGGATTGAAGGCACTCGGGATGCCGAATTTCCTCGCTCACTTGGCGGGGACCTGCACGCTGGACGACGCCATCGAAAAAGCCAAACAGACGACCCGCAATTTCGCCAAGCGCCAAACCACCTGGTTTCGCCATCAAATTTCGGCCGATCTGGAGGTCCCCGGGTTCGGTGATGGTGCCGAGGCGGGCGCAGTGGATGCCTTGGCACGTTTTCTCGGTTAATATGGCCGGTATGAAAAGAGATATGAAAAAGATAGTCATTCTGGTTGTCCTCATCGGGACCTTGATTATGCCTGCGACAGCCGCCGAGCGCCCGGCGCCGCCGCAGCTGGCGGCGTTCTTCGAAGCCGTGGTTTTCGGATCGGAATATGGCGGCGCGGGTGAGGGCTCGAAAGTCATCAAGAAATGGACCGGTCCGATCCGTGTCGGCCTGCAGTCCATGGGCGGCAAGATGATCGATAAGCCCGGTGGCGGCAGGGAATTGAAATTGGAAAAGCTGAAGCCCACGGCGGCTCAGGTGGGTTTTATCCGCAAGCACTTAAGGACACTGCTGAAGATCACCGGCGTCAAAGCCGAAAACGCCAAGAAGGTAAGTAAGAAGCCGAACTTCCATATCAAATTCGTGCCGCGCATTGCCATGCACGCGCCGTTCCTTGTGCGGGGCGCCGACCCGAAATTATTGCGCCGCCTTGCCGCTCCGGGCGTTTGCTATTTCCTCAGCGCCGCTAAAGACGGCAAGATCGTTTGGGCGACCATCATCGTCAACAATCAGCTTGATGAGCCGGTCAATGGAGGCCTGTTTGCTGGAGGAAATGACCCAGACTTTAGGGCTTCACAATGACAGTGATCTGATCAAGCCCAGTATCTTCAATAACCGCAGTCAACCGACCCGGCTCAACCGAACCGATAAAATTTTGTTGCGCGCGCTCTATGATCCGCGCCTGGCTGCGGGAACGCCGAAGAAGCATGCATTGAGAATCGCGCGCAAGGTGATCGCGGAAATTGATGCAAAGTTGCCGTGAGAAGCTATGAATAGAAAAAACTTTATGATTCAGAAAGAAATATTCTATTTCACGAAATATTCATAAAGATTTTTTCAAATAAACTTATCATTAGTTCCAATATAGGTATTGACCGTCCCGCCCTGACGGATTAGGTTGCCGCCCTTCCCGACGCCATCCTCCGAATGGGGACCTGGGAACGCGGGAATTCATGAAACTTCGATGGGGATCACCGGCCCCCGAGCCGGTGCTTTTCATCGCTGACGTGAATACGACGACACAGATTGAAGACGCAGAAGGAGCGACAACGCCATGGCCAGGGAACAAATGACAGGTTCGGAGATCGTCTTGAAGGCGCTCACGGAACAAGGTGTCACGGAAATCTTCGGATATCCGGGCGGCGCCGTCCTTCCCATATATGATGCCATTTTCCAGCAGAACCGCATCCGCCATATCCTCGTCCGCCAGGAAGGCGGCGCGGTGCACGCGGCGGAAGGTTATGCACGCTCCACCGGCAAGGTCGGCGTCGTTTTAGTCACATCCGGTCCTGGTGCGACCAACGCGGTGACCGGGCTGACGGACGCGTTGATGGATAGCATTCCGGTGATTTGCCTGACCGGTCAAGTGCCGACGCATCTGATCGGCAATGACGCGTTCCAGGAAGCCGACACCACCGGCATCACACGGCCCTGCACCAAGCATAATTATCTGGTCAAGGATGCCGAAGACCTTGCCCGTGTGGTCCATGAGGCCTTTCATGTCGCAACCAGCGGCCGTCCCGGCCCGGTGGTTATCGACCTGCCGAAAGACGTGTTGATGGTGCTCGGTTCTTACACGGCCAAGAGCAAGGTCAAAGTGAAAAGCTATGCGCCCCAGGTGAAGGGCGATCTCGGCGCTGTCAAACGCGCCGTCGAGGCCATCGCCAAGGCGAAGAAGCCGTTGATCTATGCCGGCGGCGGGGTCATCAATTCCGGCCCGGCGGCAAGCCAGCTGCTGACCCAATTCGTGAAGATGACCGGCGCCCCGTGTACGCTGACGCTGATGGGGCTTGGCGCCTTTCCGGCGTCCGATAAGCAATACATGGGCATGGTCGGCATGCATGGCACCTACGAATCGAACATGGCCATGCACGATTGCGACGCCATGGTTTGCATCGGCGCCCGGTTCGATGACCGGGTCACAGGGCTATTATCCAAATTTGCCCCGAACTCGACCAAGATCCACGTCGATATCGACCCGTCGTCGATCAACAAGAACGTGCCCGTTGATATCCCGATCATCGGCGATATCGCCCACGTGCTTGAAGACATGATTAAAATTTGGCGCTCAACCCAGGCGAAGGTCGACGCCAAGGCGTTAAAATCGTGGTGGACGGAGATCGACGCCTGGCGGTCCATCGAGTGCCTGAAATACACCCAGGATAAAAAGACCATCAAGCCGCAGTACGCCATTGAGCGGCTGTATGATCTGTCGAAAAAATCGAAGAAGGACACCTTCATCACCACGGAGGTCGGGCAGCACCAGATGTGGGCGGCTCAGTATTTCCATTTCGAAAAACCGAACCGGTGGATGACGTCGGGTGGTTTGGGGACCATGGGGTATGGGCTGCCGGCCGCCATGGGCGTCCAGGTGGCGCACCCCGATGCCCTGGTTGTCGATATTGCCGGTGAAGCGTCGTACCTGATGAACATGCAGGAACTTTCCACTATCGCCCAGTACCGGCTGCCGGTGAAATCGTTCATTCTCAATAACTTTTACATGGGCATGGTTCGTCAATGGCAGGAACTGCTGCACGGCGGGCGTTACGCGGAAAGCTATATGTCCAGCCTGCCCGATTTTGTCAAATTGGCTGAGACCTTCGGTATGGTCGGCTTGCGGGCGACGAAGCCCAGCGAGGTCGATGACGTGATCAATGAAATGATCAACACCGATCAGGCGGTGATCGTCGATGTTCACGTTGATCAGAAGGAAAACGTTTTCCCGATGATCCCGTCCGGTGCCGCCCACAACGAAATGTTGTTGGGGCCGGATGACAAGACCGAGAAGCCAGTCTCCGAAGAAGGCATGGTATTGGTCTAGAAAATGAGCCACCTGCAAACGTTGCAATCGGGCCAAATTTAACTATAACGGGGGCCGCCGTGGCCCCGCCGGAAACGGGAATCCGTGACATGACGCGGGCCACCCGGGAGAAATCATCGTGAACGCCGAAATCCAGGTCGAGAACTCACATACCATCGCCGTGCTTGTTGATAATGAGCCGGGCGTCCTGGCGCGCGTAATCGGTTTGTTTTCAGGGCGCGGCTACAACATCGAAAGTTTGACCGTTGCCGAGACTGACAACATCAATAATATGAGTCGGATCACCATCGTCACCACGGGCACGCCGATGATCATCGAACAGATCAAGGCACAACTCGGACGCCTCGTGCCGGTCCACAATGTCACCGACCTGACCACAGAAGGTGCGTCCGTGGAACGCGAATTGGCCTTGGTCAAGGTGGTCGGCGAGGGTGAAAAGCGGGTGGAAAGCCTGCGTATCGCCGATATCTTCCGGGCCCGCGTCGTCGACAGCACGAACTCATCGTTCGTGTTCGAGATTGTTGGTGATACGAGCAAGCTTGATGCATTTATCCGATTGATGGAGCCACTGGGCCTGACTGATGTGTCCAGGACCGGCGTCGCCGCGATATCGCGCGGCGTCACCGCTTTGGACGCGGCTTACTAACGGGCGCGTATTAAACGAACAGCTTGAATCGAAGGAATAATCAGATGCGAGTGTATTACGACCGAGACGCCGACGTTAACCTGATCAAGGACAAGAAAGTCGCCATTGCCGGTTATGGCAGCCAGGGCCATGCCCATGCACTGAACCTGCGCGATTCCGGCGTCAAGGATGTGACCATCGTGTTGCGCGAAGGCTCGGCCTCGGCGCCGAAGGCCGAGAACGACGGCTTTACCGTGAAGTCCGCCGCCGAGGCCGCCAAGGATGCCGACGTGTTCATGATCCTGACGCCCGACGAAGGCCAGGCCGATCTTTATAGCGAACACGTCCACGCCAATCTGAAGGAAGGCGCCGCTCTGGCGTTCGCCCATGGCCTGAACATTCACTTCGGCCTGATTGAAGCGCGCGCCGATATTGACGTCTTCATGATTGCGCCGAAGGGCCCGGGCCACACGGTGCGTTCCGAATATCAGCGCGGCGCCGGTGTGCCGACGCTTGTCGCCGTGGCGCAGGATGCCAGCGGCAACACCATGGATATCGGGTTGTCCTACGCCGCCGGCATTGGCGGCGGTCGCGCCGGTATCGTCGAGACGACGTTCAAGGAAGAATGCGAAACCGATTTGTTCGGCGAACAAACCGTGCTCTG
>Ga0315339_1003811_pt1 | contig 10317 bp, 13 predicted proteins | sample ASW17metaG_FD_204514 | JGI IMG/M metagenome (GOLD analysis project Ga0315339, IMG submission 204514) | Ammonia-oxidizing marine archaeal communities from Pacific Ocean, United States - ASW #17 | ecosystem: Environmental > Aquatic > Marine > Oceanic | place: USA: California | collected 2016-12-05
CATTGCGAGGGTCTCGTCCCCCGTGTCGCTGCCAAGGCTCACGGCCGCGCCGACGCCGTAGTAGGCCAGGTGTTCGAGCTGGCCAATGAGATCTGTGCGTGTCGTACCGAGATGCATGTGCGCGTTGATGAGAGCGGGCATGATGGTCTTTCCAGCCAGATCCACGCGCGCGGCGCCCGCCGGCGCTTGCACGTCACCTGCCGCACCAACCTGCGTAATGCGCCCGCTCTCGACTACGATCGCGGCGTTCTCGATGGCGGCCGTACCGTCGCCTACGATCAGCTGAGCTCCCTCGAAGACGGTCGCCGCCGACTGCGAGCCTGCCTCGCTCTCATCAGCGCCGGCGCAGCTGGCGAGAGGTAGGAGCAGGGGCATGAGCACTACCACGAGCAGTCGGCGAAGAGCCATTGTGAGCTGAGGAGCCGTCTTCAGGATGCTCATGGGAGCCTCTCGGACGTGGGGTGCGTAGATCTGGGGAACGGTCACGCGATACAGCCACGGTAGATTGCCGACCCCTGTTTCCGCCAGGCTGAGCAGAGCGGGCGGTTGCTGGCCAACTCCTTCCAAGCCCTCTTGTCCTAATGTGCGAGGCTCGAACGAGGTGTCCTTGATCCATGATGAGACGACAGCTGGCAGGCGTGGCCCTACGCGCGGGCCATCAACCCGGAATACTTTCAGGAGGGACGATGAATCGTAGGCACTTTCTCGGTGTGGGGGCTGCCGCCGTGATCGCGTCGGCCTCCCGCTCCCGACAGCTGGACCCCCGCTTCGACGACATGAGCGATCTGATCGAAGCGAAGATGGCGGAGTACGGTATCACCGGTGTGGCGTTTGGCCTCTCGAAGAACGGGGTGTCTCAGAGGCGAGGCTTCGGGCTCACGAACATCGACAACCCCCAACCGATCACACCCGATACGGTCTTCCCGATCGCCTCGATCTCGAAGACTGTGGTCGGTACGGCCCTGATGCGGCTCTCCGACCAGGGCCGCATCGACGTCGAGGCGCCGGTGCGCGAGTACCTGCCGAACTTCGAGGTCCGCGATTCCGCGACGACCCGGGACGTGCGCATCTGGCACCTCATGACGCACACGCCCGGCTGGGAGGGACAACTCGGCACCCCCGACCGGGGCCCCGCCACACTGGCCTATTTCACCGAGGGGCTCGTCGACCTTCCACAGCTCGCGAGGCCGGGCGAAGTGTGGGGATACAACAACGCTGGTTGGGGCGTCGCCGGACGCGTCTTGGAGGCCGTGACCGACAGCACGATCGGCGACGCGTTGCACGACCTGGTCTTCGAGCCGCTCGGACTCGACCGTGCCGTCTCTCGCACCGGCGACGCTATGACGTACCGGTTCGCTGCTCCTCACCGCGAGCAGGGCGGACGCACGGTCGTGAATCACTCGTTTCAGCTCCCGGCCAACGTCTCAGCGGGCGGCTGCGCGATGAGCCTCGACAACATGATCCGGTACCTTGAGTTCCATCTTGGGGACGGGACCACACCGGAGGGTGAGCGTCTGCTCTCACAGGCGTCGCTCGAGGCGATGCGGACCGCCCGGATCCAGAAGAACAGCTCGACCGACGAGATGGGACTCGGTTGGCACCTGCGTACGCTGGATGGTGTGTTGACCGCGCAACATGGCGGCACGCTCGGCCAACACTGCCTTCACGCTCAGTTGGTCCCGTCACGAAACCTCTGCTTCTCGATCCTCACCAACCATCGCGACGGCTGGAGGCTCAACGAGGACGTGGCCACGGTCGTTCTGGACACCTACGAGGGGCTCGCGCTCGCGCCCGGTCAGATGACCGGCGGCAACCGCGGTGGGAACGAGAGGATGACCAACCACGCCGAACCTCTGTCCCGGCAACCGGCGTTGGAGGAGTACGTCGGCCTTTATCGCCGGCCACCTGTCGGCAATGTGGACGTCAGCATCGGGGACGGCCGCCTGGTCATCGGAAGCGGCCAGAACTCCTTCGGCCTCATCTTCTGGGGACCCGACGTGACGTACGCGACCGGTCCGGGCGCGTTCGTGGGAATGGCCGTCGAGTTCATCCGCGACGAGACGGGCTCCGTGACGTGGGTGCGGGTGAACGGGCGAATCGCCCGCAAGGAGGGGCGCTAACGAACTCCTCCGCAGTCGAACCCGGGGGACTCGGCACGGGGCCACGTACCGAAGCCGACCGCGAGCCCGAGAATGAGAAAGTGGCTGAAGGCGAGCATCTTGTAGCACCTTTGCCTGGTCAGGCACCTATTGGCCGCGCACCCCGACTAACCCAGCGAACCGGAGCCGACATGGGCGACGTGACTATCGCAACGGGTGAGAGCTGATCCCGATTACGCGAACACAATGAACTTCGATCTTCGTTCCTTGGGGCGGACCACGAGCGGGTGAGATCGGGGGAGGTGTGTGTGGGAGTTCGAGGTGCTGGGCGGCGGGAGTCTCGGCTTCGGGCCTGCCGATGCACGTGACTGCGGCCCGGCGTCCGGCGTTCGGGGCTAGGACGCCGGGGTAGCGATGGCGATGGACTCGCGGGGGCGGTATGAAGCGAACCAGCCGCTCGAAGAGCTGGAGTGGAGCGAGCAGGATCTCGGTGCGCCCGTCCGACGCCGGCTTGGGTACCCCACCTCTGGTGGGCAGCCGATAGACGAGCCTAGACTCTGGCGAGTTGAGGGAGACGATGCCGCCGGGGGCGTAGAGGCGCTCCAGAGCAAAGGGCGGACGAGCACAGTACCGGAGCACGCGACGCTGGATAGCTAGCAGTCCAACTCGCCCATCCCTCGCTCCGTTTCCCATCGCACTCGCCCTCCTACCACGTTTCCCGCTTCCATTAGGGCGCTTGAATCGCCTATCCCTTGTGGGCCCACCTGCGATTCGCTAGTGATCAAGCAGAATTGTATGAATTGCTGCGCACGCCAGCCGTTGATGGTCGACTGGCCGGTATCTAGGGCAGGCTGGTCCCACATTTCATCCGGTACAGGTTCATTTGTGAGGTACACTGGTTTCCTTCACGAGCCGAATTGTCCTCACTCCTATGCAATGGTGGCTTAAACCATCTGCAATTAAGCTGTCCGCTATATCGTCATAGTATCCCGTAACCAACACAAGGAGAACGATGATGAAAACAATGATAACGCTACCAGTCTTCGTGACTAGCTTCCTGGTTGGTTTGCCCAGCTTCGCTCAGGAGATGCCCCCAGGCAATATGATTGTCAACACGGCCTGTTCGATTAACGATGGTTATACCTTTACCGATGCGCTGGAAGCAGGGCGCTCGTTTTCGTATGACGGAGACAATGCACCGAATCTAGTTTTTTATCGGCGGCCGATAGCAACTGCAGATACCCCATCAACTTTTGTGCTAAGAGTTGTGTACTGGGATAACCTGGAGCACTGGGCTCGCGGTTCAGGAGACCCTGGTAACACATCCGCCAGAGCCAATCTCGATGAAATCATGACATGTAATAACACCAACCGTTCTTTCTTCATCAATCGCAATGTGGGTGAGGGCGGCGATGCTTATGCGGGTGGCGAGAACAATCAGTCTCTGTCCGCGGCACGATTCTGCCAGGTAAAACCAGGCAACACGCTGCAAGATGTCTATGCTGCATTGGTCGCTATCCAGCAGCCATACCTGGACCAGGGCAATACCACGCTTATGCAACTGTCTCATCGTTTCCTGAATCCTGGTGATGGAGATGAAATGGGCACGAATATTATTATTCGACTCATTGGGGAAACGCCAGAAGGGCTTGCTGCCCGTCTAGATATGTCCCCCAAGGTTGTGGGACTATCCGATGATGCACCCGTCATGAATTGTCAGGACCGCTCACTCTGGGCGACTCATGTGATTCGGTGGGGTATATAGATAGCAGGTTGTATTGTCATTATGTAATTTGTTCGAGTCATTAATAGAAGACATTATTGCTCTGTTTGTTGCAGTGATAATCAAAGTGATAATCAGATAAGAGTAACCACAATGGCAATAAGACTATCTGCTTGGGTTTGTTGTTTGGCCTTAACTTTATCCCAGAATGTTCTCGCTGGAGGCGGGCACAAGATCTTTGCCCTTGGGGATTTTATGCTGGAGAGCGGCGTTGTATTACCCGACGCCAAACTTTCCTATGTGACCCACGGCCAGCTTAATGCAGCGAAAGACAATGTCATCTTGCTGCCGTCTTTCTATGCTGGAGATCATCACGGATATGATTTTCTTATCGGTGAGGATTTGGCGTTGAATCCTGAGGACTACTTCATTGTCGCTACCGATATGTTTCAGAACGGGCTTTCGAGTTCACCTAGTAACACACCTCCGCCGTTCAATGGGCCAAACTTTCCTGAGATAGCAATCCGGGACAACATCGAAGCGGTGTACCGGCTGTTGACTGAGGAGTATGAGTTGGAAAGCATCAATGCTGTGATTGGGTTCTCTATGGGTGCGCAGCAGGCGTTTCAGTGGGCGGTGAGTTATCCCGAGTTTCTAGATAAGTCTGTTGGTTATTGCGGCTCGGCAGTGGAGTACCCACACGGTGTTGTGCGACTCGAAGGTTTTAAAGCGGCGATCATGGCAGACTCGGCCTATAACGGCGGCAACTATACTGCACCCCCAGAGGTTGGGTTGGCAGCAGGGGCAACCCACTGGGCGGCCTGGGGTCCGTCTCAGGAGTGGTATCGCAATGAGCTCTATCGGCAACTGGGAATGAATAGTCTCGCTGAGGTCTATGCGTTCTTTAGAGGGATATTCGCCGGGGATGCCAACGACATGATTTGGCTTGCCAGCACCTGGCAGAACAATAACGTCGGAGACACTCCGGGATTTGATGGGGATTACGAGCGGGCACTGGGTTCAATTAAAGCCAGGGTTCTATATATGCCCTGCGAGACTGATATGTATTTCCATATCGATGCGCTACGTCATGAGGCGCAGTTTATCCCGGATGTTCAGTTCACGGTTATACCTACCCTATGGGGACATATGGCAGGAGGAGGATCGTCTCCAGAAGACGTGGCGTTTATCAATGCGACAATCAGGGAGTTTCTTCGTTAACCAGCGCCGAGCTGGATTCAATGGTGAATTCTGCCCACCGACAGCAGAACGAGGCTTTGAATCAGCTTACTGAGTCTGCGCCAAGCTTCGAGAATAGGTTGTTCCAGTGACCCCCTGAAACGAGACCGGACCGAATCTGGAGTTCCGCCGATTTGGTGGACACCTGATCTCTAAGGAGAAAGGAGGCGGAACGTGATCGGTGACGTGGGCGGCGACATCGGCCATCCGGCGCGTATTGCATGACGGGTAGCCCACCTTTGGTGGGCGCACGCCCCGCCCCGCACATGAGAACCCGAGCAGGCGCTCGTGGCCGCAGGCCTCACAAGGTAGCCGAGGCCCAACGGCTCACCCGCGAGTGGATCGCCGCACATCCCCTGGTCGGCAACTAGCCCCCCTCTACCGGGGCACTACTCCGAGCGCACCTACCGGGAGGCTTCTATGGGCTACAGCTATGCCTCTGGTTCTGTAGAATTCGAGTGCGGCGGGCATCCACTGTTGGAGATCGGCGATGCGCGTGTCGTGGCTGGGGTGTGTGCTGAGGATCTCGGGCGGTGCGCCGTCGCCACTGTTATCCGCCATGCGTTCCCACACACCGATCGCTGCACGCGGGTCGTAGCCCGCTGCCGCCGCGAAGTAGAGACCCACCTCGTCGGCCTCCGATTCGTGCGTTCGGCTGAACGGCAGCGCGATGCCGATCGAGCTGAGTCCTGACAGCGCCTGCAACGTGGCGTCACGTTCCGATGCCGACATATCGCCCAAGGCGATCGACGCAAGCCCGAGCACACCTTCCAGTAATGTCTGCTGTGTCATCCGCTCGATGCCGTGCTGCAACACTGCGTGGGCAATCTCGTGCCCCATGATGGCGGCGAGGCCGTTCTCGTCCTGCGCGATCGGAAGCAGACCCGTGAAGACGGCCGTCTTGCCTCCCGGCAAGGCCCATGCGTTCACCGTCTCGGGCTCGTCGATCAGGATGAACTCCCAATCGAAGGCCGACGTGGGCTCGGGGATCATCTGCTCGGCCGCGACGGCGACGCGCTGACCGATGAGTTGCACCATCTCAAAGGCGAGTCCGCTCGTGATCAGTTCGGGCATCGACTTCGCCTGAGCGTAGGCATCGACGCCGAGCTGCAGTTCGGTCTCTAACGGAATCAGCGACCGCAACCGGCTACGTCCCGTGATGGGGGTGGTCGCACACGAGGCGAGCGACACTGCCAGCACCAGGACGACGAGGGCGCGAATCCGCATGGCGAGTCTCCGATCAGTTGAACAGAGGAAACGTAATAGTGACCAAGAACCCATTGCGGCAGAGGACTGGCGTGCCTTTCTCCAGAAGCGTCTCGTGCAGGTTCAGGGCGGCCTCATGGTCTTGGATCTGTTCGTCCTGGAGCGGGTCGAGTTTCCTGGAGTCGAACCGATTCAATTGTAAGTCAAATACCACAGTGAGGCCCCGGCCGAGGGCATCGTAAGTCAAGACATGTTCGTCTTACTGAGCACCCAGGTGCATACCACTCTCCTGTTCGGCATCCTTTCCGAGGCCTACCAGGTCTCTTTCAGTGACTTTCTCGATGCCTACGACTCTGAGCCCCTCGACGCCCCCATCGGCCCACCAGACCTGGAACTGAACCTCGTGATGAGCGGCCGAGGAGTACAGGTCGAGGTCGTCAACACGGCGACTGGTGAACGAACGCGGGAGACCACGTCCTGGACTGACATCTTCGAGAGGCAGTAGGCCGGACTCACTGAGAAGACCCACCCCCGACCTAGAAGACGGCAACTAGCCCCCGTCCCCCCCGTGGCATCCAGCCACGCCCAGCTATCCAGCAGTGTTCTGCGCGTCCTGGGTTGCAGGCTTGAGTTTCGTGACTTTTTATGGTGGCCTGGGTCCCCCGTAATGAGGTGTCTAAGAGGAGCTATTTATGGCTTACACAACTGTTTCAATTGTCCGTACTGGTTCAGCGTGGGACGGCATAGTTTCAGGCTCCGAAGAGTGGGCTTCAACTTTTGGCGCTCTTATGGACGTTCTTGCAGAGCACTCTGCCCAACAGGTGGGTAATTACTATGTCCCCGGATTAGCTGCAAACGTGTCAATCCAGACATATCCGGACCGCAACACCGCTCTGCGTTGCCAGCAACAGATGGCGTCGCGTGGATTCCTCGAATATCAGAGCGCAGGAGAAGGTATCCCTATGGAAGAAATGGTTGGAATAATCTCAGGAGCGTGACTCAATCGAGATGACAGACGCCGCTCTTCGGGACGGCCTTCTGTCTTTTGTGGCCTGGCTGGACGTCTTTCAGCGCTACCCGCGAGCATAGGGTGGTACGGTTGATCGAAAACGAAAGGGCCCGCGCCGGCATCCGACGTCGCGTGACCTTACTGCTCCATGGGCATCGAGGCCTCGCGGCAACCATCGGAACGCTTAGGCCGGCGATCGTTTTGGGCCACGATGTCGCCGAGATGCCCGTGTCCCAACTACGCTCCGTCGTCATTCACGAGCTGGCGCATATCCGCCGGGGTGACTTCCTGGCCAACCTGCTCGGATCCGTAGCGATGCTGCTCTACTGGCCGAGCCCTCTCTTCGGCTTGCGGCTGCAGTTCCTGGAGCACAGGATGGTAGCCTATGGTGGACTTCGTATTCGCTGTTCAAGGGAGATCTAACGATGGGCGATAGAATCAAGCCGATTATAGGTGCAGGGCTTGCTGGAGCTGTCACCTCTTATTTTGCAGTAACAATTTTCTTTAACCCTGCCATGGCCAACGCAGGGTCAGGCCCGGCATTCGAGCCCCTTGTGCCCAACATGTTTGCCAGTACGGCTCTGTACTGAGTTGCGGCGATTCTGCTCTTCGATTGGGCTGTCCAAAAGACTGGACAACCCATGCATACGGCGTGGGTGATTGGTCTATCGCAGATTCTACTCGTTGATTTCAGCTATGTGATGGGTGGTCGTCGAGAGCTAGCACCAGCTTTGGTCAGTGTTGGCACTATCCTCGTTATATGGACCGCCACCGCATTCGTGTACGACAAACTATCTGCCAAAGGAAATTGATTGTGAAAAGACTATTTAACCTATCGTTGATAGCAGCTTTATTTCTAGTTACTTCATGTAATACTCAAGTTGACACTAACCCCGATTACGCGCCTAACCTAGAGATTGCTAAAAGTTTTATGGCAGCTCATGGGGTCGAAGATATTGCTGCTCAAACAGAAATGCTTCATGATGACTTACTATGGCAACCACCAATGTATGGATCTGAGCAGTACGGAAAGGCTGAGCATGTTGAAGCATTAGTCATGTATCAAGATACATTTGATAATATCTTATATACTCCTGACTCTTGGCTTCCTGGTGTTTTGGCTGAAACTGGAGAATTAGACGGGAGTGTTAGAACTTATGGAACATGGACTGGAATACATGTAGAAACAGGACAATCTTTTAGTCTACATTCTTATCATACTATCGACTTCGCTGATGGCAAGATTATAGCTGGGGGAGATTATTTTGATTTTGGAGGTTTCTTCGCGTCATTTCAAGAAGAATAATCTTCTGAATAATTAGCAATGGCTCAGGCTGCCCGGGAGGACAGCGGGGGACAGACCCTCAGTCGTCGAACTCGTCGGGTAGCGACGGATCGAATACGAAGCCTGGGATTGGGTACCGCACCTTCGGTGCGCTCGGCCTCGGTAGGATCGAAGGTCGGGGTCTGGTCGAGGAGGAAGTCTCCCCGCGGAGGACCGCGAGCGGGTGAGATCGGGGGCGGTGTGTGCGGGAGCTCGAGGTGCTGTAGGATGGCGACCACGACGATCGGGTCAGTGACGAAGGAGATGATCCTCATGGAGCCGCCACAGGCGGGGCAGAGCAGCGGCAGCACCTCGTAGATGCGAGCGATCAGCACGGCCCATCGGATGCGAGAGGGGCTGCGGGGCGAGCCGGGTACCCCACCTCTGGTGGGCTCAGCATCTCCGCCGTGCGGCCGACCTTCTCTGAAATCGAAGTGATCGCAGCCCACTGCGAGCTGTGTGCTCGCTCTTGTTCCTGAACCAGCCGAACTGCCCTCTCCCGCACCTCTGGAGAGTAATGCCCAGTTCTTTGCATGACTCCATCCTCTCAAGGCTTGGAGTCTCCGACAATCCCGGGACGGGTCGGTAGGCGAACCATGCAGAGGCTCCAGTGCGGGGCGTGCCTGGCCTGTGACCTAGTCGCGGATCATGTTGCAGGTACGTCAAGTTGGAACTCTGTCACTCCATTGGAGCCCCCATTGAAGATCAGCCCACGACTCATTTCCTCTACCCTACTTCTGGGCATCGCCATCAGCGGGCCCTGGGCCACCGTCGAGGCTCAGGCTAACTCTGACCTGCACGGTGGCTGGCTCATCACCAGCTGGGCGGCCGCCGAGGGACAGACTGGCCCTACCCCAGAACGGGGCCTGTTCCTGTTCACCGAGTCAGGACATTACAGCATCATGTTTGTGATTGGTGAAGCGAGGGAGGCGCTCGGGGCGAATCCATCGGACGGCAACATCGCGGCCGCCTACAACCCCTTCGTGGCCAATGCCGGTCGCTACACGGTCTCGGAGAATCAGATCACCTACGAGGCCGCCGTTGCAAAGGACCCGGGGTATATGTCCCGGTTTTCTCCGACGGGTGGCGAGGGCAACGCCCAAACGATCACGTTCAGCATCGATGACGGCACCCTGACGCTGAGTTTCGGGGAAGGGGGGCCGATGCAAGGAGCGACGGCCACCCTGCGCAGGCCGGGCACCGGCTAGGGGGACTTATGAACGTCCAAGGGCCTGTGGACTCCCACAGTGCGGGAAGTGATGGACTGCGGGAAAGTGCATGAAGTAGCAGGGGGAAGCGGACGCCCAGACCAACCTCGGGACCAGGTACGCCAATGAGCGGGGCTTTGGCTCAACCGCAAGCATCAGCCTGGCGCCCAAGCCGTCACCTCATGTCTCCGAATCCAGCACCGGGTTCAACGCTGAGTCGATCACATTCCCGACCGCGACGCCGGGACACCACGTTTCCCGGTCCAGTTCCTGGTTCTCGTTCGTCGGCTCCGCGAGGCGCATGTCCACGTCCATGTAGATGATGGTCATCACTCGCCTCGGCTGCGCGGTGGTATTCGGGCCCGCGCGGTGGAACGTCCAGCCCATGTGGAAGCTCACGTCTCCCAACCTGAAGGGTTGTTCGGCGATGGGAAGCGATTGCGCATCGAGCTGCTTCTGCACCTCGGTTTCGGACTCGTCGCTGATGGGCAGGTCTCGATTCAGACTCG
>Ga0315339_1003814_pt1 | contig 10305 bp, 10 predicted proteins | sample ASW17metaG_FD_204514 | JGI IMG/M metagenome (GOLD analysis project Ga0315339, IMG submission 204514) | Ammonia-oxidizing marine archaeal communities from Pacific Ocean, United States - ASW #17 | ecosystem: Environmental > Aquatic > Marine > Oceanic | place: USA: California | collected 2016-12-05
TGATTTTCGCCGCCACCTCGTGGGCCTCGTCCCGCGAGCGGTTGTAGTGGACCGCTACCGCCCAGCCGCGCCGCCCGAGATCGAGGGCGATGGCACGCCCGATGCGCCGCGCCGCGCCGGTGACCAGCACCGTACCGGGCCCTGCCGGCAGGGAGGGTTCGGTCATGCCGCCCGTCAACCGACGTGGTGCGAGAGGTAGAATTGCGCCACCACGAAGACGGCGTAGGCGACCAAAAAACCGGCCCCAACCGGCGCACGGATCGGTTTGCGGCGGATCAGGAGCGGTGTCAACAGCAGTGCCGTCGCCAGCATGATCCACAGATCGACGTTCAACACCTCTGGTGGCACCGCCAGCGGGACAAATACCGCGGTGGCGCCGACCACGCCCAGGATGTTGAAGATGTTGCTGCCAATCACGTTGCCGATGGCCAGGTCGCCGTGACCGTGCAGCACCGCGAAGATCACGGCGACGAGCTCTGGCAGCGATGTCCCGACAGCGATCAATGTCAGGCCGATGACGGCTTCCGAGATGCTGGCCGCCCGCGCGAGATCGATCGCGCCTGCGATCAGCACATCGCCGCCGATCATCAGTCCGGCCAATCCGGCCAGGACGTAGAGTACCGAACGCCACAACGGACGTTGTTTGCCCTCGAACTCGGCCACCTCGTCGGCGTAGTACTGGCGCTCCGCTGCGTTGGCCCGACCGTGCCAATACCGCCATGACAGATAGCCGAGCAGAAAGACGAACAAAACCAGGCCTTGCCAGCTCTCGATCGCGCCGCCCAGGCAAAACGCGGCGAACACGACGCTCGATGCCATCATCACGATGTTGTCGAAATTCGCGGTCGGCACATCGCACGTCACCGGGCGCAGCAAGGCGGCGAGCCCGAGCACCAGCAAGATGTTGGCGACATTGCTACCGACGACGTTGCCTATGGCGAGGGCGGGCGAGCCTTTTAGCGCGGCATCCAGGCTGACTACCAGCTCGGGCGCCGAGGTGCCGGCCGCGACCACGGTCAGGCCGATCAAAAGAGGGCTGACGGCGAGGCGTCGGGCGAGCGAAACCGAGCCGCGCACGAGAAGATCGCCGCCCGCCAGCAGTACGATCAAGCCGCCGATGACTTGCACGTACATTACGGCGTTCGTCAAGGGACGGCTCTCATGGCGCGGTCGTCATCGCGGCACCGGAGCACTCGGATGCCGGCGAGGGCCAAGACCTACAGTGGGCCTTCGGTCTGCGCCGCGTAGCGTCACCAGGCCGCCGAGATGGCCGCCCCGATCAACCACCACGGCTCGCGACAGGTCGAAACGAGACAACAGGTGGATCGCATACTTTATGTCCATGTCCTCGCGCAGCGAGACCACCGGTTTCGACGTGATTTCATAGACGTTGACGCGGTCGGGCGAGCGCGTCGCCGCGATCACGTGCGCGGCGAAGCCGCCGAACACGACGATGCCAAGCTCGTCGTGTTCATCACGCCGCTCGATCACGAGCGAACTCACGTCGTGTTCGACCATCGCGCCCTTGAGACTAGCATCAGCGACTTCGCCATGCGTACGGGGTAGCCGCCGGCGCCTTCTATTCGTCGAAGCGACTGCGCGTCTTCTGGTAGGTGGTGATGTCGGCGGCACGGGAACCGCCCCGCGGATCAATCCGTAAAGAATTGCCGCTAAAATTTTTTGTGTTCGTCCTTCAAGGCCACCAACGGGTGTTGGGGGGACATCTGAAACTTGACCAACAGTTCTCGTGCCAGCATGTCGCGGTCTTGTTGGTCGTTTGGAAATTCGGCATTATCCGAAACTGTTATCCAACCGTTGATGTTGCGGTCGAACACGGCCGGACGTCCTTCCTCATATCCCATGTGAACGTCTTCAAGCCAGTTGAGATCGTCCCACCCCATGATCTCGATGTATCTCGTAAGAAATGGCGTCAATCGAGCGTAGTCGGGCAATAGATTGATGTCGTACCGATAACCGATATGCTGTCCGATCTCTTGTTCGCGCCCGGTTTCTAGACGGTCGGAGGTAACGTGGCGGTCAACGCTCGTTCTTTGTTTCATTGCGGTCTCCTAGTAGCGTGTCATATCGGGTCGACCGACCGTGTGCTGGGTGCCGGCTAACGGCACCATGGCCATCGCCGAACTCTCCATCGTCAGGGCGGCAAGATCCTCGGGTTCGAGCGAGTGCACATTCGTCTTGCCACATGCCCGCGCCATCATCTGGCATTCGATCGTCAGCGTGTGGAGAAGATTGTAGACTCTCTCGGCCGCAGCATCGGGATCGAGCCGACTACGAAGCGCCGGATCTTGGGTCGCGACACCGACCGGACAGCGTCCCGTATGACAGTGATAGCAGTGTCCCGCTCTAACGCCGATCTCTTCCTCGAAATTGGCTTCAGGAATGTCCTTATTGCAGTTGAGGGCAATCATCGCGGCAGTGCCTATCGCCACGGCATCAGCACCGAGCGCCAAGGCTTTGGCGAGGTCGCCGCCGTTGCGGATGCCACCCGCATAAACCAAGGATATCTCGCCCGACTTGCCGAGATCGTCGAGCGCCTTACGCGCCTGACGGATGGCGGAGATGCCCGGCACACCGGTTTCCTCAGTGGCAAGGTGCGGGCCGGCGCCCGTTGACCCTTCCATACCGTCAATGTAGATCGAATCGGGATCGCACTTGATTGCCATGCGGACATCGTCGTAGACGCGCGCCGCGCCAAGCTTGAGTTGGATCGGGATCTGCCCATCAGTCGCCTCTCGCACTTCATGTATTTTTAGAGAGAGGTCGTCTGGCCCGAGCCAATCGGGATGGCGCGCCGGAGAGCGTTGGTCGATACCGGCGGGCAGAGACCGCATCTCGGCCACCTGGTCGGTGACCTTCTGGCCCATGAGATGTCCGCCCAGTCCGACCTTACAGCCTTGCCCAATGAAGAACTCACATGCGTCGGCAAGTTGGAGGTGATGCGGGTTAAACCCGTAGCGCGATTGGATGTTCTGATAGATCCATTTGCTGGAGTAACGACGCTCGTCGGGAATCATTCCGCCTTCGCCGGAACATGTGGCTGTCCCCGCCATTGTTGCACCGCGGGCAAGAGCCACCTTTGCCTCGTACGACAAGGCGCCGAAACTCATTCCTGTGATATAGACCGGGATGTCGAGCTCCAGCGGCCGCTTTGCGCGCGGACCGAGAACTGTCGTGGTTTCGCATTTCTCTCGGTAACCTTCAATGACGAAGCGGGTCAGCGTGCCGGGCAGAAAGGTTAGATCATCCCAAGACGGAATCTTCTTGAAGATCGCCATTCCCCGCATGCGGTAACGCCCAAGCTCTGCCTTGATGTGGATGTCATTGATGACATCGGGCGTGAACAGAAAATTTTGTCCAAGGATTTCCTTGTTCCGGTCTGCACGGTTATCGCCGTCCGCCATATTATTACCCTTAGTTCTCCACGAGCTACGCTGTGTTTCTCGATGTCTAGATAGGTTCTACAACACCAGCTTCTTTTCGGTCGGCTCCAGTTGGTCGTAGTTCCACAACTTTTTACCAGCGACGATCTTTTTCATATTTTCGGCCCCTTTGGGGACGTCTAACCCATAGAGGGCAAGCTTGCGCTTGAGCCACGTGACGTCGAGGTCGGTCAGCTCGCCGGGCACCGCATCCACCCCCAAGGAGGCTATCTCGCCGCCGACGTAAATCGTCCCGTCGTACATCGAATCGCCAAGATTCTTGCCAACATCTCCCAGTAGAATCATTCGACCGCGTTGCATCATGAAGCCCGAGAACGCGCCGGTACGGCCGCCGACAATGATAGTGCCGCCCTTCATGTCGATACCGGTACGTGAACCAACGTCCCTTTTACAAACCAAGTCACCGCCACGCAGCGCGGCGCCGAAACACGATCCAGCGTTTTTCTCGATCACCACGGTGCCAGCCATCATGTTCTCTGCACAGGACCAACCAACACGGCCGGATACGCGCACATTTGGGCCGTCAATCAGGCCGACGCCGAAATATCCCAGACTGCCCTCGAAGTAGAGATGCAATCGGTTGAGGATACCGATACCGAGAGAATGCTTGGATAACGGGTTCTTGACGACGATAGTGCCGACGCCGCAGGCCATGAGTTCGCGAATATTTTGATTGATGGCCACGTGGTCCATTTCCTCGGCGTCGAACTCGACCCGTTTGTTAAAGTCGACGTCCAAAGCGTCGGAATAGACGAAGTTTGTCTCCGCCTCCGGCGAAATAAAAACCTGCTGCGTGCGACCCGCGAGCTGCTCGCTCGTCATTCCGGCCTGGTGCGATGCCGGCTCGTTCTTCAGGTCTGCCATACGCGCACCTCTCCTTCATAAGGATCCGTCGTCTCGATTTCGGAGGGGAATATGGTGCGGATCGCGATCTCCTCAGAGGCCAGCGCGATGAAGTCTTCGCTTTCGTAGAGCACCATAGGTTTAGCCGCCATCACGTCCTTCGCCATGCCGAGGCTGTCGGACGTTGTGACGAGATATGTGAATACCCCGTCGAGTTCGTCGATAGACGTACGCATCGCGTCTTCGAGCGTCAGGCCATTCTGCTGACGGTCGGCGAGGTACACCGCGATCAGTTCAGAATCGCAGTTTGACACGAACCGATGGCCCCGGTGTTCGAGGTCGCGACGGCTCCGCCAGTAGTTCGTCAGCTGGCCGTTGTGGACCACCGCAATATCACGGAAGGGGTAGGCCCAGTATGGATGGGCCGAACGGATATCAACATCGGATTCGGTCGCCATCCGCGTGTGGCCGATGGCGTGGGTACCGATATGGGGACCAAGATCATAGGCCCCCGCCACCGTGCTGGCATCGCCGAGGTCTTTGATCAGCTCCAACGCCTGGCCAATTGACAGAATCTCAACACCCTCCACGTCCTCAAGAAAATTGGCGAGGCGGCGCAAGTCTCCATCGTAATTGAAGCGATAGCGGTAAGCGTAGTCGGTGGCCTGTTCGGCGGAAATGATCTCGACTCCGGTCGATCGAAAGCGCTCGTCGACTTCGGCGCGGCGCTCCTTGACTAAGCGCCGGATGTCGAATCCGATCGCCAAGTCCGCCTGCTCGGCCACCTTGAAGCGCATTATCAGCTCGTCAGACTCCGGCACGCCGTAGATGGCGAACCCGGTCGAGTCGGGACCACGATGTCTCAGGGACTGCAACATGGCCGTCATTTCCCTGCCGATCTCACCGGTGCCGCCCCGATGAATGATGCCTGCAATCCCACACATTGTTGTCAAACCTCCTAAGCCGCCCGTCGTGCCCGGCCCAAGTCCGACCGGCCGGAATCACTGGGTCGGGCTATGGTAGACAGTCCATATAGGTTTCAATATCCCACTCGGTAACCGTCGCGAGAAACTTTTCCCACTCGTCGCGCTTGTAGTGCATGAACACGTGATACATCTCTCCAGGTAGCGCCGATTTTGCGACCTCGTCCTCGTCGAACGCATCGATCGCCTCGCCTAGAGACATAGGCAGCCGGGCATATTTTTCCTTCATCTCGTCGAGGTGGTCGTAAATATTGCGTTGCTCCGGCGGCCCCGGGTCGAGTTCGCGTTTGATGCCATCATCGATTGCCTTAAGGATACCCGCGCAAAGCAGGTAGGGGTTGTGCGCTGAATCGACAGCCTTGTATTCAAATCTACCCGGCGCTGAGTTGCGTATGCCGGCGGTCCGATTCTGATATCCCCAATTGGCGTAGTACGGAGCCCAGAATCCGAGATCCAGGAGCCGGCGGTAGGAGTTTACGGTCTGACAGCCGAGGACGGTGAGGCCACGCGAATGCTCGAGCAGACCGCCCATGGCGTAAAGGCCAATTTGACCCGGTTGCCTGGGGTTGTCGGTTTCCGGCAAGAACGTGTTCTCGCCCCCCTTCAGCAAGGTAAATATGTCATCCGCACCTGGCAGGGGGTCGTTTCCGAGTGGCGTGGGTTGGTACTCGCCGCCGCGCCAAACGGAGAGGTTGGTATGGCAGGCGGAAGCGGAGACGTTCATGAACGGCTTCGGCATGAAGCATGCGATAATGTCGTGCTCGCGGGCCACCTGCGCACATATCTGCCGATAGGTCGTAAGCTTATCAGCATTACGCATCACTTCGTCGAAAGTGAAGTTGAGTTCCAACTGTCCGGGGGCGTCTTCGTGATCGCCTTGGATCATGTCAAGCCCCATGGCTCTGGCATACTCGATGACCTGCAGATACACCGGTCGTAAGGACTCAAACTGATCGATGTGGTAGCAATAAGGCCTACTATAGCCGCCTGCCGGCTTGCCATCTTCGCCGCGCTTCAACCACATCATTTCTGGCTCGGTGCCGACCCGCAGATTTAACCCTCCGTGCTCGTCCTTAAATTGCTGGTGGATGCGGCGAAGATTTCCCCGGCAGTCTGAGGTAAGGAATGATCCCGCATTCTCGGGATGTTCGCGACCGCGAAACAGGGTGCAGAAAACGCGCGCGACACGTTTGTCCCACGGTAGCTGGACGAATGTTTCAGGTTCCGGAATGCCAACCAATTCCCAGTCCTCGGGACCGTAGCCGATATAGCTTCCGCCACGATCCATGAACAGGTTCGCGGTCGACCCGTAGACTAACTGAAATCCTCGCTCGGCGAAGGTTTCCCAGTGATCCGCGGGCGCTCCCTTGCCCATGATGCGGCCAGTTAGCGAGACGAACTGGTAATAGACATAAGTGATTCCGAGCTCGTCTATTTTTTTGCGAACATCGTTCACCAGAGCGTCCCGGCCCTCCTGGTTAACGAACGCCTCGATATCCATTGTGCGGTCTCTCCCTCGTCTTTCAGTCTGCCCTGGCGCCTTGATATCTCACGCCGGGGAGGTGTTTTCCGTATTCGGCACTCCAATCTTAGGCGGTCGATCCACGCGCGCTCCGCGTATACCCGCGAGTCCCCGTCCCCTAGCTGACGCTGTGTGGTTGGCAGTGCCACATGGTTGGCAGTATAAGACGATCTTGACCGACGCGTCCTCAGGCCCAATCATGAGTTACACCAATTTCATACCAATTCGACCACCGGTTCGATTCTACAGTTTTTTTCGCTGACCCTGTCAAGTGCCATGCCACCTCGTCCCCTGGAATCCCAAACATCGGATGCGAAGAACGAGAGGAGTCCCGCTTTGCCGGCGGTTGGCGGGGCGGCCGGTGTCGCGGCGTACCTGCGTCGAGCCATTTTTGATGGTTTCTATCAAGTTGGTGATCGGCTGCCCGCCGAACGACAGCTGGCGGAAAGCGTCTCCACCTCGCGAGCAACGGTGCGTGAAGCCTTAAGCATCCTCGAAAGCGAGGGGTTTGTGACCCGCCGTCAAGGTAGCGGCACATTCGTCTGCCATCGAACGAAGGTCCGCGAGCATAACGTGGCGGAAACGACCAGTCCCGTGCAGCTCGTCGATGTCAGGTTAGCTGTGGAGCCCCACATGGTGCGTTTGGCAACGATCAACGCGACGTCGAGAGAGATCGAGCGTATGGAGCAAATAATCGTCGCTCTCGAAAAGTCTGGCGAGGACCCCGACTACTTCTCGAAGTGGGACCAAAAATTCCATCAATGTCTGGCGAACGCTACGAACAATCCTCTAATGATATCTCTCTACGAACAAATAAATAACGTTCGAGGTCATGAGCAATGGGGCATGATGAAAGTAAATATCCTTACTTTTCAAAGAATGAATGATTATAACCGCCAGCATCGTGCGCTTTTTAGCTCTATCGTCGGCCGGAATATAGAAGAGTCTATGAGGATTATTACGGTTCATTTGAATGACGCGAGGCATGATTTGCTGATGACCTGATATTGCAGAAAATGCAGGTCGGCTGTCGGCGATTTGAGTACTGCGAATTCGTGCGCGGGCTCGCTGCCAGCTAATTTCAGTGCGCCTCGGCTCGCTGCCCGCCAATTGGGGTGCTCACTCCCAATTGGACACGAACCAAGATGCGTTATGGGCGGAAGCACCCCGAACGCCAGCAACCTCCGTCAGCCCGTGGCTGGCGCCCAGCTGGGCGATCGGGGTCACCGGTCCTTTGACAACCCGTCCACGGACAGCCTTGAATCGACACGAGCGGTCAAACTGGCGTAGAATTGGTATGGATAGTGGTTTAATAAGACCTGAGCCCATGTGAATGGGGGAGCACCAAGCCATACATCTCCATGTGAAGTGCTTTCGCAGGCCGAAGCCAGCAGCCAAAGCACATAAGCTAAAGCCTAGTAGCTCGCATGGCTAAAAGCATAGTAACCCGCATGCTCAACCTACAGGTCCATTGCGACGAACGAAGGAGGAAATAGATGAAGACATTTACAAATATGGCAGCTGGGGCTGCTTTTTCGGTGGCGCTGGCCCTCACGTCTAGTCAGGCCATAGCCGAAGACTCCAGCTCACCCATCGTCATCCCGACTCACAATTGGTCGAGCCAAGTGGTAATGGCATATGTGATCGGTGGGATTTTTGAGAGTTTGGGTAACAACGTTGAATATGTACCTGCAGACACTCAAGCGGTTTATGAGTCTATCCGTAATGGCGACGTGACTATATCTCATGAAGTCTGGCAATCGACTTTTGGAGCTTCGTTTTATGCAGCGATGGCAAAAGGTGGTGTCATTGATGCCGGAACCCATTCAGCAAAAACTCTGGAAGAAGTTGGTGTGCCTCAATGGGTAATAGACCAGGATTTGTGCCCTGGCCTGCCTGATTACAAAGCCTTGCTAAATTGTGCAAGCGTCTTTGCAACCCCAGATTCCGGTGGTAAAGGAAGAATTCTGGAAGGTCCCCAAAGTTGGCATGGTGTAGAGTATCCTGATCGTGTTGAGGCTCTGTTAGGTGATGATTGGGTCGTAAAGTTTGCGGGCAGTGCTGATGCAATATGGGCCGACCATGCTGCTGCAAGAAAAGAAGGCCGTGCGACCTTAACCTTTAACTGGACGCCAAACTTTACGGATGCTGACGGGTTTGTCTTCATCGAGTGGCCACCATATTATCTCGGCTGCAGGAAACAAGATGGTGGTGACAGTAAGTGTGGCTCACCGATAGGTTGGCTGAAGAAAGCCGCCAACTATAAGTTCCCCAAAACGCATCCAGCAGCTTATATGGCGTTTTCCCAGATTTCATTTAACGCTGGCCAAATTGGGTCTATGGCCGCGCTGGTCGATATAGATAAGTTGAGCCATCAGGATGCTGCTACGAAATGGCTGGCTGATAACGAAGATGTTTGGAAGCCATTTACGCAAGCAGGCATGTAGTATCGCCCTCAGGGCGTAATTATAAATCCCTCCCATGGCCACGGTGGCCATGGGAGGGATTTTTTTTGAATATGATCTAATATGATTGCCAGCGGATTAGGACTATCATCTTGGCGTAGCACATTAATCGGGAAAAAGTATGCCTTCTCAAGGTAGGCCTACCGGGAACGCACAAGCCGTCATCCAATGTGAGTCTGTGTACAAGATTTTTGGTGAGAAGGCCAAAAGTCTGCTGCACGCTTCCACAGGCAACGTAAATGCCAAAGCGTTCCAAGAAGCAGGCTGTATCGTAGGTGTTAATAATGCTTCTTTTGAAGTTCACAAAGGTGACCTTTTAGTTGTTATGGGTCTGTCTGGATCGGGAAAATCAACACTACTTCGTTGCATATCAAGACTAACTGTTGCTACTGCCGGAAATATATTTATTGATGGCGAAGATTTGTTAAGGATGAGCAATAAAAAGTTAATTGAACTTCGACGTAGCAAAATGGGTATGGTGTTCCAGAATTTTGCGTTATTGCCCTACAAAACAGTTTTAGAAAATATTGCTTTCCCCCTCCAGGTAAAGGGTAGCACCACGCGAGAAAGTATCAAAAGAGCTAAGGATATGGTTGATCTTGTGGGGCTGGACGGAAGAGAGAACTATTTTCCAAGAGAGCTTTCGGGCGGTCAGCAGCAACGTGTAGGTATCGCCCGATCATTAGCTGTGGAGCCCGATATATGGTTTTTGGACGAACCTTTTTCCGCTCTAGATCCATTGATCCGAAAAGAGATGCAGGATGAATTCCTTCGCCTTCAGGGCGTTTTAAACAAAACGATCTTATTCGTCACACATGACTTTGATGAGGCGCTGCGCCTTGCAGATCGAATAGCCATTATGAAAGATGGCGTTATCGAGCAATTAGATACGCCAGGCAATATTGTGCTTAATCCTGCAACCGAGTATGTGCGAAAATTTACTGAAGATGTACCAAGAGAAAAGGTGCTTAAAATAGAGTCTGTGATGGACCCTATTGACGAATCTGAAGAACTGAGCGATTTAACAGTGT
>Ga0315339_1003815_pt1 | contig 10304 bp, 10 predicted proteins | sample ASW17metaG_FD_204514 | JGI IMG/M metagenome (GOLD analysis project Ga0315339, IMG submission 204514) | Ammonia-oxidizing marine archaeal communities from Pacific Ocean, United States - ASW #17 | ecosystem: Environmental > Aquatic > Marine > Oceanic | place: USA: California | collected 2016-12-05
TCATCCATTGTGTGAGAAACCCGGCCGACACCTGTTTCTCTTGCTTCCGGAACTACTTCGCGGGTTTCCACCCGTTCGCTTACGACCTCGCGGAACTGGGCCGGTACTATCGACTGTACCAGGGTCTGATGGACCATTGGCGGAGCGTCGCCCCCGACCAGTTGCATGACGTCTGTTATGAAGACCTGGTATCGGATCCAGAGGGTCAAATTCGCCGCTTGCTGGAGATCTGCGAATTGGACTGGGATGATCAATGCTTGGAGTTTTACCAAACCGAACGACCCGTCCGCACAGCAAGTGCAGCACAAGTCCGTGAGCCAATGTATACCTCATCAGTCGAGTCGTGGAGGCGGTTTGAGGATTACCTCGAACCACTATTGGAGAGCCTCGGGTGAGCACCCAGCTCCCAGAATTAACGGTCGGCGACCGGTCACCGAATTTTGTGCTGCCGGGAATGGACGGCAAATTCTATTCATTTCATGAACGCGTTCGCGGCAATCGAACGGTTCTGTTTTTAAGCTCGAACCTTGATGAACAGACAGGAACAATCATCTCCGCGCTGGCTGCTGCACGAGATGATTTACAATCCCACGCGACCGATGTCTTGGCGGTGGTTGCCGGCACCGTGGAACATCTCGCGACCTGTGCCGCCGCGCGCGAGGCAACAGAGCCGCCATTCCGTGTCTTTGCCGATGTCAAAGGCAAAATACTTGAGGGTTTTCGGGAATTGCTCGGAGATTCGGGAATTGCGCCAATCTGTTTGCTGCTGGATGCAAACCAGCGGATTTTGGCGCGTATTGAAGTGGACGAAGCAGGCGACCGCTATGTTCCGAAAACCATCGCCTTCCTGCGGGCAAATCCCGACCCTGCGGAACGTCATGTCCTGGGAAACTCCGCGCCGGTCTTGCTCGTTCCCAACGTCATCGAACCCGACCTATGCCGGTCCCTCATCGAACGGTGGGAAACCATGGGTCATGAGGAGGGCAAGGTGCAGTCCGTTCTCGATGGACGGGAACATGAACGGGTGAACTTCGAAGGAAAGCGGCGGCTGGATCACTATATCGGTGACCAGACGCTGATCCGCGAACTGAGCCTGCGCGTGTTGCGACGCCTAGCTCCTGAAATTGAGAAAGCCTACCGCTTTGAGGGCTTTCGGTTGGACCCCTTCCTTATCGGCTGTTACCAGGCGGAACGAAAGGATTTTTTTCGTCCGCACAGAGATAATCTTGCGCCGACCAACGCCAATAGGATGTTTGCGTTCAGCATCAATCTCAATGCCGCAGAGTATGAGGGCGGCGATCTTCGGTTTCCCGAGTACGGACCACATCTGTATCGACCCGAGACCGGCGCGGCGCTCGTGTTTTCATGCTCGCTCATCCATGAGGCTCTGCCGGTGACAAAAGGGCAACGTTTCGTTCTTCTGAACTTTATGCGCGATGTCCGGCCACCAGGGTCACCGCGTTCGACGCGCCCCGCGGGCGGTGCTTGATGCGGCGAATGGAAACATCGGAGCGAAGAGCCTATTTTCCAGACCTTACTTGTCGCTGAGTCTCGATTGAGATAGATACCGGTTTAACAGACCGGCCTTTGCTTGACGGCTGCCTTGGACTAATCCGAAGGCGTTAGATTGTAAGTTCACGCTTTCGTAAATTGAGAGAGAACCGTGCCTGGAGTTTTGTGGCTCGCGTCGTATCCCAAATCCGGAAATACATGGGTGCGCGCCTTCATCGCCAACTACCTGGTGAACGGTAGTACGCCAGTCCCCATCAATGAACTTCCCGAGTTTGTCAGAGGCGATGGCCCGAAACGCTATTACGAGGATGTCCTGGGATTTCCGATAGAGGGGTCGCTGTCAGCCAAGGAAACACAGGAATTGCGTCTCATCGTGCATGAGAAATTCGCACATGAGAGCCAGAACACGACCATCGTCAAAACCCACAATGCTATCGCTTACTTGGAAGATATTCCGACGATCAACCCGGAAGCGACGGAAGGTGCCATATACATCATGCGAAATCCGCTTGATGTGGCGTTGAGCTACGCCCACCACTATGGCACGACCTACGATCAGGCCATTGAAAAGCTGGCTTGGGAGCAAAACTCTCTGGGCGATACAGAACGGCAGGTTATCCAAATTTTGGGCAGTTGGAGCGAGCACGTCCGAAGCTGGGTCGAAGCGCCCGGGCTAAAGCTTCATGTCATGAGGTACGAGGACATTCTCATTGATCCGACCAAGGCGTTTGTCGGGCTCATCAAGTTTCTGGATTTGCCGGAGGAGCTGGAACGAGTCGAGAAGGCGGTTCGTTTCAGTTCGTTCGATGCTTTGGCGGGCCAAGAGGAGTCTGAGGGGTTTGTTGAGGCAGTTCCCGCCAAGGAGCACCCCGCATTTCAGGGCAAGGACGTCGAGAAAGTTCCGGAGACTGCAAAGTTTCAAGGCGAAAACCGGGTCCGCTTTTTCCGTGCCGGTAAACTTGGGTCGTGGCGCGATCAACTGACGGCAGAACAAGTATCCCGCGTCATTAGTGATCACCGTGAAGTCATGGAGGCGCACGGCTATCTCGACGAACAGGGTGCGCCAATATTTTGAGTGAGGAATGGTTTCGAATACGACCCTCGATTCCGGTTGACTCCAGGAGACACCTTTACCGATTTGCGTGACGGACGAGATTGAAACCGGCACTGGGTGACCGAAGGCATCGTTGTGACAGAGAATAGACGTACACTGCTGAACCTGCTGATTATCGGTCCGAGCGGTGCGGGTGTATCGACGCTGGCTCGGTGCCTCTCCGAAAAAGACGGCGGCCTGTTCTCGACCGAGGAAAGAAACTACGTTGCGATCGACGTTTCGGCTGATACGCGCGGAATTGTTCAACAAGTGATGCAAGGGTCCGTGGTCGCGGACGGTGTCGTTCTGGTTGCGGATGCTTCGAACCGGCGATCCGAGATTATTGAATGCGTGGCCAAGCTGGTATCGCACTTCGGTGTGGATCAGGTTGTTGTGGCGATGAATAAGGCTGACCTTGTAGACACGTCCGCAAAATTGGACGAGGCGCGAGAACGCGTTCGCCAACTGACGGCCAAGGCAGGGGTGAACTGTTTGGCGATTGTGCCTGTATCCGCCAAAACAACAGGAAACGTTCATGGTTCCGGCGGGGGCTTCTTTGGTGTGGAGGGACCATCGCTGACCGACGCCCTGGATGCATTCGAAGCGGTACAGCCATTATCTGACCAGCCACTACGCCTGCCTCTGACTTCTTTCTCGGATAAGCAAGGCTCGCGCTTTTATGAGGGCCGTCTGAGATCCGGCGTGCTGGTCGAGGGGGACCAGATAGTGCTCTCTCCGTCTAATACGTTGGCGCGTGTCGCCAGAGTTCAAATTCCGGATGGTGAGCAATATGCTCAAATTGCTCATGCGGGCGACCGTGTATCTCTACTGCTGGATACGGACAAAGAATTCAATGCAGGCGAAATACTCAGCCACGTTGAAGATGCGCCTATCGAGACCGATGTGTTTCGCGGCAAGGTATGGTGGCGCCGCGAAGAACCGCTGATTGAAGGTTCGGAAGTCGGATTGGAGATTGGCGACTGCGTCGTGGATGTCGAAGTTCAATCCATTGACCAAGTCATCGACCCATCTGATGTGTCGATAGTGAAGTCCGCCATTCTGTCCGAGGGTGAGGTCGGCGAAGTGGTTATTCGCGCAAAAGACCTCCTTGCACTGGACACACGGGCAACATGCCCCGCGAATGCGCGAATGCGGTTCCTGGATGGTGAAGGAATTTCTGGTTTTGGTTTGATCAGAATGGACGGCTACGGTGACCAACGAAAAATCGTGACCGTCCGTGCAACCAATGTGACCCGGGTTGCGCATCACGTCAGCGCCGAAGCGCGTAACCAAAGGCACGCGCATCGTGGCGCGGTGCTCTGGTTTACGGGATTGTCCGGCGCGGGAAAGTCCACCCTTGCCATTGAGGTGGAGCGCGCACTGTTTGAGGATGGTTACGAAGCTTACGTATTGGATGGCGACAATATTCGCCATGGACTCAATGCAGACCTTGGGTTCTCCCCCGAAGATCGGTCGGAAAATATTCGGCGCGTGGGTGAAGTGGCGGCGTTATTTTCGCGGGCGGGAATTGTCGCGATCTCGGCGTTCATTTCTCCGTATCGCTCCGATCGGGCTCGGGCACGTGCTGCGGCCGGGGGTAATTTTCACGAGATTTACATCAAGGCGTCTGTTGAAGTTTGTGAGGGCCGTGATCCCAAGGGACTCTATGCGCGCGCACGCAGCGGAGAGCTGAAGGAGTTCACCGGAGTCTCAGCGCCCTATGAAGCCCCCGAGTCTCCAGATCTTATCGTCGACACTGCGGCAAACGATATCGCGTCGTGCGTTGCGCAAGTAGTGGCCTACATAGACTCGGAGCTGTCGATTTCTTGGAAATCAGCAGGACCTATGCCGCAGAGCGGAGCTTGAATCTGCTCTACCGCATTGATATCCGTGCATGTGACACGATCGGGTCGGAAGCGTTGCTGCTTCCAACGCGATAGCAATAATTCAAGGGCGGGCAACACCTGAGATTCCGACAATCCCTACGGCTCCGGAATTTGAAATTCGGCGTGCGGTTTTGGAATTCATGCCTCCGAGGGCATATACCGGATAGCCGCATCGGGTCCGCTGTGCTGCCGCAATGAGTGCGGCAAAGCGCACGACCCCGAGGGGTTTGGATCCCGGGTGACTCTCGGTGGAGAACACCGGACCAAGAATGGCGGCATCGGAGCCGTTGTGTACGGCTGAAATGAGACTGCGATAGGAATGTGCTGCTGCTGTGATGAGCCAGTGCGGGCAGCGTTGACGCCATTGCCGCGACTCGGCTGCACGCCATTCGGGAAAATGTACGCCATGGGCGGTGACCCGCATCGCCATGCCTCCATCACCGGCGATGAGAAGATACAGGCCGTGGTGACGACACAACGAAGCCAGCTCTCGTGCGAGGTCTGGGCGATTTGGGTCATTGTAGTGGCGCAGGATGACACCTGCACCGCGTGGAAGTGCGGCCACTGCGGGAAGAGGATCCGGCAAGCGGACCTCATCGGTCATCAAGAGGACCGCCGGGAGGCTCTTCCCCATCGGATGCCGCGAATTGAGGCGGGTGGCGAGCTCTGTTAGGGTCATTGGCAGGTTTCGTCCGCTTCCACGACAGTGCAATGAGTATTGAAATCCCGCAATCAACGGCCGAGGGTCCGCAATTTGTTGATGTTGCGGCCAATCTCCAGGTGGTTCAGCAGCATATAGAATCGGCCGCACGAAATGCAGAGCGCCGCGCCGAAGAGGTAAATCTGATTGCAGTCTCCAAAACTCACGATGCCGGGCGCATTGTTCCAGCGCTCGTTGCAGGCCATCGGGTATTCGGAGAGAATCGCGTTCAAGAAGCGGCGGAAAAGTGGCCCGCTCTGCGAGACTCATATGCGGATGTGGAACTCCACCTGATCGGTCCACTGCAAACCAATAAAGTGAAATCGGCGATCGCGCTTTTTGATGTCATTCAAACCGTTGACCGACCGAAACTTGCACGCGTGCTGGCGGAGGAAATGGCGCGGAGCGGCCTGCAACGGGAATGCTTCGTGGAAGTGAATATTGGGGAAGAACCCCAGAAGGCGGGCATCCTGCCTAAGGAAGCGAACGCCTTCATCTCGGAATGTCGCGAACGATACCAACTACCCGTTCAAGGAGTGATGTGCATTCCTCCTTTTGACCAGGAGCCGTCACCCTATTTCGCCTTGTTGGCCAAGATCGCCGAGCGGAATGCGCTCCCGGCGGTCAGTATGGGAATGAGTAGCGACTACGAGACCGCTGTTGCCTTTGGTGCGACGCATGTCCGGGTAGGAACCGCGATATTTGGTCCCCGGCAAACTTATCGACGGGTCAGCGACGAATAAAAAGTCCTATCCGGTGATGCTGATTTCAGTATCTCGATCACAATCCCTTAGGACCGCGAGTAAGTCGTCAATCGCAAGCGCAACACATCCCGCAGTCGGCACGAAATTTTTGCGCGCCGCGTGGAGAAATATTGCGCTTCCGCGTGCTGCAATCGGTGGATCGTCGTTGTAGCCGATCACGACAATCACATCGTAGATGTGGTCGTCACGCCAGAGCCGTTCAGCGCTCGAAGGATAAGGCAATGAGACAATCCGGTTGTATCGAGGGTCTCTCGGATCGTCGCACCAACCGTCATGAGACTCGATCGGGCGCGATGGTAGCATGGTCGAGGGTCGTCCTATTCGATCCGGCCGGAAAAGTACGCTGCGCAATGGAAAGTCGCCAGCCGGCGTAGCGCCGTCGCCCTCGTGCTTATCCAGGGTCACACTGCAGCGGCCAAGTGCGCAGGGGTAGGTGTTACCTCGAAACTTGAACGTGCCGCGGGGGCTGACCTCAATACGCATCATGGTGGCTAATCTACACGGTCGCCGCTAGATCGCTCCATTGTGCAGAGATCGGTAAGACGAACAAAGCGCCGGAAATGGGGCCGGCCAATTGCCTGCCTATTTGATGTCGTTGGGGGGGCTGGGATTGGTTGCTTAATCGTGCGCGCTGTTGATAGGTCTCGTATAACTTCAAGACTGCTGAGACGTCCACACCGTCCTGTGTGATTGACTTCATTCCACCGATACTGGAATTTTCCCTGAATGCATCAAGCATAGACGGTGAATTCGCCTTTCCAAGAGGCGCGAAGGCCGTACTCTGATGCCAATCGCCATTGAGTACGCTCGTCCTTATGGCCATGTGCAGAGGCTCATTGCCTGATGCCGCGTTAGCCAGATTTGCCGGGCTATTTTCGATTGACGGAGGAAATGTCAGTGTAGTTGTCTGATAGGGCTCTTGCGCGAGCAATCCATCTTCGGTGCTGGCAAAAGAGGGCATTACTAGCGTGCCTTTTGGTTCCGGTGCATTAGCGTCGCTGAACAACGCGACAACGTGCTCACCTATGTCTTTCCCCGTCGAATCCTCGACGACGACGTTGATCAGCGGTGACACGGCGCGGAGAATACCCCCGAATAGACTGCCACCAATGAGGCGAGTGCCAGGAGAAATTTGATCTCCGGTGAGTTCGCGGTAAAGCGTTGCGACACCGGGGATATGGTGAAGGGGATTGATCAAATCTATGAGATCCCCGAAGGTGAATCCGTCTTCGCCCCACAATGGGTCCGCGGTTTCGCCGTTCTCATCGATCGACGTGACAGGGATCTTGAATTTATCGAACCCATAGGCGCGATCTGAGGTTGGGAAGATTGAGTTGGCGGTCACAGTGCTGAAATTGGTGCGAGTGATTTCTCTTACGACACACAAACGCTGAGCCAAGTTGAGTGTATATATTTCAAGGGCTTAACTTGCTCGCGTATCCGAACATCTTGCCGATGCGGCAAATTCTGCCTCGCTCGCAGGACGGCGGCTAAGGCGCAAGGAGAGGTCTATAGGGTGTGGCCGGCGCGTTTGGCCTTGGCCTGAAGGTAATGGGCGTTGTGCGGATTGGCGGGGAATGCGTGCGGCACCCGCTCCACGACTTTGATGCCACAGCTTTGAAGGTTGCTTACTTTTTGAGGATTGTTGGTCAGGAGACGCACGCGAGAGATTCCCAGAAGTCGCAATATTTGAGCGGCAGGCTCGAAGATTCGCTCGTCTGGCTCAAATCCTAGACGCTCATTGGCATCAAATGTGTCGAATCCCTGGTCCTGTAGTCTGTAGGCTCGCAATTTGTTGATCAAGCCAATGCCACGTCCTTCCTGTGCCAGGTACAGGAGTACGCCACTGCCTTCCTTGTTAAGCATATCGATTGTCGCCCGCAATTGGGTTCCGCAATCGCAACGCAGTGACTCGAGAAGATCCCCGGTAAAGCATTCGGAGTGCAACCGTGTTAAGACGGCTGAGCGGCGGACGGGTTCGCCAATCACGATGGCAAGATGTTCAACGCCGCCATCGTGCGGTCTGAATGCGATGACTTCTGCAGTCTCAGCGCCGGCCAGGGGCACACGAGCAGAAGTCACTTGGATCAACGTTTCAGAGGCATTCTTCTGAAATGTTTGGACGCTTTCAGCCGTGACCAGCAGCAGATCATTGTTGGCGGCGAACTCCTCTGCCAGGGCGTTGTTTGAGACCGAAAATGTGGTTGTCACTGTTGCCGGTAGAAGCTTGGCAAGTTTGCATAGCTCCACCGCCGCTGAATTTAGCGCCGATGGGAGGATCTCGGAAACGGGGAAGGGGCCACGCAGTGGATGATCAAGGTCCACCGTGGGATCGGCTAAATCCCGTATTGCGGCTGGATCGAACCCGGCCTCAATATTCAATGCGGCCACGTCTTGCCCGGTGGGTGGAATATGTAAGACAGCCGCCCGTTCGGCGGTAATCACCAACTTTGGCGGCGCGCCGCCGAACTCAACGAGCATCGTGAGTAACTGGTCCGTGACCTGCTCTGCGGCAAGGGCGACGATGAAGTCGGAGTTCTCATCTGTGACGACGACCGGCAATCCCCGACGAATATCCGAAATCGCACGGTCCACGGCTCGAGTCGACGGGCGGATGTTCCTGGCCTCCGAGGGGATCAGCTCAGAACCATCGCGATTGGGGTTGGTGTTCCGGACGTTCATGGCGCGGGAGTATAGCTGATTCATCTACGAAGGCATTTGTATCCGGGATTCGGCACGAGATGTTTGGTGGTAACGTAAACGGCAGTGAAAGGCAGAATTCGATGTATCGGGAATTCGATCGATCGGAATTCGACCGGCAATACAATAATCTTGTACGTATTCTTGAACATGAGGCATACGCTGCGCGATGGTCAGCGGCCAGTCTGCAAACGCGCGGGTCGGCGCCGTGCCGGCTTGACACTGCGTATGGGGATCGCCCGCGCGAGTGCCTCGATCTCTTTTTCCCGGAAGATCCCAAAACGCTGCGAGACGCCCCCATTCACGTGTTTATCCACGGGGGTTATTGGTACGCGCAGGCCAAGGAAAATTTTCATTTGTTTCCCAGGGTTTAATCCAAGCAGGGGTCGTCGTAGCGGTCCTCGATTATGAGCTCTGCCCGGACGTAGATATTTAGGAGATTGTCAGGCAGGTGCGTGCTGCGCTGGCGTGGCTATGGCGCAACGCAGCCGAGTTTGGGGGTGATCCTCAAAGAATTTTTGTGTCCGGACATTCGGCCGGCGGCCACCTGACTGCCATGTCGCTTGCGACCAGCTGGCCTGCTTTCGGCACGGGCCTGCCTGAAAATCTTGTCAAAGGCGGCGTGACAGTCGGCGGGTGTTCGATTTAGAGCCCGTCCGCCTCTGTTTTCTCAACGATATTCTCGGGCTAGATGAAATGATGGCGCGGTTGGAAAGCCCGATCCACAATCTACCGGTCGGGCAGGTATCCTTAGTCGTGGCTGTTGGTGAGTGCGAATCTGCGGAATTTGTCCGCCAGTCGCAGGTCACGAATCGAGAAGGTTGTCGGACTACAGGTTGTGTAGCATTCTTGCCGGCTGGTTGGCGGTTAGACGGTGGGTCTTAAATGACGGCTAAGAGAGTACTGCTGGTTGAGGACGACGACGCGCTTCGGGAGTCGCTGTCGGAGCAACTCAATATGCATGAGGAGTTTAAGGCCACTTCAGCGTCAAATGGTAGCGAAGCGTCTGAAGAGGTTAAGGGCGAGCATTACGATCTCGTATTGTTGGATAGCGGACTTCCTGATCTCGATGGCCGTGAAGTTTGCCGGATGATGCGTCGGGCAGGGTTAAAGTGCCCGATCATAATGCTGACCGGCGCTGATTCTGACGCGGATACGATTTTGGGCCTTGAATCCGGCGCAAATGATTACATCACCAAGCCGTTCAAAATGGGTGTCCTGGTAGCGCGGATACGGGCTCAACTACGTCAGCACGAGCAAAGCGAAGACGCCGTGTTCAATATTGGGCCATACGTGTTTCGGCCGAGCGCCAAGTTGCTCACCGAGGAAGAACAGGGTCAGAAGGTTCGGCTCACCGAAAAAGAAACATCAATCCTCAAGTATCTATACCGGGCGGGTTCGAAGGTCGTGTCCCGGGATACGTTGCTGTCCGAAGTCTGGGGATACAATACAGGGGTGACGACGCACACCCTGGAAACACATATCTATCGGTTGCGTCAGAAGATTGAACAAAACCCTTCGGAAGCCGAAATACTGGTCACTGAGCCTGGCGGATACCGGCTCGTCCCATAGAACGTTTGAGACTATCGGCCGGTAAAGTTGGGGTCTCGTTTTTCACTCTTTGCCGCGATGCCTTCTGATAGATCGGT
>Ga0315339_1003816_pt1 | contig 10302 bp, 10 predicted proteins | sample ASW17metaG_FD_204514 | JGI IMG/M metagenome (GOLD analysis project Ga0315339, IMG submission 204514) | Ammonia-oxidizing marine archaeal communities from Pacific Ocean, United States - ASW #17 | ecosystem: Environmental > Aquatic > Marine > Oceanic | place: USA: California | collected 2016-12-05
ACGGCCAGGATCAGGCCCGGGCTGGCCCGCCCGGCGGCGTGGTTTTCGGCCAGGGTGCCAAGAATACGCTGCGGCAGTTTCTGGCTGCCGTCCATGGCGATTTGCCATGTGCGATGCCGGATGGCGGGGTTCACGTAACGGTTAAACAGCGCGTCGGCATAGGTGTTCAGGTCTTCGCCGGGTGGCGGTGTCAGCGGGGGAATGATCTCTGTGCGCCACAGGTGTTTCACGAAGTTGGCAAAGACTGTGTCAGCGACCGTATCTGCGATGGTTTCATGCCCAGCCAGATAACCAAGGTACGCAAGCGAGGAATGCGTGCCGTTCAGCATCCGTAGTTTCATATGCTCAAAGGCCGTGACGTCCGTGACCAGTTGCACGCCAACCGCGCTAAAATCGGGGCGGGCGTTGTCCACAAAGCGATCCTCCACCACCCACTGGCGGAACGGCTCGTGCAGGACCGGCGCGCGGTCGTCGGTGCCAGTTTGATGTGCTAGGTCAGTCACGTCTTCGGGCTTGGTCGCGGGAACGATCCGGTCGACCATGGTGGCGGGAAAGCGTGCCTCTGCCGTGATCCAATCGGCCAGATCGGGATCAATCGCTTGGGCCAGTTCCAGCACAACGCCCCGCACAATCCGGCCATTTTCGGGCAGGTTATCGCAGGTCATCACAGTAAATGGCCGCAGACCCGCGTCGCGCCGCCGTTGCAGCCCGCGCACCAGATAGCCGATAGCGGATTGCGGCAAGGGGTGCGTCAGGTCATGGGCGATATCCGGGTGGCTGTGATCCAGCGAGCCGGTGCTTGGCGCGTGGCAATAGCCCTTTTCGGTCACGGTGAGGGTGACGATCTTGATGGCGGGGTCGGCCAGGTGTGCCAGCACGGTCTCTGGGCTTTCGGGCGCGACCAGTACCTGTATCACGCTTTCAACAACACGCGGAATACGCCCGTCCGGGCCAAGCTCCAGCGCGGTATACAGGCAATCCTGCGGGGCCAGCAGATCACGCGTGCCCGGGCTTTTCAGGCTGACGCCGATGATGCCCCAATCGCCGCCGGATTTCTGCATCGCCTCGGCGATATAGACCGCCCCATGGGCACGGAAAAACGCCCCAAGGCCAAGGTGCACAATGCCGGGTTTGGCGGCCCCGGCGCTGCGCGTCAGAGGGCGCAAGTCAGCGGGCAAGCCAGCCTCCGTCAACGTTCAGGACTGTGCCGTGAATATAGGTGGCGGCGGGCGACGCGAGGAACACAGCCGTCTGCGCGATGTCCTCGGCCTTGCCCCAGCGCCCGGCAGGAATACGGTCAAGGATGGCCTTATTGCGGTCTGGATCGGCGCGCAGGGCCTCGGTATTGTTGGTTTCAATGTAACCGGGCGCGATGGCGTTCACGTTCACACCCTGTGCGGCCCATTCGTTGGCAAGCAGTTTCGTCACGCCCGCGACGCCGTGTTTGGACGCGGTATAGGACGGCACGCGAATACCACCCTGAAACGACAGCAGCGACGCAATGTTGACGATCTTGCCATGCCCTCGCGGCAGGGCGGCGCGGGCAAAGGCCTGACAAGTAAAGAACAGCGCCTTCAGGTTGACGTCCATCACGTCATCCCAGTCGGTTTCGGTGAAATCAACGCTATCATTACGGCGGATGATGCCTGCGTTGTTGACCAGAATGTCGATCTGTTCCGCGGAAAAGACATCACGCGCGGCCATCGGATCGGCAAAATCAAGCCGCATCTCGCGCGCACCGTCCATCATCGTAATGGTGTCAGCGCAAGAGGACCGACCGGCGCAAATAACCGATGCCCCGGCTTGCCCCATGGCGACGGCAATCGCTTGTCCGATGCCGGTGTTGGCCCCGGTCACCAGTGCGGTTTGGCCCGCTAAGGAAAAGGCGCTCATCGCAGGTCTTCCATTGCAACCATGTCCATATCGGTAAAATCGATGTTGTCGCCTGCCATGGCCCAGACAAAGGCGTATTTGCCGGTACCAGCACCCGCGTGGATCGACCAAGGCGGGGACACAACGGCCTCTTCATTGTCCATGACTATGTGGCGTGTTTCGTCCGGATCGCCCATTAGGTGGAACACCCGCGAACCTTCGGCGAGGTCGAAATACAGATAGGCCTCCATTCTGCGGTCATGGGTGTGGGCGGGCATCGTGTTCCAGACAGAGCCTTCGGCGAATTGCGTATAGCCCACAACCAACTGACAGCTTTCCATTACAAGCGGGTGCACGAATTGGTTGATCGTGCGCTTGTTAGCGCTTTCGGCAGCGCCAAGTTCGACCTTGTTCGCCTCTGCCAGCCGGACCAGCCGTGAGGGACAGTGGCGGTGTGCTGGACTGGACAGGATGTAGAACCGACCCGCACCCGAAAACGTGACCGGGCCAGAGCCCATGCCCAGATACAGCACGTCGCCGTTCTCCAAGGTGAAATCCTCGCCAGCACTGACCTGACCCGTGTCACCGATGTTGACAATCGCCATCTCGCGACGGTCCAGAATGCTGGGCGTGCCGCATTCCTTGACCAGATCCAGCACCAGCGGACAGGCGGTTGGCACGGCCCCGCCAACAAGCATCCGGTCGTAATGCGTATAGGTCAGGCGAATTTCGCCCGAGGCGAACAGCCCGCCGACGTGGAAATGTTTGCGCAACCCGTCGGTGTCCAGCCCCTTGGCGGTTTGCGGGTCAATGGCGTGGCGGGTTTCAACAGTCAGCACTGGGTCGTCCTTTCAAAGAAAATCGTCGCGGCGCGGCGTGAACGTGTCGATCAACTGGCCGGGCTCTACGCAGCGGCAGCCATGAACGGCCTGCGTCGGGATGACAAAGCTATCCCCCGGGCCGACCTCTGTCTCGATGCCATCCACGGTGAAGACAAAGCGGCCCTGCTGCACGTATGTGGATTGCACATGCGGATGGTTGTGCAGCTTGCCCTCGGCCCCTTGTTCAAAGGTAAAGGCAACAACCATCAGTTCGGGGCACTCGGCCAGAACCTGACGGGTCACGCCAGGGTCGGCGGAAACGATGGGGAAATCAGACATATCAACCTCTTGTGGGGCAGTTTTTGTAGTTATGGTATCAGCGTGTCAAAGCCGGTAGGCCCTTTTGGCCAGCCGATAGGCAAGGTCCTGCGCGACCTCGAATGCGTCTGCCTGATCCAGCCGCCCGGTGGCGACCAAAGTGGCCAGATAGGCGCTATCGACACGCCGCGCGACATCATGGCGGGCCGGGATCGAACAAAACGCGCGGGTGTCGTCGTTAAAGCCGACTGTGTTGTAAAATCCGCAGGTTTCAGTGGTGGTCTGGCGATAGCGCATCATGCCTTCGGGGCTGTCAAAGAACCACCATGCGGGGCCGAGCTTCAGCGCCGGATAGACGCCAGCAAGCGGCGCGAGTTCACGCGAAAACACCGTTTCATCCAGCGTGAACAGGATGACGGACAGGCGCGGATCTGTGCCCATCGCATCCAACAGCGGCTTTAGCGCGTGCACGTAATCGGTACGGCCGGGGATATCAAAGCCCTTGTCACGGCCAAACCGCGCCATCATCGGGGCGGAGTGATTTCGTACCGAGCCGGGATGAATTTGCAGGACCAGCCCGTCATCCAGGCTCATTCGCGCCATTTCCGTCAACATCTGTCCGCGAAAGGCGTCGGCTTCGGCGGCGGTGCAGGTGCCTGCAAGGGCCTTGGCATATAAAGTTGCGGCGGCGTCTTGATCCATGTCTTCTGTGCGCGCAGTTGGGTGGCCGTGGTCTGACGACGTCGCGCCGAAAGATTTGAAGTATTCGCGCCGGTTCCGGTGCGCTGCCAGATAGCCTTCCCAAGTCGTGGTGTCTTCACCGGTCATCTCGCCCAAAGTGGCGATGTTGTCGGCGAACCCGTCAAATTCGGGGTCAACAACCGCGTCGGGGCGATAGGCGGTGACGACCCGGCCGGCCCAGCCAGACTCGCGGATCATCCGGTGCCAATCCAGCGGATCGATGGCGTTTTCGGTGGTTGAAATCGCCTCTATCCCGAACTGTTCGAAAAGGGCGCGCGGGCGGAATTCAGGCTTGGCCAGACAGTCGGCCACATGGTCATAGGTGGCATCGGCGGTCTCTGCCGACAGTTCTGTATTCAGGCCAAAGACGTCCTGTAGGGCATGTTCGATCCACATCCTTGATGGGGTGGCGCGCAGTAGGTGAAAATTGCTGGCAAACAGCCTCCAGATATCGCGGCCATTGCTTTCGGTTGGTCCACCATCAACACGCGGCACGCCGAGGCTTTCCAGCGGAATTCCTTGCGAAAACAACATGCGAAACACATAATGATCCGGTGTAACGAACAGTTGCGCCGGATCAGGAAAGGCTGCGTTCTCGGCAAACCAACGCGGATCAGTGTGGCCATGCGGGCTTATGATCGGCAAGTCAGCGACGGCTGTATACAGGTCACGGGCTAATCCACGGCTGCGATCATCTAATGGAAACAGGCGATCCGGATCGAGTTTTGGCACGGGCGCGGTCCTTGTCTTGCCTTGTCTTGAGCGGTCCAGTTTGCAACAAGGGGAGGGTAATTGTCGACTGACCTGCTAATATGTTAGTATGCCAATACTGTCAACTTGAACCAAAGGTGATCCCATGACGGGCCTCGTTCCGCTTCGTTCCATAGAGCCTTTGGCCCGTCCGTCGGTGTCGGATCAGGTTTTTGACAGCCTCTATGCGCAGGTCCGTTCTGTCGAGCTGCCGCCGGGCACGAAACTGTCCGAAGCCGAAGTCGCCAAGCAATTGGGAGTCTCGCGCCAACCGGTGCGAGACGCGTTTTTCCGCCTGTCGCAGCTTGGCTTTCTGGTGGTGCGTCCGCAGCGTGCAACGACCGTAAGTCAGATTTCCGCCAGCTCCATTTTCAAGGCTAGGTTCCTGCGAACCGCCATAGAGATCGAGATTGTGCGCAAGGCCTGCAAGACGCTTGGAGAGGCGCAGTTTAAAGAACTACGCGCGCTGTTAGATGAGCAGAAAAAGGCGGTGGATGCCGGAGACAAGGCTTGGTTCCATGAACTGGATGACGACTTTCATCAGGCGATCTGCGAACAGCTTGATCTGGGGTTTGCCTGGGAAGTGATCCGCGAAAACAAGGCCCATACGGATCGGGTGCGGTTTCTGTCTTTGTCGTTCGCGTTGGAATCCGCGTTAGAAGATCACAAAGAGATTTTGGCGGCCATGATGGATCGCGACCCGGATCGTGCTGAGGCCGGTGTGCGCAAGCATCTGGGCCGAATCGAAGACATTGTCACAAGGTTGCGTGACGAGAACCACGCGTGGTTCGTGGACGAGGAATAGGTTGTTGCCTGCCTTTTGATCGGTACCGATCCGCTTGGCGGCTTACTGCTTTTCCTGTCGGATTGAACGACCATTTTCCCCATAATCCGTTGGCTTGATGGAAAAGTTTGAACACCGCAGGCCGGGTCGTTGGGCGGTTATGTCGCCGAATACCACGCAGAATTTCCAATTCTGTCTAGTAACATGTTACTGACATGTGTTATCGCTGTCGCGAAAATGCTTATAGCTATCGGGAACCTAGCGTGCAGAAATTCGGAATATCAACCGCCCTTGTTACGCCGTTCACCGATGCCGGTGGTCTCGACATTGAAACTCTGCGAGGTCATATCCGCAGCGTGCTGGCTCTTGGGGCCGATGGGGTGACTCTGTTTGGCACAACCGGCGAGGGCGCATCGGTTTCGGACACCGAAGTTTCGGCCACGCTGAAGGCCCTAACCCCACAAGATATTGGCCGTAACCAGATTACACTAGCCATCTATGCCACGTCTGTCGGCAGCGGAATCGCGCAAATTCAGAATGCGGCGAACCACGGTGTGACGCGCATCCTGCTGCCACCGCCGTTCTATTTCAAGGATGTCGGCGATGATGCGGTTTTTGAATGGTATGACGCTGTGTTGGCCGGGTGCCCGGTTGGCACGCAGGTTATCCTGTATCACATCCCGCAGATCACTATGGTCTCTTTGTCGCTTAACCTGATCCAACGCTTGCACAGCGTACATCCGGCCAAGGTTTTCGCCGTCAAAGACAGCGCAGGGGCTTGGGAGGATACCAAGGCCCTGTTGGATCATAGCGGGGTGGCGGTTCTCGTCGGCGATGAGCGCCAGCTTGCAGCGGCGGCAAAGCTGGGGTGCGCAGGGTCGATTAGCGGTTTGGCGAATGTGTACCCCGACCGGTTGAAGGAAATTCTGAAAACGGCCGAGCCAGACCCGGCTTTGGACACGCTGATCAATGCTGTGGTTGCCAATCCGGTGACTGCTGCGGTCAAATTTGTGGTCTCAGAGCATCACGGCAACCCTGCATGGCGGCGGGTGCGCGCGCCGCTGACCGCGACGCCTGACACGGCCTTTGCGGCGATCCGGTTGGCGTATGCCGCGATGCCCACCCCGGCGGGGGGCTGATGTCGCAATCTGCGCCAGCAATCATCCCGCTGCGGGATCGGGCCTATGCCAGCTTTACCAAAAAGCTGTTGTCGCGAGACATCGTGCCGGGGCAGATAATTTCGCAGCGCGAATTGGTGGAACTGACCGGCCAGCCGCTAAGCGGTATTCGCGAAATGATTCCGCGTCTTGAAGCGGACGGTCTGATAAAAACCGTACCCAAGAAGGGCATTCAGATCACCAGCATTGATCTGGAGTTGGTCCGAAATGCTTTTCAGCTGCGCGAGGTTCTAGAACGCGAGGCATTCGCGAGCTTTTGCGACACGGCCTCTGACAACGAAATTGCGCGTATCCGTGACGAGCATCTGGAAATTCAGGCCGCTGCGCGAGAAAACGTCACCGAGGCCTTGTTGAAACGCGCTCAGCACATGGATTGGGCACTGCATGACCGGGTGATTGATGCGCTGGGTAATGATTTAATATCCAACATTTATCGAGTCAATTCGATCAAGATCCGTCTGGTGCGCAACGCCGACACCAAAATGCTGCCCGAACTCGTCGTGCCGGTGCTAGAGGAGCATTTGGCGATCATATCCGCGCTTGAAGCGCGAGATGCACCTGCCTGTGTACACGCGTTAGAGACACATCTGCGCAGCGCCAAACACCGCGCGTTGGGGGTGTAACCAACGCCTGAACGACACAGATAATGGACTGAAACCTGGAGGAGGAATAAACCATGACAACCTTGATCAACCGCCGCGGCTTTGTCGCCGCCGCCGCGATTGCGGCCACGATCGGCACCAGCTGGATGGCACCGGCCGTGGCTGCCGATATGACCACGCTGCGCATGTCCACGCCAGCATCCGAAACCGACCAGCGCTCGGTCGCCTTGGCAGAGGTGTTCGCGCCAGCCGTCGCCGGTTTCGCCACCTACGAGCCGCACTATAACGCGTCGCTTGTGGCGCAGGGAACAGAGCTGGAATCTATCGCGTCCGGTGATCTGGAAATGTCGATTGCCTCGGCGCAGGAACTGGCGACGTTCTTCCCCGAATTCTCAATCTTTGCCACCGGCTATGTGCATCAGGACGCCGCGCATCAGGTTGCTGTGTTCAACGACCCGCTGATGGATTCGTTCAAGCAGACGGTCGAGGATGAGCTGGGCGTCAAGTTGTTGTCGGTTATGTATCTGGGCCGTCGTCACGTGAACTTGCGCCAGACAAAAGAGGACCTGACGGTAATGACGCCGGCTGATCTGGCGGGTGTGAACCTGCGGATGCCGGGCAGCGATGCTTGGCAATTCCTTGGCAAGGCGCTGGGAGCCAACCCGACGCCGATGTCATTCACAGAGGTTTATACCGCGCTTCAGACCGGGTCGGTCGATGGGCAGGATAACCCGCTGCCCACTGTGGTCGACGCCAAGTTCTTTGAGGTGACAAACCAAATCGCACTGACGTCGCACTTAGTTGATCTGAACTATGTCGCCTTTTCCAAAGCCGTCTGGGATGGCCTGTCGGCCGACCAGCAAGCTACCGTTCAGGCCGCCGCGGATGCCGCCGCTGAAAGTGGCCGTCAGGCGCAGCTAAAGAAAGAGGAAGATCTGGTGTCCTTCCTGCGTGAGCAGGGAATGGAGATTTATGAGCCTGATCTGGCCGCCTTCCGCAGCCATGTGCAGGGGCAATATGTCGGGTCGGAATTCGCGGCATCCTGGCCCGAAGGCGTGTTGGACAAGATCAACGAGCTGGGCAACTAAGCCAATTCCTTTAATCGTCAGCCGGGGCGGGATGGGTTCGCCATTTCGCCCCGGACTTCTGACCATCTGCTTGCCCTCAACGCCCTAGGATTGGTCACGATTGCCATGAAGACCGTGCTGCCCATTTTACGCAAAACGGCAGAGGCCGCCGCCGCCGCGATGATGGCGCTGATGTTTCTGACGTTCATCCTGCAGATCCTGATCCGCTATTCTGCCCGCCTCAGTTGGGTGGCAGAGACGTTTCCGTTTCTGGACCCCACACTTTTCGGCTGGACGCTGGAATTCTGTCTGGCGCTTTGGGTTTGGCTGATCTTTTGGGGCAATGCCTTTGTGGTACGCGAGCGGGATCACGTCACGTTTGATATGTTGTACAACCACGTCCGCCCCGGCGTGCGCAAATGGTTCGCGATATTTTCAGCACTTGCGATCTGCATCGGCCTGCTATGGTCGCTGGAACCCACATGGGGCAAGTTCTATTTTCTGCGCCTGAAAAAGACCGCGACGCTGCATCACCTGTTCGGTGATTGGATTCGCATGCGCCATGTGTTTAGCGTCTATGCGCTGTTCGTTGTGGTCGTGGCGGCCCGTTACGCTTGGCGGGCTTGGCATGTGGCGCGGCACGGCGCGCATGTGCATGGCCCTGATGGTGAAGGGGCCACAGAAGAATGAGTTTTGAATTCCTGATGTGCCTTGGCACGATCCTGTTTCTGGCCGGGATCGGTACGCCGATTGCCTATTCGATCATTCTGGCCGCGCTGGTCTATCTGGCGCTGGCCGGGCAAAGCGTCGGCTTGGCGGGCAAAGTCCTGATGGATGGCCTGTACCAAAGCTTTATCCTGCTTGCCGTGCCGTTATTCATCGTTGCCGCCAATATCATGAACGCAGGCACGATCAGCGACCGGTTGTTGCAGTTCTGTGTCTCTTTGGTGGGGCGCTTTCGCGGCGGGCTGGGGCATGTCAATGTCGTGGCGTCGCTAATCTTTTCCGGCATGTCCGGGTCAGCGGTAGCCGATGCGGCAGGTATCGGAAAAATCATCATCCAGATGATGACCAAGTCCGGCCATTATACCCGTGGATACGCGGCGGCGATCACCGCGGCTTCGGCGACCATCGGGCCGATCATTCCGCCCTCGATCCCGATGGTGCTGTATGCGCTCGTGTCCAATACCTCTATTGGTTATCTGTTTTTGGGCGGCATCATTCCCGGCCTGCTGATGGGGGCGGTGCTGATGGGGATGAACAGCTGGATATCGCATCGTCGTGATTTCGCGCTAGAGGAACCTGTGCCGTTAAGGGAATTACCACGCCAAACGGCGCGGGCCTTTCCGGCGCTGCTGATGCCCGCGATCCTGCTGTATGGCATCTACGGCGGCGTCACGACCCCGACAGAGGCCGCCGCCGTCGCCGCCGCCTATGCGCTGCTGCTGGCTGCGTTGTTCTATCGGGCGCTGTCGTTCCGGGCGCTCTATGGTATCCTGGTCGAGAGCGCACGGTCGTCCGCCGCAGTGGGCATTGTCATCGGCGGTGCACTGATCCTGAACTACATCGTCGCGTCAGAGAATATTCCGACTGTCCTCGCACAGTTTCTGGTTGGGTTGGACGTGCATCCACTGGTGTTCCTGCTTGGCGTCAACCTTCTGTTGCTGCTGCTTGGCTGCATCCTGGATGCGTCGACGATCATCCTTGTGATCATCCCGCTGTTCCTGCCGACCTGCCGAGAACTGGGCATCGATCTTGTCCACTTCGGCGTCGTTGCTATCGTGAATTGCATGTTGGGTTTGATCACGCCGCCTTACGGAATTCTGCTGTTTGTTATCAACGCAGTGACGCGAATTCCTTTGGCCGAAATCATCCGCGAAATCTGGCCATTCCTGGGCGTTCTGCTGTTGGCCCTGCTGGCGCTGATCCTGATCCCAGACCTGGTTCTCTTCTTGCCTCGGCAATTTGGGTATTGACGGCAGGCAATCAGGGCGCGTCTTGGAACCGTTGTTTTACCGCCTAGGGGCGATATGCAATGCCGCTTTTCCATTAGAATTGTTGCGAAATAGGCACGTGGGCGGTTGCGTTTATGTGTCAAAGCCGGACACAGCATCGTCCAGATACCGCATCTGGTGTGTGGAGGACCGGAGCGGGTTGCCAAAGAATACC
>Ga0315339_1003818_pt1 | contig 10299 bp, 6 predicted proteins | sample ASW17metaG_FD_204514 | JGI IMG/M metagenome (GOLD analysis project Ga0315339, IMG submission 204514) | Ammonia-oxidizing marine archaeal communities from Pacific Ocean, United States - ASW #17 | ecosystem: Environmental > Aquatic > Marine > Oceanic | place: USA: California | collected 2016-12-05
GCGTAGCCCCCAAAGCCTATTTTTTTTAAGTCACTGGCTGATTCTTCACGTAGGTCTTTAAAAACGTTGCCTTGGACAATTCCGAATATTCTATAACCTGGGCGATCTATGAACGCCTCCTTAGATCGGGCAGCCCAACGTGATGATAGTCGCATAGAAACTGCCATGTCTTTCTTGTGTTGACCGTGTTTGGGGCATTCGTCGAGAACCATGGTGATATCAGCGCCAAGGAGGTGTTGGATTTCAACCGATCTCTGAGGTGTAAGGTGGTACTTTTTCCCGTCGATGTGGGACTGAAAAGTTACACCGTCTTCGGATAGTTCACGCAGTTGGGCCAGGGACATCACCTGGAAACCACCGGAATCCGTCAGAATTGGTCGTTTCCAGTTCATAAATTTATGAAGTCCCCCTAATTTAGCAACCTGCTCAGCGCCAGGGCGCAACATCAAATGGTAAGTATTGCCGAGCAAAATATCAGAGCCTGTAGCTTTGACGTCTTCTGGTGTCATAGCTTTAACTGTCCCGGCGGTGCCGACCGGCATAAAGGCAGGTGTCCGGATGTCTCCGTGTGCCGTGTGCAAAACACCTGTCCGCGCATTTCCATCTACGTTCGTAATTTTAAATTCAAAATTACTCATTCATCTTACCTTTTTCCAAAAGGCACGCGTCTCCATATGAAAAGAAACGGTATTGCTGATTAATTGCGTGGGTGTAGGCAATTTTAATTCGATTGAGGCCCGAAAATGCAGCGACTAGCATGAATAGGGTAGATCTTGGTAAATGGAAGTTGGTTATCATTTTATCAGCAATTTTAAAAATGTAGCCTGGCGTAATAAAAATATCCGTTTCGCCGATGAAGGGTTGAAGAACCCCGCTTGAATTGGCGGCCGTCTCCAAAATGCGGAGAGACGTCGATCCCACAGGTATAATCTTACCTCCAGCATTACGGGCCTCATTAATAATATCGGCTGTTGTTTGTTCAATCTTGCCCCACTCTGTGTGCATTTTGTGATGTTCCGTGTCATGGGTTTTAACAGGTAGAAATGTACCTGCGCCGACGTGTAATGTAATAAAAGCCGTCAAGATACCACGAGCAGAAATTGCTGAAATGAGATTTTCAGTAAAATGTAATCCGGCTGTGGGAGCTGCAACGGCTCCTTCTTTCAACGCATAAAGGGTTTGATAATCATCGAGGTCATCTAGGCTACCACTAACTGGCCTTTTGATGTAGGGAGGAAGAGGCATGATCCCATGCTTGTGGAGGACGTCCAGAAGATTTTGTTGCCCACATCTGAATAAAAGAAGTACTTCTCCATTGTCTCTTTTTTCAGCGATTTCAGCTGAAAAATTTCGGGCAAATTCAACAATATCGCCTTCCCTCAGTTTACGGCCGGGTCTTGCAAATGCCCACCAGCTAGTGCCAGAAACTTCTTTATGGAGTGTCACTTCAATCTTAGTATTCACTCTTTTTCCAACTAACCGGGATGGTATCACTTTTGTGTCGTTAAAGACCAGGACATCCCCGGGTTCCAGAATGTTGGGCAGGTCCGTTATTGCCGCATTCTTGGGTGTTGCATCCACATGCAAGAGCCGCGCAGAATCTCTTGGATTAGCAGGTTTTTGCGCGATCAAATTCCTGGGTATGTCGAAATCAAAGTCTGAGACTCTCATTATCGGGAAGACCTACATCATCCGATGTTTGCGGGCAAACATGGTGAGGACTATCTTAGCTACCGTATGATCGATCATATTTACAATAAGGATGTTTTGCGTCTTGCGGCCAACATTAGCCGAACCGACCCTTTGAAGTTGCCGGATGCCCAGGCGTCTTTGCGGAGCCCATTATGTGGCTCCACTATCGATGTGGACCTTCGAATTGAAAGGGGAAGGGTTTCTGATTATAGCCATACAATTAAAGCCTGCGCCCTCGGTCAGGCGTCGGCATCAGTGTTGGCTAATAATGTTATAGGTAAGAAAGCCGACGACATACAGAATGTAAGAGATCAATTGGAGGCGATGCTTTTGGATAATGGTGCACCTCCGAGGGGGCATTGGAAGGCACTAAATGCGCTGCAACCTGCTAAAGATGCAAAGCCTCGACACGGTGCAATTCTATTACCGTTTGATGCAGTGCTTAAGGGATTGAGAGATTTCAAATAGTAAATTATGAATGGAAACCTTTGGAAATAAAAATTGTACAGCGAAGTTTCAATGTATTCTTAGTTTAGAGGTTAGGTAAGGGGTAAACCAAAAAAGCCGGGCATCTTCAGCGCATCTTTTCTAACTTCTTGAAATTTCTCTGTCCTCTTGTTCCTATTCAGCAGCCTGATCCCATGCTTCGGGCGGTGGGCAAGTACACATTAGATTCCGGTCGCCAAAGGCATTGTCTACACGGGCTACTGGTGGCCAATATTTATTGTCCTGTTGGTTGCCAGCAGGGTCGGCGGCCTGTTTTCGGCTATAGGGGTAGTCCCAGTCGTCGGAGAGAATATCATTGGCGGTATGTGGAGAATTTACTAGAGGGTTATTGTCAGCCGGCCAAATACCATTTGCAACCATGTCTATCTCCTCAGCTATAGCCAGCATCGCATCACAAAAGCGGTCTATTTCGGTAAGAGATTCAGATTCAGTAGGCTCAATCATTAATGTTCCAGCCACGGGAAACGACATTGTTGGTGCATGGAAGCCAAAGTCTATTAGACGTTTTGCAATATCCTCGTTGGTTACGCCGTGTTCCTCCTGAATACCGCGGATATCGATAACACATTCATGCGCAACCCGACCGTTCCTCCCACTGTAGAGAACCGGAAACCGATTTTTCAAGCGGGCCGCGATATAATTGGCCGAGAGAATTGCGCTCGCTGTGGCTCTCTTTAGCCCCTCAGGACCCATCATTAGTATGTAGGCGTAAGTAATGGGAAGTATGCCAGCCGAGCCATAAGGAGCGGCACTAACTGCATATTTGCCATCTAATGGCGATCCGGGAAGGAATGGCGCCAGATGCTCAGCAACCCCGATGGGGCCTACCCCGGGACCGCCGCCGCCATGAGGAATACAGAAGGTCTTATGTAGATTGAGATGGCTGACATCGGCACCAATTTGGGGCAGTGAACAATAGCCAACGAGGGCATTGAGATTTGCCCCGTCGACATAGACCAGACCACCGGCGGCGTGGATAATATCACAGATCTCAGATATCGCCTCTTCAAATACACCATGCGTTGACGGGTAGGTAATCATCAAAGCCGAAAGATTGTTTTTGTGAAGATCAGTCTTGGCTTTGAGGTCAGTGACGTCGACGTTGCCGTCGTCATCGCATTTTACGACCACCACCGTCATTCCGGCCATCACTGCAGAGGCCGGGTTGGTGCCATGAGCCGATGAGGGTATAAGACAAATACTGCGATGTCCGTCGTCCCGTGACTGATGGTACCGTGAGATTGCTAGTAGCCCGGAAAATTCGCCCTGCGACCCCGCGTTAGGTTGCACAGAAACTGCAGTATAGCCGGTAGCCGTTGCTAACATTTTCTCCAGTTCGGTAATCATTTCAAGATAACCTGTGGTTTGCACTTCGGGCGCATAGGGGTGGATGGCGGAAAAATTGGGCCATGTCACCGGCATCATTTCGGCGGTCGAATTTAGTTTCATGGTGCAGGAACCTAGAGGGATCATACACCGGTCTAGCGCTAGATCACGGTCCGACAACTGCCTCATGTAACGCAGCATTTCGGTTTCGGTTCGATAGCTGTGGAATACTGGATGGCGCAGGTAAGTACTGTTTCGACGGAGGTGATTTGGCAATGTTCTCTCAAAATCAATATCCGGGCCATTACTGCTGATGACACCACCAAGCGCCGCCAGCAGTTGGGCTAATAAGTTTTCATCGCTGGTCTCGTCGAAGCTGACGGCAACCGCCCCTTCGAGTGGCCGTAGATTGATGCCGGCCTCCAGTGCAGCAGCCATTAACTGGTCACAGTCGTCGGGAGCTTCAATCACTACAGTGTCAAAAAAGCTGGCGTGCCGAATTTGGCGCCCGGCATTCTGCATACCTGTGGCGAAGCGGTTTGCCAGTTGATGCACGTGATTAGCGATCCGGGTAAGGCCATCTGGTCCATGCCAAAGGGCATAAAACCCTGACATTATAGCTAGAAGTACCTGCGCTGTGCAGATGTTGGATGTAGCTTTTTCACGTCGGATATGCTGTTCCCGGGTTTGTAGGGCTAGTCGGTAGGCGGGACGACCCTTGGTGTCTTGTGAAACTCCGACGAGGCGTCCCGGGATTGATCTTTGTAGTGCCGTTCGACAACTAAAGAATGCCGCATGCGGTCCACCGAAGCCGAACGGCACGCCGAAACGTTGGGCGCTTCCAACCACCATATCGGCGCCCATTTCGCCGGGCGGGGTCAGTAGGGTCAGTGCCAACAAGTCAGTGCATACCACAACCAGACCCCCAGCTGCATGCACCGCGTCGATCTTACCGCTGATATCGGTGACCTTTCCACAACTGCCGGGATAGCTTATCAGGGCTCCAAAACAATCCGCTGGTGGCTGGGTGTTAATAACGTCCATCTCAACGGTAATACCAAGTGGTGTGGCCCGGGTCTCCAATACCGAAATGGTCTGTGGGTGGGTGTCGGGATCTACCAGGAAGTGCTTGCCTTTGGCTTTATGTGCCCGGAATGCTAGCCCCATGGCTTCTGCCGCGGCGGTGGCTTCATCAAGCAGCGAACCGTTGGCAATATCCATCGCGGTAAGGTCCGTGACCAATGTCTGAAAATTTAGGAGGGCTTCTAAACGGCCCTGTGAGATTTCCGGCTGATAGGGGGTGTAAGCCGTGTACCAGGCTGGGTTTTCTAAAACATTTCGCTGAACAACCGGCGGTGTGTAGCAGTTGTAATATCCCATGCCGATGAGTGATGTCTTGACGTCGTTCTTGTCGGCCAGGCGTTGTAATTCTGCTAGAGCTTGATGTTCGGATAACGCCGGCTTCAGTTGCATTTCATCGTGGCGGCGGATATTGGCTGGTAATACTGTCTCCAAAAACTGTTCTAGAGAACTAGATCCAACAGTTTTTAGCATGCTGTCTGTCGCGGCATCATTCAGCCCGATGTGACGGGTTTCAAAAGCGGCTTGTGGTGTGGTGGGAGGGGCCATTATATTTTCTCCGTCTCGGGAGCCTGTTTGGGTTACGGCGTAAAAAAACCACCAAGCACATAAATAACAATGTTCTCTTTGTTGGTGGTTAAGGGGGGATTAACTAATCATGGCATTGTATTTTTCCTCATCCATTAGGCCATCAAGGTCTGTTTCATCATTTATCTTGATCTTGAAAATCCAGTTATCCATCGCATTCTCGGCGGTAATGGCTGTGAGGTCTTCCAGCATTCCAGAATTCACGTCAGTGATTTTTCCGCTTGCCGGGCTGTAGATTTCAGAGGCAGCTTTTACCGATTCAAATACTGCTGCTGCTGCGCCTTTATTGACAGACGCACCAACTTCAGGAAGCTCGATAAAAACTATATCTCCAAGTTGCTCGATGGCATGTGGTGAGATGCCAACGGTTCCAGTATCACCTTCAAGTTTTATCCATTCATGGTCTTCCGTATATCTCAGCATTTTTTTCTCCATGTATGCCTGTCTGATACCTATGCGGTTTAGTTTAGGTTTTTTCCCCCCGAAAATACCGGTGTGGTACAAGCGGCAGGGCGGCGACGGCAATGGGGGTCTGTTTTCCTTTGTTGTTTGCAGCTAGCATGGTACCTGCAGTGGCCAGCGGTGTTGCAATATATCCAAGTGCAGCTGGTCGATTTAGGCTGGGGGAGAAGCCGCCAGAAGAGATATGCCCGACACGCTGACCGTTATGCAGTAGCTCGGTACCTTCACGCACAGGGCGCCCACCTCCCGGAAGCAGACCAACGAGCTGGCGTTTCGGGATATTTGTTAGTTCATTGACAATTCGCCCGGCACCCGGAAAATCAGCTTTATCACAGCGCCGTTTAGAGAGTGCAAATCGAAGACCGGCCTCAACTGGCGTGGTGGTCTCGTCAAGTTCGTGCCCCCATAATGGAAGGCCGGCCTCCATGCGGAGGGTGTCGCGGGCTCCAAGCCCTGCTAGCACCACATTGTCGTTCGAAAGCAAGGCCTCGGCAAGCCGCACAGCCTCGGCAGCTGGTACCGAAATTTCAAAGCCATCCTCACCGGTATATCCGGAGCGGGTGATAGTCACCAACGAGCCAAGAAGCTCAAACTGCCGGATCTGCATGAACGTAAAGCCATTTAGATTCAGGCCAAGGTTCTCCAGTACAGTCGAGGATGCTGGCCCCTGCAAGGCGAGTAACGCTTGATTTTCAAGCACGGACATCACGGTATTGGTGTCGAGGTAGCTACGTAGGTGTGTAATATCATGTGTTGCCCTGCTGGCATTGACCACTAGTTGGAGGGAATTACTAATGCGGGCGATCATTAAATCGTCCAGTATCCCGCCGGTAGCGTTTAAAAACAAAGAATAACGGACCCGCCCTTCGGTAATTGCACCAACATCGGTTGGTGTGAGTTTTTCGAGTAGCGCTTCGGCTCCAGTTCCCTCTAGGGTAATTTGTGCCATATGCGAGACATCAAATAGGCCGCAGCTTTGGCGTGTTGCAATATGTTCCGCTCTAATGCCAGAAGTATATTGCACCGGCATGTCCCAGCCGGCAAATGCCACCATGCGACCACCGTTGTCCATATGAAAGTCGTAAAGCGGTGTTTTTAGGGTGTCCAACGGGTTTCGAGCCTCTCAAGATCCACGACATCACAGCCGATACCGTCACCGATACCAGACCCCTCTGTCGCTGAACCTGAGAGATTAGCCGCATTATCTAGGTTTAAAATATTCCTGATCTACCTCTGCATAACGCAACGTTGGCTATGCAGAGACTGCGGTTTTCCCCTTCGGTGGGCATACTGCTGTGCCACTTTCCAGAGTGCTCACATAAGAGAGTACATTTACCTGAGAGTTTTCGGGCGTTGCTCCTTCGGTGCCGCCATTACCGGTTCTAATTTCCAGCTGACGAACTCTCCTCACTCATGTATCGAGCTTCACAACGCTATCTCAAAATTGGAACTGGCGCAAGATGATCAAAAAGGTGAGATCACAAACAAAGGTTAAAACTAAAGGACTAACGCTTACCACTCCTTAGTATAAGCCCAATAGAGAAACTCTAGTAAGTTTTAATTAAATATTTGCACATTTTCTCATTTGGCTGATCCACTAAATTTTTTGGCCCCCGGTCTCCTCCTTTGGGATCTAGAACTGCAGAGAATCTAATCCAATGACGTTTTAACTTCGTAAAATAACATTGATAAATCCCCCAGAAGCAACTGCCTCCCTCCTGTTGTCGTGTGCTTTTGCTTTATCAGTGTGGGTAGCGCGTTACCGTAACTAGGCCGCCGTGCGAGAGTATTTAAATTTAGTATGGCGGTCTTTTTATTTGGTAAACATCACCATCGTTGATTTTAAGAACCAATCATTACGTCCTGCGAAACATGCAAGGCAGCCTTGAAGAACCAATTGACCAATTAGATCGTAAGTAATGTCAAAAGAGATTTACATGAAGTTCAAAAATATTGTTTGAAATAGAATCTTTACAGTAAGAGCCTTTAATAGCTTATTATTCCATGTTATATCAAGATTCCACTATACTATCGGCTCCTCAGTCGATGAATGGCAAGGCGGGATTGCCTCTGGGGTCTGAGACAACAGCAGGAGAGCCTTCCTTTTGGCAAATATCTTACTCATAAATCCTTCCTACCGTACAAGTTACGGTGGGGCAAAGGCATCCATCGTTAATCCCATCCATCCTACCCTTGGTCTGGCAACCACCGCTGCATCGGCTCAACAGCGTGGACACCACGTTGAGATCATGGATATGTCGTGGCGAGCATACGATCATAATGAAATACACGATCGTGTAACCGCCACCCAACCTGACATTGTTGGTATTACGGCAACCACCCCATTGATGAACCAGCTTCGGGATATTAGCGTTTTGGTCAAGGATATCTCTAATGAACTCTGCAAGGATATTATGGTCGTTGCGGGAGGGCCACACCCAACCGCCCTTCCTGAGGAAACGTTGAAGGAATCCCTTCTCGATGCAGTCTTCATAGGCGAAGCCGACTTTACCTTCGCAGACGTCTGCGACGGTAAAGCTTTTTCCGAAACGCCGGGGTTGGCCTACCGAGACGGCAATGAAATTCGTTCGACGGGTTTGCGTAAGCCAATTGAAAACCTAGACGACCTTCCCATACCAGCGTGGGATCTCTATGACCCAAATGATTATAATAGAATTTCGCGCCTGATAGCTCGAAACCCTCCTGTCGCAATGGCTGAATTCTCCAGAGGTTGCGTTTTTCGCTGTGATTTTTGCGCCAGTAAAATCACCATGGCGCTAGGATACCGAAAGAAATCCCCTAAGCGATGCGCTGAAGAAGTCAAACGCATGTATGACTTAGGTTTTCGGGAATTTCTTCTTGCCGATGACATTTTTACCTCTGACCAGAAGTGGGCCAAGGCAGTATGTGAAGCGATCATAGATTCGGGCGTCAAGATGCCATGGAGTTGCACCAATGGCATCCGGGTCGAAAGTGCGGACGACGCTCTATTTCAGACCATGCACCAAGCCGGATGTTACCGGGTCTCATTCGGCTTTGAATCGGGAAGCGATCGCGTTCTCAAGGAGTTTGGTAAAGGCGGTCGTGCTACCGTTCAGCAAGGCCGCAATGCCGTCAAAATGGCCAATCGCGCAGGTATAGACACCAACGGATATTTTTTGCTTGGACTGTCGCCAGACGACGAAGACAGCATGAACGACACGATCAATTACGCGCGCCAGATTCCTGTGGACATGATGAAATTCGGGATCTCAATCGCCTTTCCAGGAACAGCTATGTTCAACGATTACATGAAAAAAGACATGATCCTCTCATCCGACTGGGACGATTATTTTATATATTCGGACAAACGACTTTTCACTCATGAACGTTTGACCTATGAAACTATTCAGAAATTTATGGCCAAAGCTTACCGTCGCTGCATACTGTTTAATCCAGGCTTTATTCTACGTCGATTAATTCGTGGCATCCGAACCGGTGAATTTTTCTGGGACGCCTATTACGCAGTTAACTTTTTTCTCATGCCATCGGTCGGCAAATCGATCCTATCGACCTATTACGCGCGCGATCGCTGGCCAGAGTGGGACTTCCATGCCAACCCCCCTACACCTGCACAGTATCAGATCGTTGGCAAAAATAACGTGGCCCAAGGCTCGGAAAATGTCGAGTAAAGGTGACTGATGGTTGTTGACTAACGAACCTGATATGGTCGTACTTCAACAACAACACGCGTGACGTAGCTAGTTAGATACGTTATCCCAGTGATGATATTGATGTGATACAAACCAACACCTCGGACCGGTATGCCTGCGCTTAAACATATCATAATGACGGGAGTCACGGGTTATATAGGCGCTCGGTTGTTAGATTATCTTCTGTCCCGCGAATGCCGGGTTACAGTTCTGTCAAGGACCCGTCCCGAAAAATTTAACAACGATACCATGCGGTGGTTTGCCTGGTCACAGGGTGATACCCCGTTAATGGAAGCCTTCACACCCAGCAAAGATTTTTCCCCTCCAACCGCGCTTATCCACCTAGCCCATCATTTGGCTACACCAGCCCAAAAAGCCAACACTCCCGATCCTGGAGATGTCAACATTCATGGTACGCGCCTTCTGGTTGAAGCGGCACGCAAGGGTGGAATTCAGAGAATTGTGTTTGCATCGAGCGCCTCCAGTCGGAAAGACGCGCTCAACAACTACGGCCAGATAAAATGGAAAATCGAGGAGTTCCTAAAAGACAAGGACGCAGTCTCCGCCCGAATCGGCCTGGTCTACGGAGGTAAGTGCGAAGGATTATGGGGAACTCTTTCGCGGCTCGTTACACTCAGCCCAGTGATCCCCATGGTCGGCACCGGTCGGCTCAACCAACCGATCCATATCGACGACCTCTGTAGCGGGCTCTACCAACTTGCCCTAATCTCCCGATTGGATCGAAACGTTTATGCCCTGGCAGATCCAAGTCCCGTACCTTTCGGACGCTTTCTCAAAATGGTTGCCAACGAGTCTTTTGGGCGTTCCCTAATAGTAATTCCCATTCCCATTGATCTTGTCTTGAAAGCTCTGGATCTGGTTGGACACGTAATCAATGTGCCCCCTATGATGCGCGAGCGTCTCCGCGGCTTGGCGGGCATAAAGGTTCTTG
>Ga0315339_1003819_pt1 | contig 10298 bp, 10 predicted proteins | sample ASW17metaG_FD_204514 | JGI IMG/M metagenome (GOLD analysis project Ga0315339, IMG submission 204514) | Ammonia-oxidizing marine archaeal communities from Pacific Ocean, United States - ASW #17 | ecosystem: Environmental > Aquatic > Marine > Oceanic | place: USA: California | collected 2016-12-05
CAACGGTTACCATGCGAGTCACAGAGGGTGGCTTTCCGACATAGCCACAAATCATCTCAAAAGCTTCCCTGGGAATGTTTTCAGTCGAGGATTTGAAACAGGATAACGCCGGTGCTTCCGATTCCGCAAATTTTCTTAGCTCCTCTATGTCTCGATTAATCGTTCCGTCCTGATGTAGCGGTAAGTAAGATTCGAGAATCAACTCTAACAGGTCTGGCCAATGAATGAGGTGACGCCAGAGGGTCGGCATGGAGGGATTATCAAAACTCGCTCCGATATGTTTGATTCTTTCCAACAGCTCCCAATTAACCGCGTTGATATTATCCTTTGGTAGGAGCGGCGGTAGTGCCGGCCACGGTGCAGGAGAGGGTGGTTGCGCATAGCTCGCGCCTGGGCCATCAGAATTTGCTATCAGAGCGGTTAGCGCGATTAGATTGAGTCCGTTTGAACGATTGTAAGCATTGAGGATTGATAGGATCGACAATCGATCTCTTCCTTTGAACCCAGCCTGCTCCAGTTGCTCTATCGACCTCGGCTTAGGTACCGGGAAATTCGCCTCTGCTTTAAGTTTTTATAAAACCGCTTGCGGTTGGCCCGACTCGTAAAGGGGGCGTGTTGCGGGCCAGGCTGTTTCGAGTCCGCCATCGACAGCCGCCAGCGTGCGCCAGATGGAAGTGACCAAGGGAATTTGCATAACTTCCCGAATCTCAGCAAAAATCTCTGCTGTCCTTCCTGTCGCATCCTCTTCGGATAGCGCCGTTACCGGATCGTGATGGTTTTCATTGCTCATGGGACTTAACTATCGATAAAATATTGGCACTCGCACTAATCTGCATTTCTCACGGAGTTGATATGTTGAGCTTGACGACCGAGAGGCGAGGACGCGCACGTCTGTGCGTAACAGAGCCAGGAGGGAGGAATACTCAGCATGTCAGCCCGCCGTGTCGAGGCCGTCCTGTCTCGCCGCAATGAAATGGAGGAGGAAGCCTTTGGCGAAGGCTGAAAAATGTGCGCTACCGAGGAGCATAGCGACGACACATTTACAAACGGAGTGCTGAATACCAATCGCACGTTTAAAGAGTGCAATTTGTATAGAAATCACAAGTCGTTCATTGTTATTAACTTACTCCATTTTGTGCGGATTTGGTGAGAAATGCGGGTTAGAAGTCACACCTGAATGGTACTGACCGGACCCCAAACTTCGTACCAAGTCAAATGAGATTCTTGCCGAACTGATGTTCATGTATATTGTGAGGTTAATTGTGGTATGAGTCCTTTGATCGAGTTACCCAAACTGTGCTACTTGAAAAGTTAGTCTGGAGGTTATAATTATGTGGTTAAGGTTGTAGAGGAAGTCAAGGTTCTGGCGGAAGGAGGCCGTAAGCCGAGTGGTCAGAGCCTTGTTCAGTTGCCTCTTCGGTTCTGTTGTGTATCGTTTTGATTTCATTGTCTGGGTCCTTTATAGGTGCCCAGACTAACTTTTCAAGTGGCCCAGTTTGGGTAACTCGATCACCATGAATTCGAAATCCTTGTCTTATCTGCGACCCGTTGCCTTTTTTAATATCTATAGAAAACACCTAACCTCCAATTCTTTATTATGAATCTGACCACCCAAAAAACTAACCGTAGAGACTTCATCAAGGCCGGAGCAGCTGTGACTACCATGGCCGCGCTGGGCTCTCAGCCATATGCATTTGGCGTCCACCACAAATCATCGGATAAGCTTAAAGTCGGCCTTATCGGCTGCGGTGGGCGCGGCACCCAAGCCGTGCACCAATGCTTAAGCGCGGCCCCCAATGTCGAACTTTACGCCATGGCCGATTTTTTTCCCGATAAGATCGAGGAATCGCAGGAGAAGCTTCAAAAAGGCTTCCAGACCTTTAAACCTATCACTGACAAAATGAACGTATCCAAAGAGCGCGAATTCACCGGATTCGATGCCTATATAAAGCTCCTTGCTACAGACATCGACGTTGTGATCCTTGCCACTCAGCCCGGCTTCCGCCCAATCCATTTCGAAGCAGCCATCGAAGCGGGGAAACACGTCTTTATGGAGAAGCCGGTGGCGGTAGACCCGGTCGGCGTCCGTAAGATCATCGCCGTATCCGAGCTGGCCATACAGAAGAACCTGACGGTAGTGGCCGGAACTCAACGGCGCCACATGACCAGCTACACCGAAAACATGAAGCGCATTCATGACGGTGAAATCGGCGAGCTCCGTGGTGGTGATTGCTACTTTAACTGGGGCAAGAAGATCGATCGAGACGAACTGAACCCAGCCTGGTCAGAGATGGAGTTTCAAATCCGTAACTGGTATTTCCACAGTTGGGGATCAGGCGACTGCCTGGTTGAGCAAGCAATTCACCAGATCGATGTCATGAACTGGGCCTTTGGAGGACCCCCTGTCTCCGCCCTCGGTATGGGAGGTCTGGAAACCGAACATTCCTACGGTAACATATACGATCACTTTGCCATCATTTACGAATATCCGAACGGCGCTCGCGTCACTGCCATGTCCAGTCAGATTCCGGGCTCATCGGAGCGTATCGGGCAGAATATCGTCGGAGCTAAAGGCACCTCTACTGGCGAAAAGATTTCTGGAGTGAACTCCTGGAAAGCCGAATACCGTCATCACCTCAATGGCCAGGAGCAAGAGCATGTCGATTTGATTCATAGTATCCGTGGCGAGGGAGCTTACCTAAATACCGGAAAGCGCATTGCCGAGTCTACCCTCACCGCAATCCTCGGACGAATGTCCGCCTACACCGGAAGAATGATCAGCTTTGGCTGGGCCTTGAACCGCTCCCAACTCGACCTCACTCCAGCCAAGTGGGAAATCGGCGACAACCCGCTTCCCACTCGACCGGTTCCCGGGGAGGAGAAACTGATTTAATGAGACTAATAGCTTTGAATCCATTCTTTCCGCTAGGAAAGATGGATGTTTTACCATTCCGCTTTGCACCATCCACAGGGCGAAAGCAAAAGAGAAATTAATGATCTTAATACAGAATGTTTAAGCAAATTATTGTCTTCATTTGGTTCATATCCACCAGTTGGTTGATTGCAGCGGATCGGCCGAATATCATCTTTGTTTTATGCGACGACCTGGGCCCCGGCGATATCGGCGTCCTCTGGCAGAACCAACGTGAAGGAAAACAGAAATTCTCGACTCCGAATCTGGATCAGTTTGCCAGGGAGGGCATGATTCTTTCCCGGCATTATAGCTCGGCTCCAGTATGCGTACCTTCAAGGGCTTCCCTTTTGACAGGTCAACATCAGGGACATTCCGCGATACGCAATATCGCGTTCGATGCGGAATTGCCGAATTCGCACACTCTGGGTTCCGTTTTGCAAACAGCGGGTTACGCTACCGCCGCGATTGGCAAGTGGGGAGTTCAGGGCGGGCCTTACAAGCTGGTGATCGAACCGGTGCGAGGCGACCGTTCTCCCGAGACCGAACCGTCCCATCCCCTGCTTCGAGGGTTTGATTATTTCTACGGTTATACGGCCCATCGCGATGCGCATTACCACTACCCACAGGTTGGCAACCGTCCGCTCTACGACGGCTTCATCGATGTGGCAGATCAGTTGGCAAAGTGTTATTCAACCGATTTGTTTACCGCCCGCACGAAGAAGTGGATTGTGGATCATCGTAAAACGAATTCGCGACAGCCGTTCTTTATATACCTGTGCTACACCGCGCCGCATTCGGGGTTGCGTATCCCCACCGACTCTCACCTTACCGACGAGGGAAATTATCCCGAAGGCGGTGGCTTAAAAGGCGGCGTGCAGTGGAACGAAGATGCCAGTATTGGGCAAATCAATACGGCCAAAGGAACGATAGACAACGGGATGCACCCCGAGGTCGCCCGTGCGCTGGGAGATGACGGACAGCCGTGGCCGAACCATGCTCGGCGCCATGCGACCATGGTTCGACGTATTGACGACGGCATGGCGGATCTGGTTCAATTGCTCAAGGACCTGGATATCGATGACAATACCTTGATCGTGTTTACTTCCGACAACGGAACGCTCAGTGAGAGCGGATTGGATGACGTGGGCAAATACGAGCCCAACTACCTGGATACGTTTGGCCGCTATGACGGAATTAAACTCGATATGTGGGAGGGCGGATTGAGGATGCCAACCTTAGTGCGCTGGCCCTCAGCGGTTGCGCCCGGAAGTGAGTCGGATGCTGCGTCGCAGTTTCATGACTGGATGGCGACTTTTTGCGATTTGGCCGGCATTCAGCCTCCTGCCGTCAGCGATGGCGTTTCACTCGTCCCCACGTTGACAGACGAGGGAAAACAACAGCGGGGCATTGTTTACTCTGAAATGCGGATTGGCAGTAAAACGCCGGATTTCCGTGAGTTCCAAGCAAACCGTCGCGGTCGCAGTCGCGGTCAGATGCAGAGCGTATTGATCGGCGACTACAAGGGCGTGCGGGTGGACATCAAGGACCACCAGAGCGTATTCGAAGTGTACCACACCTTGAACGATCCCAAGGAGACGACGAGCCTTGCAGGTAAATCCGGTGTGCCGACACAGCAGCAATTTCAAGCAGCGGTCCTACGTTCGCGGCGCATCGACCCATTGGCGCCTCGTCCCTACGACGATGCTCTGATTCCCGCCGTGCCAGAATTCGATGCTCAGCCAGGCTTACTGCGTATGAATCATCCTGGCGATTTCGATTGGACGCCTCAGTTTGACCAGCGTAAGCCTTCCGAGCGGACCGTGGTTAACGGGTTGGTCGCGACACCAGGAGCGCAGCAGTTCGTTGGGTATTTACGCGTTCCGGAGAGCGGTGTGTACCATTTTACTTTAACTGCTAACGGCAAGGCGGTTGTTCGCCTGCACGATGCCCTGTTGATCGATGCCGATTCGCAATACACTCCAGGCTCCAACGCTCAGTCAGGAGCGATTGCTCTGGAGGCAGGCCTCCATCCGTTGCGGATAAACTATCTGGCTTCTCAGAATGCCCCAGCTCTGTCTTTGGAATGGCAAGGTCCGGGCGGCAATATGAGAGCAATATCCAACACTCAGTTTTATTTCACCCAAGGCGCTCTACAATGAAACCATCTCTTCCTTCTAACTTAACTAAGCCAGGGTCCCTATTTCTCCTGACCTCACTTTTATTTGTGTGGACGCTCAACGCGGCGACGCAATCGGATGCAACGCCACGTTTGCCGAACATCCTTCTGATTCTTGTGGATGATATGGGCTATGGAGATCCCCAATGCTTCAATCCAGACTCACGGCTGAAAACCCCGGCGATTGATCGCCTGGCCAGAGAAGGATTGATGTTCCGGGACGCTCATGCACCCCACTCCACCTGTATTGCGTCCCGCTACGGTTTGCTCACGGGACGCTATCCGATGAGGGAGTCTTACCGAATCATCAGTCCCGAAAAAATAACGCTTCCCAAACTGCTCAAAAGAAACGGTTACCACACGAGCATGGTCGGGAAATGGCATGTGGGATTTGATGACTTCAAAGGCAACGGCGGCACTGCGAAACAAACCATGACTGGGGGACCGGTTGATCGAGGCTTTGATGAATTCTTTGGTCTCTGGGGTTCCCTGGATCAACCACCGTATTTTTACATGAAAAATAGAGAAGCCGTTGAAATGCCAACAGAAGACGGGGAGGGAAAATACTACTGGAGCGAAGATCGGTTTTATAATGGGAATTGGTTGTCGGGAAAAATCGCTCCCGGATTCAAGCACGCGGAGGTGACGCCTCGCCTAACGGCCGAAGCCATCAAGTACATCGATAGATCGTCCCATAAAGAGAAACCCTTCTTTCTGTATTTGGCATTCCCTTCGCCCCATGGTCCCTGGGTGCCCACGGACGAATTCAAAGACAAGAGCCCCATAGGCGTGTATGGCGATTTCGCCATACAGGTAGATCACAGTATCGGGCAGGTGCTCCAAGCACTAGACGATAACGGAATCACCGATAACACCCTAGTCATTTTTACCTCTGATAATGGGCCGGTTTGGTATCAGAGGGATCGTCTCAAATACAATCACAGTTCGGCCTCCATCTATAGCGGGATGAAGGCCGACACCTGGGAAGGAGGTCACCGAATGCCATTTGTCGTGCGATGGCCCGCCCTGGTTAGACCCAATCTTGTAAGCGACTCAATGATCGGCTTCACGGACATCATGGCCACGCTCGCGGAGGTCGTGGGGGACCCATTCCCGGAGGCTTCAACCACGGACAGCCAGAGTTTTTTACCGGTCCTGAAAGGGGATACCCGCTATCAAGTGCGGGAAACCTTAATCGTGAATTTTAAGGCTCAAGCGTTTCGCCATAACAACTGGAAGTTGATCACGCAGAAAGGCCCCGGTGGCTTCACTCATTGGGATGGCAATCCAGATGAAGAGCCCGATGGCCAACTCTATGATTTGGCTGTAGATCCTTCGGAGAAAAACAATTTGTGGGACGTAAAACCCGGGATGGTCAAAACATTGCTTTCGATGCTTGAAGTAGAAAAGGCCAATGCGAAATAGCAAAATGAGGATGGGAACACATAGACAAGGATTCATCGGAGCATTGGCTCTAGTCACAGCTATTCTGGCAACGGCCAGTGTCGTCCATGCCCAAGCCCCAGCCGACGCACCCAAGCCTAATGTTGTCATCGTGTTTGTTGACGACCTTGGTTGGAAGGACCTGGGCTGTTATGGGTCGAGTTTCTACGAAACACCTAACATTGACCAGCTGGCTGGACAGGGGGCTGTGTTCAGCAGGGCCTACAGTTCATGCAACGTCTGCTCGCCGACCCGCGCTTCGTTGTTGACGGGCAAGTACCCCCAACGTGTTGGTTTCACCAGTTGGCTCAATCCAGATAAACCCAGCGGCGCCAACAGTGTCGAAACGTATCTTGCCCCCAGCGAAACCACAATTGGCGAAGCCTTCCAGCAAGCGGGCTACCGAACGGGATATATTGGAAAATGGCATGTCGGCTCCGAAGAAGTCGGGATGCCGAAACAGCATGGCTTCGATTGGCAAATGGCCACGGCAAAGCACGGCTTGCCTAGCTCTTATTTTTATCCCTATAAAGGAAAACGCGCTTCAGCCAACGTGCCTGATCTGGAAGACGGCAAGCCCGGCGATTACCTGACGGATGTTTTGACTGACAAAGGCATTGGGTTCATCAGGGACACCGTAGATGAAGGCAAACAGCCCTTCTTTCTCATCCTGGGTCACTATGCGGTTCACACGCCAATCCAGGCTCCGGAAAAACTGGTCGAGAAGTATGAAGCGAAGAAGAAGCGCCTCTACGGCGACACCCCGCTTAAAATGATACCGGAACGATTCGATCGCGAGGTCCCAGCTAGACAGCAGAACCCCATCTTTGCGGCCATGGTGGAGAACCTCGACACAAACGTTGGCAAGGTGGTTCATGCGTTGAACGAACTCGGCGTGACCCAAGATACGATCATCGTTTTCACTTCTGACAACGGCGGCTCTTCAGTAAGCCCAAGGGCGCGATCGACGTGTAATTATCCTCTTCGTGCAGGCAAGGGCTGGAACTACGAAGGCGGTATACGGATACCCACTTTCATCTCCTGGCCCGGCACGATCCCGACCATGCAAATTGGCGAACCGGTCATCACAATGGACCTCTTTCCCACCCTTCTTGCGGTCGCGTGGATAGAGGACCGTCGCTCAGACATCGGAATGACCTCCGAGGACTTTCACGTGGTTCCTTCGGTGGGCGAAACGATAATAAGGATCACTGGCGATCCCGCCCTGGTCCAATCCCTTCGGGAGATCGGAATTCGAACGATGGAGGACAAGAAATTTTATGAGATGGTGATGACGATTCGGTCTCTTGTCTAGGAGTCCGCGGAACGACCTCACTTATGTTCGGATGAACAAAGAAGTTTTCATAGGAATAAAATAAGTATGATTTATACTACTTTTCAACTCATCGCGAGTACATTCCTGACTGATCCTACACTAACGGACACCTCCTTAGCAATTTTTCGGAGAGATAAACCCTTCTCTCTCAACTGACGTACCGTGGTTGCGATTTTATCAATCTTATTAGGTCTTCCCAGACGAATTCCCTGTGCCTTCTTGTGAAAAAGTGCCAATTTTGTGCGTTCCGAGATGAGGGTACGTTCGAATTCCGATATGCAGCATAAAATATTTAGGGTGAGTGCTCCCGCAGGATTATCTTCTTCTGTTGAGATGCCCTGAGAAGGAACAATCAGAGCAACCCCATGTGTTTTGAATTCACCTATGAGTAGGGCAAGATGTGACAATGATCTTCCTATCCTGTCTATTTTGTAACAAAGGATTTTATCATGACGGTGTTTACGAATCGCGGTCATCATTTGATCAAGTCCTTTTCGCGAATATTTCGCTCCTGAAACAGTATCTGAATAAACGGTTACATCATTCCATCCTCGGAGTTCACAATACTTTTTCAATTCCTCTTCTTGTTGAACTGTTGTCTGCTCGTTTGTTGATACTCTGGTATAAAGCGCTATTGAATTTCTCATACGAGAAGTATCCAAAAAACAAGCACAGATGGCAACAACAATGTGCAAAATATGTTGATAAAATGTACATCAATTAGGCATGTCTAAAACCCCTGTTTTTACTGGGATCTTGAACGAAGATTTGCCCACCCTTTTTTTGCACAACCAAAAAAAGAGCACCTTCTCATCAATGTGTGAAAAAGTGCTCCTTTTTGGGTCTCTGGGAAAATTATTTGTGTTTCTTACCCAGCTGGGCAATCCGTTGTAACGTCGCAGTCGCTATTCTCAGGGACATTAGACCATCTATCATTTCACTGAGACCTTTGAGGAGCGTTTTCATCTGTTCCTCAAGATCCTGGTCGGATTTATTATCAAAAGTCCTCTTAGCGGTATTCAAATGGGTTTCAGCATCGTTTGCGTGTTTTTGTGCAGATCGTGCAAGAACTAGTTCAGTTCCAGTTCTCAACAAATAATTTTCTTTCAGAAAATTATCACTCACTTTGTTCGTGCAATCTTTGAAAGTTTTGATCATCAGATATATGAGCTCTCCCAACCATGGTGGGATCTTGGATTCTTTTCAGGAATTGGTGGGGAAGGTTTATTCACTTTCTGTATTACCGTATCAATTAGTGATGTCAGATGGCCATCTTCTTTGATGTGGTTGATTTCTTTTCTTACATATTCGTCCAGTAAGGAATTTATGATGGATGTCCTTGAACAACGTTTGTAATCTACGACTGCATCTAATGATGTTTTTAGTCGTTGGGGACAATTCCAGTTCAACAGGGTATAGGATGTGGATTTTGGTTTCTTTGGCATAGTTGTATTTATTACATAAATGATGTGGTACCATTATATTTAGGTTCTACCAATAAATCAGATATATCTACTAGATATTCGGAACTGATCAAAATCTTGAAGTACTCTTTGATGGAATATTCAGAGGAAAAGATGAATTGCTCTTCCTTTTGGAGAAAAGGAACACAAACCGCAAACTGTAGGGGAGTAAGACTTTGGTTGTTCTCAAGTTGAGATATTAGATCCCAGAATACTCGTTTCATTTTTCTACCTCTTGTGGTGTAAAACCTCAGATAGTTTAGGAGTTCATTCTTCTTTTGATTGTTCTGCTTGTAATGGATTTTGTGTGTCATGGGAATTTGAAGGTGGTGGGTTTCCTAACTAATCCAAAGGGTTTAAGGGAGTTTAGCAGACACACCTCACACGTTGCGGTGGGAGGTGTGGTAGGTTACCTAATCCAAATGGGAATTGGTCGTTAACATGACAGTATCTTCAAAGAAATTTTACTTTCTCACGACCGACGTATGCACCCATTTAGGTCTCGATACTGACCTCAACTGCATTTTTACTCTCGGCTGGTTTTTCAAATCGGGCCGAGTACGTCTATGACTGGGAGCACTAAGTGCTCCGACCAATCCTCTCGTGTGGCCCTTGTTCAGGAGATTTCCGTGGAGCGGGATTTCGTCTAAGTCGCATATCAGGGGGCGTGTGAGGCACAAGACGAGCAGTGCGTAGATGTTATCTAATAAGGGTATTTATACAAATGATGTTTTTGACATCCCTTCCATTTGAGAAGAGACTAATAAAATCTACACTAAAACCCCTAAAATGTCAACCCTAAAACGTTCTGCCATAACATGTTATGTATCATTCAAGTGGATACAATGAATGTATATTTCAAATATACACGCAAATATTTAGACGGAATGTATAAACCACTAATAATGAACACCTTAGGGTGGAATAGTTGATATGCTCACTAAACACATACTCTTCTTTCTCTTC